>Ga0209986_10000481_pt1 | contig 37964 bp, 48 predicted proteins | sample BlataG_FD_183168 | JGI IMG/M metagenome (GOLD analysis project Ga0209986, IMG submission 183168) | Deep subsurface microbial communities from Black Sea to uncover new lineages of life (NeLLi) - Black_00105 metaG (SPAdes) (version 2) | ecosystem: Environmental > Aquatic > Marine > Oceanic >... | reverse complement strand
CCTCGCCTGCCAATATTGACATCTCTATGCACTGACTTTCAGCCATCAAAAAGTAATATGGTACTATATATTTAAATATCCCTGTTTTCCACTCCAACATATGTTGGGCACATATCTGAAATTTCCCCTAATACTTTTTGCAAGAATATCGCCAGAAAAGTTTTAAGATATAGGGTAGCTATACAAATACCTATAATCTAACTGCTTTTATATATATCTATGGGTCAGGTTTTAAAAAGCAATTTTATTATAGGTGGCGGTTCAATGGGAAAACTATTTCACCTGACGCAAGGAGTAATCCCGGCTTGTGACGTAAGCACGATAGAGGAATTCAAACAGCTAATTGAGCGGACGTGCTCGATAGAGGGAATCGTGGGATATAAGGTAGGATGCACACTCGCATTGAGTTACGGGTTACCGAAGCTGACGGAGATAGCAGCCGAGCAGACCGACTTGCCACTGATTTACGACCACCAGAAGGCAGGCACGGATATACCGCAGATGGGCGATAAATTCGCAGAAGTCTGCGCAAAAGCAGGCGTCAAAGCCGTTATTATTTTCCCACAGGCAGGTCCCGCCACTGAGAAAGCATTTATTAAAGCGTTATTCCAGAGCGGATTGGTTCCGTGGGTAGGAGGAGAGATGACGCATGAAAAGTATCTGCGCGGGGAAGGCGGCTTTCTCGTGGACGATGCGCCAAAAGAGATGTATAACATCGGTGCGGAATACGGCGTGGAGTATTTTGTAGTCCCCGGGAACAAACCCGCTATTATTGGCGAATACAACACGCTCATATCGAAAACCGTGAAAGAGCCGAAGTTTTGCATGCCCGGAATAGGCTCGCAAGGCGGTGAGATAAGGAAAGCGTTTGAGGCAGTAAAGGGTAAAGCGGCTTATGCCATTATAGGGTCTGCGATATATAAAAGCAGGGACGTAGAAAGAGCGGCGAGTAGATTTTGTGAGGAGGCGCTTGAATTTTTATAATTATTTGTTTACCGCCGAGATCAGGGAGAGCGCGGAGACAAGATGAATGATTCTCCAGACTCGCTGTGTTCTCTGCGGGCTTCGCGATAAACAAGTACAAAATATAATATCAATACCCGCTAAAACTATAGTTCCTCCATCAACATTCTTATGTGTTCGCTTATTTCATGAAACCTGCGATGTCTTCTCGTAGGGTAATAAGAAATCATAAGTTTGGTGTTTTTATCCCCAATCTTCACTTCTAACACTTTTCCCGCTGCTTCTGATAATGTCCTTCCCGCTTCCCTGGAGTTTTGCAGTTGCACGTTCCAGAGATTGCGTAAGATAAAAAAACCCTGTAATGCAGTCCTTCCTAATAAACAAACACCTTCGGGCTTTATATACTTGATTTCGCGTTTAAGGTGCTGTTCTGCACAGAGTTTTATAACTTTTCCACCTGGAGCGGCGTTTCGTCCTTCCCGCGCAGAGGGGCACTTCACTGTCGGCAGAAGATAAAAACCCGCAGCGATAAAATCGTTTATACTTCTGATTTCATAGCCCATGTCAGTTCGTAAGATTTTAAATAAACTGTTTCGCAGTCTATCATTTGAATTTTCGTTGTAGAAGTAGTAACGGCTATTCAGAGGTGGTGCTTCGGAAACAAAAAGAAGTTTCACGTTCCGTGGCTCTGATACAGGAACTCGCTCATCAGGGCATCTAACCTCATAAATACCTTCTTCTTTGCACTTCTTACATCGCTTTATTTCTTCCTGTATTTCAGGCCAGTTCATGTTGCTATCGTTGTAGGGCATGCTTTCTTATCTAATTATAACTTATGTCATATACGCCAGCCAGATACGAAGGTGCAAGATAAAATGACATGGGAAGATGAGAAAGAGGAACTCGGAAAAGAGATAACTCGTTTGTTATACGAGAAGGGGTTGATAAAAACGTGGTATCGTGATAATCGCAGCGGTTGGAAGCTCGTTTCTGGCTTATGGAGCCCGTTCTACATACAATTAAGACCGCTCCCTTCTTATCCCGAACTGCTCCGAAAGGTGGGATATGCGCTCGGAAAAATGCTTAAAGAGGAATGCAAAGCTGTGAATAAAGTGGTAGGCGTAGCAATGACCGGAATACCTATTGCATGTGCAATAACGTTACAGGAAGGCATACCATCGCTATGGACGAGAAAGATAGACGTCAGGTCTTTAGACGAATTTAAAGAATACGTTCAAAGTTATGGTGAGCATACGCTGGTAGAGGGCGAGTTTGAAACCGGCGACCGGATAGCGGTTATTGATGACTTAGCGACAAAATTCGATTCCAAACTCGTTGCAATCGAGCAAATAAACCACGAAGCGAAGAAGAGAGCGTTAAAGGTCGAATGTTCGGACGTGGTTGTTTTACTTGATAGGGAGCAAGGAGCGGCAGAAGTCGCATCTCAGCATGGCATTTCTTTTCATTCCCTCATACCTTTTAAATCGAAAGGAATTGAATGGCTGGAGCTGTCAGAAATTGAATACGAAGTCATCACGGAATATCTACGCGACGAGAAGAGGTATCAGGATGCTGCGGTTCAAAAAGAGTTATATGCGCTGTGTTCTAAAGAATAATTAAAAAATGGAAGACCAGGAACTAATAGATAAAATCGTTAAGCGTGAAGTGAAGTTTCACGAGGTGGAAAAGCATGTAGATGCAAGGACGGCTACTGAGCTGAGAAGACGAGCTTTGGAAGTGCAGACGGGGAAAAAGCTGAAAAATACAGCGTCTTTTTCCATAGACGTAGAAAGGGCGATGAAGGCGAACATAGAGAATTTTATCGGCGTTGCACAGGTTCCAATGGGCGTTGCGGGACCTGTTCAGGTGAAAGGGGACTCCGCTAACGGGTTATATCATATTCCACTCGCAACGACCGAAGGCGCTCTTGTTGCATCGGTAAACAGGGGATGCACGGCGATAAATAAATCAGGAGGAGCAATCTCCTTTGTTATACAGGATGGAATGGCGCGTGCACCGGTTTTAAAGGCACGAAATGCCACACATGCAAGAGAAGCTTTGAACTTTATAAATCGCAGCAAGGCTAAACTAAAGGAAATAGCGGAATCTACGTCGCGGTTTTTAAAATTTGAGGGGATACAAACCTGGATTGTGGGTCGGAATTTGTTTGTACGATTCGTTTATAAAACCGGCGATGCGATGGGTATGAATATGGCTACTATTGCCACTGAAGAGGTTATCAAGTTTTTAGAATCCGAATCAGGGCTAAAGCAGGTCGCACTTAGCGGGAATATGTGCGTGGATAAAAAATCGTCCGCATTGAACCTCATCATGGGTAGAGGAAAAACGGTGATTTCTGAGGTTGTTTTGACTCGTGACGTGATAAAAGAGGTGCTGAAGACTTCGCCAGAGGCAATGGCTGACATCGTCTATCGGAAATGTTTGATAGGTAGTGCCTTGGCTTCGTCTTACGGGTTCAATGCTCAGTTCGCTAACGTCATCGCAGCCATATTCATTGCCACGGGTCAAGATGCCGCTCACGTGGTTGAAGGCTCGCAAGGTTTCACTACCGCAGAGCTTACCGAAGAAGGCGACCTTCTCTTCTCTGTTACAATTCCTTCGTTACAGGTGGGCACCGTAGGTGGCGGGACTGCCTTGGGCACGCAAAGAGAAGCATTGGAGATAATCGGCGTTTATGGCGCTGGCGAACCTCCGGGGTCAAACGCATCAAAATTCGCAGAGATTGTTGGTGCTGCCGTGCTTGCAGGGGAAATATCGCTAATAGGCGCTTTAGGCGCAAGGCATCTGGCAGAAGCGCATGTGAGGTTGAACCGGTGATTGATTTGCATTCCAACGGTAAAAACTTATTTCGAATATTCAAGCAGGGACGAATAATCGAATATCCGGGAGGTTTCAAATATCGAAGACTTATTCCTCTATTTCCAAATTCGCCACGGATGTTCAGAAGTTTCGTTAAAATACAAAAATAATAATGTTAGTATAAAACAAAAAAATGTGGAAGTAATAACTGATACAAAAAGGATGAAATCGCTGTTTGTCATTATTCCAAGCGTATAGCCGCGAAACATCCCTACGGCTATAAAGACCGGTATAAAAATTGCTAATGGGATAGCTCTGATTATTATTTTAGCGTTTAGAGCATTATTTTCCGTTGCATTTATAGTGTCATAACGGGTGCTTTCGCTCATTTTATCACCTTACTAATAACATTATACCACATCTATTTAAAGCTATCTCAATATGCGAAATTTTTATATATATTCTACGTCTTTGGTAAAAGATGTGTGAGAATGGGAATAGTTTATTTGTTCAAGCTGAATGTGGTGAATGTGGAAAAAATGAGAGAAAGGAGGGACGTTATGGGCTTAATCAAGGCATTACAATATAAGAGTGACTTAGAGGTTCGGAGAAATGCAGAAAAGGCTCTTGGAGATGTAGGAGATAAAAGAGCGGTAGTGCCTCTCATTCATGCTCTGAAGGATGAAAATTGGCGTGTTCGATCTGAAGCAGCAGTGGCTCTTGGAAAGATAAAAGGTGCATTGGCAGTAGAAACTCTCGTTCATGCTCTGAAGGATGAAGATAGCGATGTTCGAAAAAGAGCAGCAGCGGCTCTTAGAAATATAGGAGAACCAGCAGTAGAATCACTCATTCATGCTCTGGAGGATGAAGATAGCGATGTTCGAAAACGAGTAACCGTGGCTCTTGACGAACTAGGCTGGAAGCCTGGGGATGATACAGAGAACTCTCATTACTTAATTGCAAAGAAAGAGTGGGCTGAATTGGCGAGATTAGGAGAACCAGCAGTAAAACCACTCATTCAAGCTCTGGAGGATGAAAGTTGGGAAGTTCGAAAAAGAGCAGCGGCGGCTCTTGGGAAGATAGGGGATACAAGAGCGGTAGAGCCGCTCATTCATGCTTTGAAGGATGAATATTGGAATGTTAATAAGAAAGCAGAAGAGGCTCTTGGTGAGATAGGAGATAAAAGAGCAGTAAAACCACTCATTCAAGCTTTGAAGGATGAAGAACCTGCCCTTTCCCACAGCCAACCCGCCTTTCAGCAAGCGGTGAAAGATGCTTTAGAGAAGATCGAGAAGAGAGAGCAGCTTTAGTGTGTATGCATAGAATTAGGGATAGCCCTATTTGGCTTGTTTATGACTCTATTTTCCATCACAAACCTTTCATCGGATACTTCTCCATCACGATGAGGTAAGAGATAAGCAATCCGAGGAAGAAGCCGAGAAAAGAGAAAGAGATAGAAAAGGCAAAGCTGGCTATACTGACCCCCAATCCTTTACCGAGCGCAAATCCACCGAATAAGCCAACGGTAGTAAGTGCGGAAATAAAAATGGCATAAGGAAGGGCGTGAAAAAAAAGGTTACCCTTGAACTTTTCTCTTATTCTTATCCTATTTCGCATTTTGCATTTAGTGCTATGCGCGCTATCCTATCTTCGTCCAGAGCATGAATGCGATCAAAAGCCCGTATATGGCAATCGCTTCTGCAAGCGCAACGAAAATCAGAACACGACCAAACACCTCGGGCTTCTCTGCCGTAGCTCCAGCGGCTGCTACTCCCGTAGCTGATATTGCCCAACCAGCCGCCATTGCCGAGCCTGCCATTGTAATGGCTGCCGCCAATGCTATCCAAGCGCTATCGGTAATTCCCCCCACTGCCGCCATTTCTTCTTGCGCAGACGCAACTCCTACTCCTGCGAAGAACAATAGCAAGCAAAGCGTAAATGCAAACCCGTATTTTATCTTCATATCCCTCTTTTTCACCTCTTTCTTTATACTTTATCGAATAGAGATTATGTTTAAAGGAGTATATAAAAGTAAATGTTTTTTTAGCTTATCGGAAATGAAAAGAAAAATGTTACTACACTATTTCGATGCCATATTCCGCCCCCGTCATGGTTATTTCTTTCCGCAGCTCTTTTAGAAACGTTTTAAAAAAATCGCTTGAAGAATCAGCCCAATCGGCGAATTTTTCAGCAGAAAGCTCTAATTCTTTTTCCCTCTCGTTCTTGCTGGCAAGTCCAAACCGCTTTACTTCTTCCCAATTATCCTCCAGATATTTAAAAAGCGATGCGGATGCGAAATGCACGGGGACCTGTGGAAATTGAGCAGAAAGGTCAAGAATCAACTGTCTTTCTCGCTCGAGTTCATCTGCAGAAATGGCAGACCGCTGTATCGCTTTTACCCTCGCTTCTTCATGGACTACGCCTTTCGTCTCCGAACTGATGATTTTGATACGCAGTGCGGCTAATTCTTTGTAGATTTCGCCCTGGGCGAGTTCGTGTTCGAGCATGTATCTAAGCATGGGCTCAGTCGCCGATTTAATGTAAGCTTCGTTCAACGCGATGATGGAAAACCACAACCCCCTGAGGAAAAACCTGCGATGCATTGCAGTGCCATAATCTAAGGAACTTGTGGAAGGTACTAAAATAGAGGGTGCGAAAATAAGGGCTTTGGTCTTTAGCAAAATGGTGTTTTTGAGGCGACCCTTGCCAGCGAGTTCTTCGATTGTTTCTTCCTCTTCGCTTTCAAGTGAGAAGTGCATCGAAGCCGGGTGTTTGAGGCTCTTTTCGTAAAATTCGATGATTTTAGTTATTTTATTCACGTCGAGCTTCTTTAACGTCGCTGCAATTTCCCTCGCTGCGACCTGCACCCATGCAACATACTCGGCTTCGTATTTCTCCCCTATTTCCTCTTCCTCTGACGAAGCCATTTTTTCACCTGGGCAATACCGCCAGCGTTATCGAGACCCCCATGCCGATAATCGCAACCAGTGTTGTAATCTGAATCGCAACCAGCCATTTGAAATTTGAATCAAATATACGGTCGTGCTCGCTTACCACTCCCTCTACCTTGCTCAGCCGCTCCTCTATTGATGCTGCCATGTTAATTGATTATGTCATGTGACTATAAATAGGTTAGAGGTATTCGTATTGGCTCTACAATTACGGTTAGATGAAACAAATTAAAAGACCAATCGAGCCGTTGAAAAAAAGAAAAAATTTGGGGTTTTCGCGGGGCGAAGTGAAAAGGTGTGTTATATGACATCCCATGGCTTGTGTCTTTTCCGACTTAAATCCCGAGCACCATGTATAACTGTAAGAATTGTGAAAGAAGGCTCTTTTTAACTTCCTCGTGAGAGATAACATGCCCTTCTTCAGCAGCTTTCAAAGCAACTGCTAACTTCTTCTTAACATACAATTCATACATAATATCATCCCATGTTGCATGTTCTGGCAATTTGTCAATGAGCTTCTTTGCTTCTTCTTTAACGATACTCATGGCTTTTTTATCACCCTGAAATTTATTTTTGGTAGCAGTCTATAAAAACTTTTCATTTCTTGTAACTTGACTTTGTCAGATTAACATTGATTTAATAAAAGTATTACTAAAGGTACAGAGGTGATATAAGATGGCGGAGTTGTGCACTTCTGATATAGACAGAGGTGTTGAAGAGTTAAAGATTTTTCATAAGTTTTTTCACCGCTTTTTCCGGGTTAAAACACGAGACGTGATAAAACAGTCATTGCAGTATCAGCAAGGGCTTTTGCTCGGGGAGGAGAGAAAAAATATGACGAACATGGAGAAGACCGTGCCTGACTGTGACCACCAGTCGCTGCAGAATTTCATCTCCGACTCGAAATGGGACGAGGAGGGTGTTATCAGCGAGATTCAAAGGATAGGTAGACAACTGTCAGGTGGGCGTATTCCTGGGATACGCATTCTGGAGCTATCGGACGATCATAGACAAGCGGCTCTACCTTCCCGAGGACTGGGCAAATGACCCTGATCGAAGAGAGCAGTGCAGCGTTCCCGATAGTGTCACGTTCAAGACGAAGGCTGAGATGGGCTGGGAAATGCTTTTAAATTCCTGAGAGATACCGAAAGGAAAGAGCTATGGTGCGATATGGCGTGTTTACGTGTCCATCAGGTTAGAGACGAGCTTCCTGGTCCCGAATCATGGCTCATTCTCAGAAAAGACGATAACGGGGAGAAGAAGTATCAATTGTCAAACGCTTCTCCCAATACAACGATGAGCAGGCTCGCAGAGATGTCATGCAGCCGCTACTGGATAGAAAGAGCGTTTGAGGACGCAAAAGGAGAGGTGGGGATGGCGGATTACGAAGTGAGAGGCTGGACCGGTTGGCATCACCACATGACAATGGTTCTACTTGCGATGCTCTTCCTCTTGATATTGCAACTGAAGTGGAAGGATAAAGCTCCGATGCTGACGATACAGGATGTCAGGGAGATCCTGGAGGTGATATTGCCGAGGAGAAGGATAACAAATCAGGATATCTTGGAGATCATCAAGGAGAAGCATAAAGCGAGGGAATCCGCAAGGAGGTCGCATCACAAAAAGAATAGCAAGGCATAGCAGTTGTTTCCGACGGATTTCGCACCTTTTGTAGGCAATTAGCGTAAGTTATCGTCAAATTTTGGTTTTTTCACCCTTTCATCCAATACTGAAGAGGTATTAGGGATACCCGTACTTAAGGAACGCATGTTTTTTGTCATTTTTTGTTATTATGTGGAGTAACACCATGCGAAATCATGGAAGGCTTTATAGGGTTGCAATTCTAATATGACAAAGTCAAGGTAAGCCATCCAACAAATATAAGAAACACTCTCAAATAATATTGGTAATGTCAACAAGGTAGCCAATAGCGAATGACCAATTCCCAATTCAGAAGATATTATCCCCTTCCTCATATAATCCTTAGTGTAGGGACATTCAAGTTTTTATGCGCTGAAAATCTATTAAATCTTGCATGATTTGAAGTAATAGATATGGAGCTAAAACTGAGTTCGCCTCAGGACTGCATCGGCGACTTCACTTACAACTTCTTCTGGCAGCACAGAGGCGCAAAGCTCAATCCTACCGATGCAATCCCTTCGCAGCTCGGCACGAGTTACTCGTATGAAGCTGTAGTGGAGGCGTTGAAAAACGGTGAAGACGTGCATATTAAGGGAGACGTGGGCAAGAGGCTTGGTTCGAGTTTGGGCGTTGACCTCGTTTTTTTCGGTGGTAACGGAAAGGAATTGCCCGGGGTGGGGTCAATAATAGTGGATGGAAATGCTGGCTCTCATCTCGGATTGAGCATGCTTTCAAGCGCCATTTACGTTAAGGGTGCAGTTAAAGAACCACTGGGCAACGCGGTGCAAGTAAAATCCGATTTGGAAGGTTATAATAAATTTGTCTCGATAACATGGCTCTTGCATCACCCGGAAGAGCGGGAAATGGAGAGCATACTTGAGCCTAACGAGTTTAAAGAAGGGGTGCTGATTCTTACTGACGGGATTTTGAGAAATACGCTTGCTGCTCGTTGCATGAAAGAGGCGAAGGTGCATGTAAAAGGAGACGTTGGGATAAGCGTGGGTATATTGATGCGAAACGGGTGCGTATTAGTAGAAGGTAACGCTGGTATGAATGCTGGTGCGTTGCTTAATGGTGGTAAAGTTGTAATATTGGGCGATGCCGCGGAATTCTTGGGCGTGGAACTGATAAAAGGGGTTGTGTTCGTAAAGGGTAAATGTAAGGGCTATGTCGGTGCTAAAATGACTGGTGGAAGAATTATTTGCAGGAGGACGAAGCCCATTCCGCCGGTTAAGGAAACAAAACTTGAAAAGGATGATTTAGCGTTGCTCGCGGAGTGCGGAATTTCTGGGATGCTTACGTTGAATTATGGGGGGTATGAGATAACTGCAAAATGCAAATCGAAAAATGCAAAAGCGCTTTAAAATATATTCGCATTTGTATGGGTGATGTGAAAAAAACTACGAGATTAATATGAAAAAGAGCTAAACATTGATACAACTAAGATGGAAATGGTGAAAAGGAGAGTAGAGAAAGGGAGATGGGTGAGGGTTAAATGAGGGTGAGATATGACCCGGAAGTGGATATACTTTACATTTTTGTTAAAGAAGGAAGCATTAAAGATACGATAGAAGTCAGCGATGACTTATTCGTGGAATATGATTAAAATAATCACATTGCTGGTATAGAATTCTGTGGCAAGCGAGAAAAAATCTGCTGCCAGAATTGATGGGTTACGTGGAACATGTAACTAAGGCTATGATGGACTTGAAATCATAAAAATTGACTTGACATTGTCAGATCAACTGCAGAGCTCACAGAGAACGCAGAGAATGTAGAAGACAGGATGGATTTATTCAAACTGCGAGCAAAGAGATTCTTTCCGATTTCGTGTGCTCTTTATTATACACGGTGATGGATGCGTATGCACGTTCCATTACTTTATTGCCTCCTTCTTTGATATTTTCTCTTTTCTTTCAACATAAGAAATATTTTTTCTGTAAACGCTTTTAAAGAAAGGGACTAATGAAAAAGCGGATAAGGATAGGGATAACAGAAGGGGCTAAGAGGCACATAGCGAGGCATGGTGTCAGAGCCGAAGAGGTTTTAACCATTTTTGAGCAGGATTATTTTGTAAAAAGGGACGGCAAGAGGTATGAATTAATAGGGAGAACAAGGGACGGGCGATTTTTAGCTCTGTTCCTGGAAAAGGAAAAAGACGAATTTAAATTGATAACAGCGAGGGACGCGACAAAAACAGAAAAAGAATTATATAAAAAGAAAGTGAAATAAAGTGTGATGAAGAAAGTGAGAATAAAATCCGTGGAGGATTTTGAGAAGTTACCGGAGGGTGAGTGGGTAGAGGTTAAAGGAGGGGATTTAGAGGTTGAATTAGTTGAAGAAGTGAATGCGAAACTGCTAATAACTGACGAAGAAGTTAAAATCCCGGTTAATGAAGCGGTTTATGGGAAAATAAAGGGTAAAAAGATTTCAATTATGCCAGAAACAAACTGATGTTGTTTAGGCTGATGGACACTGATAATATCAATATCTCCCTGCTCGGATACTGAATATCGCTCTCGAGAATAGGAACAAGGTGATATGATTACCACGCTAAGATAACGAAGGAAGACGCAGAAGACATCGAGCGTTTAGCAATTACCTTAATCGAGGTTCTGGAGCGGGAAATGGAATCGGTTTGAGGAAAAGTTCGTCCGAGGAGGATTGTGACAAAAATATTTTAAATACTCTAAAACAAAGCGGATATCGCAGATTTCACATCCTCTAAGGCATCCTCGTATGTATCCCCCTCACCAACTACCACCCCTTTCAATCCTGAAGGATAGAGATAATCAGCGCTCATCCACACCTTACACTCCAACAAATACATGATGCCTTGCCCTATTACTATGAGAACCGGGAGGAAATAGACAGGAAAATAAAAGAAGTGCTGGAATTTGTCGAAGGACATAGAAATGAGTTCAAGGGTCAGAATTTACGCTGATGATCTCATGGCGTTGTAATATCAAATATTTTGCATGACGGAAAAAATAGAAAAGCTTTTATATACCCTATGATAAGTGCATATCGGAACAAGGGTTATGTGCCTCGCGCTTAAGTACAGGCTTCGTACTTAAGTACGGGGTATAGGTGACTGCTTTTTTATATCCTCAAGTTCGCTTGTCTACTCATATTCTTATACCTGCAAGCGAACTTGAGTCGAAAAATGATGCCCCCCAATTCATTCGGGTGTGGCGTGGTTGATGCCATGAAAAATATACTTCCCCGAAGCACTATATAGTGCTTTGTTGGGTCGGAGGGTAAGCCGTTAAGCCCCATGGTCGCGAGAGACCCAGAGGTTGATTGGCTGCCCTATTTACGACCCGGCATAGTGGGCTACGAGCCCGGATAGGTGGATGTCGTACATCCCCGACCCAACAACGAATAAAAAAGGGGGAGAAAAAATGTATATAGGCATAGACCTGCATAAAGAGACATGCTATGCAACGACGTTAGACAAAGAAGGAGAAATTGTGGATAGAAGAGAGTTCAAGAACGAGAGAGAAGAATGGGAGAAGTTTGTTGAGGAGATACCGAAGGATTCAAAGGTGGCAATAGAGGCTTGCTCCTACTGGTATCCCGTGTGTGACTTTCTTGAAGAGCGAGGGATAGAGATGGTGTTGTCACACCCAAGCAAAACAAGGATAATAGCAGAGGGAAAGATAAAGACGGACAAGATAGACAGTAAGAATCTTGCAATGTTACTGAGAGCGGATTTCCTACCGCAGTCATACATACCGAGCAAAGAGATAAGAGACTGCGAAGCATTTTGATCAAACTTTTCTAAAGTTTGAATAGAGAACTGCTGAGACTACGGGTACAACTTGGAAAAGATAGAACAGTAGTAAAGAACCGGATACACGCGTTGATGGCAAAAAATGGCGTGAAACACGAATTCAGCGATCCCTTCGGTGTAGAAGGAATGAATTTTTTGAAGGATATAGAGCTATCGGAATCGCAGCGGATTGCACTTGACGTGCTGTTGCGGCAGTTAGAATCCGTAGATAAAGAGGTAGAATACGTGCAGAAGCGAATAGCCATAGTTGCAAAGGGAGATGAAGTGGTGATAATACTGATGACGATCCCTGGCATTGATTACTACAGTGCGATGATAATAAAGAACGAGATAGGGGAGATCGAGCGATTTCCGGGTTACAAGGAACTATGCAGCTTTGCGGGGTTAGTACCAAGGGTGCATCAGTCAGGGAATACGAGATGGGAAGGGCATATAACAAAGGAAGGTAATGCCTTACTGAGATGGATACTCATACAGGCAGTGCATCAAGTAGTAAGGTATCCTGGCGAGCTAAGGAAGTTTTACCTGAGGCTGAAGAGGCAGAAAGGCACAAAGATAGCAGTGGTGGCGACAGCGAGGAAGCTGCTCAGGGTAATATACTGCATGCTGACCAGAAAAGAGAGCTACCGGTATGAGAGGAAGGCACTAACAGAGAGCAAACTGAAGAGATTAGAGAAGACGGCGTGTTAAAAATCGAGAAGGTAGGTTAAATAACCAGAATAGAGTGGTAAAGACCCGGAAAGCCCTCAATAACCAGGTCAATCGCAAGAATGAAGAATGAGAGGGATGGGGTGCATTACGGTAGGAGCCGTGTGTGGCTGAAGCCGTTGGGTAAGAGCATAGAATGGATTTTATCGATGTTGTAAAAGTACCTGAGCTAAGAAGGAGTATTAAAGTTAAAGCAGGAATATGCTATTTAATTCTTATCCATTCTACCGGAATACCTGCTCCATTCTTCATTTCTTTCCATTTCGCTTCTCTTTTTAGTGAGGAAAAAGATGAGACATTCGCTCCATCATCTTGAAATTGCTTTCTCCTGAATTGTATCTCCCCCTTACTTTCCTTTCATATGCTTCTGACTTGATATTCTGTGATCACAGGGTCCTAAATAATAAAAATCGGGAAAAAAATAGAAAAGCTTAAATATACAGAAGCTGTCGAAAAATATGGGGAAGATTTTTTCATAGGTGGGGCTTTAATAATTTTCAGAATTTATAACAATCTCCGCTGTCTCGGGTCGGTCAACGAAATCACCGCTTTTATACGCCACTCTACGTGCTTCTTTTCCCATATAAACTCGCCTTTAGCTCGTTCTACCGCTTCTAAAACGAAGAAAACCTTATCGCCCTTTATTTCTACGCTTTCTCCCTGTTCTTCCACTTCCATATCGTGACCCACGCAAACGCTCTGGTCACAGAAGAACTGGCATTTGCTATCGTAGAAGTAAAAACATCGGAATCTCGGCTTTGTCATACCCAGCGTCTTACCTTTCCAGGCATCGGTATGCAGGAATTCTCCACTCTCCGATATTCGTTCCGCAATCCTTATTCGCTCTTCCTCATCCTCTATCCTTCGTGAATGCTCCATCGCATCTTCTTTTAGCCTCATGCTCTCCGGTCTTTTGTCTTCTCCCGGAAAGAATTCCTCTACTTCCGCTTCTATCACATCCCATCTATTTAACGTGCGTTTCAAAGGGTAAATCCTTTTCAGTCCCCCGTATTCATTTGCGGCAACCGCATGCGTGCTCTTAACACTTAAAATCGTAAACCGCACCTTCTCAGGTAAAAGTTCCTTGAATTTACCTTCCTCAAACCATTTCCTTAATGCCCAGACCGTTTTCTTTTCTCGTTTGAACCTCACCAAACCGATGTCACCCTGTAACTTCTGCACGTACACGTGATATGGCGCTTTCTGTTTTAGCGTACCTGAACTCGCTTTTATCTCGTTCCATGTAACAGGTTTCGCTTTTTCTTCCAGTATCCGTTCTACCTCTTTCCTGAACTTCTCGTACACCATAAGTTAATGTTTCAACTCAATCGCACTTAAAGATTTTTATTTTTAGTCTCCGTTGCTTGCAAAATGCAGAGTGTAAATTGAAAAGCTTAAAATGTGCTAAAATGGTGGTGATGTTTAATTTTTTGTTTTTCGGTAGGTTTAATTTTTTTAAAAGTCACCGAAAGCTTTAAAAGAAGAAATAACTAACTCTTCATATAATAAAGAGGATGCCTTCTCAATTTTGGATAACAGAAAAAAAGCGAAAAGCTTTTATATTGGCTTTAAAAAAATGAATTATAAAATGCTACTAAAAACGGAGTTAACGGATTTGGTCAATCCTAAATTAGAAAATATTATCTGTTATTTTGCTGCAAAAACAAACTATCTTACAGAAAAAAGGCTTCATAAATTAGTTTATACTGCTGAACTGTATTATATTGAAGAGTTTTGTAAGCGATTGACAAATATCCGGTTTAAAAACTACAACTATGGAGTTTGGAGTCCTGAGGTTACCGATGCCAACATGTGGCTCGATGGTATAAGGTTGAATATAAAGGAAGAGAAAACGGAAAAAGGACATATAGCATCGTTCATAGAGCCAATCGAAGATTTTCCTTTTGAATTAACAGAAGATGAAATCAGTATTTTAGACAAGGTTTTAGAAGATTTTGGGTTTGAAACAACCGAGGAGCTGGTTGGGTTCACCAAATCAACATTGCCCTGGAAAGAATCAAGTTTCGGTAAGGATATTGATTTGGATGCGTATGTCGAAGAATGTAAACTGGAAGACGAATTTTTTAGTAGAAAGGAAGTTATAGAAGAGTTGGATAGAATAGATAAAGAAATATTAAAAAATTAAAAAATGCAGGGGAAAATTGGCGGATACGGATTGGCGATTACAGAGCGGTTTACACAATTATAAACAATACAAAAGAGGTAAGGGTAAAGAAATTTACTCACAGTAATAAAAAGGAAAAAATATGTAAACAGGTTGGGAAAAAACCATATTGATGTGCGAAAATTCCATGGATGGAAAAAAATGAAAAGGTGTTATCGGAATAAAGGTGCAAACGTGAATAAAGGTGCAAAGCCATCCATCCCCAAGCTAAAATATTTATATATGTGTAACCCTATGTAACTAACATGGAATATGTAACAACAAAGAAGGAATCAAAATTAATGGAGCGAACAAAGGCTGTCGGAACCGAACTAACGATGGAAGAGTATAATGAAATTCAAGAACTAATAAATGCTGGCATGTATATTAGTATTTCCGATTTTCTAAGAGATGCAGTTCAAGATAAACTGTATAGTAATAGTAATGCTACAAAGGTTATTAAGATACGTAATGTAGATTACAGCGAGGCAAAAAAAGAGGTACTGGATTATTACAGGAGATATAAAGAGGCATTTCCGCATGAAGTCGCTGAGGACCTTGAGCTGGATTATGAACTCGTATGGAGAGTAACCGAGGATTTAAAAAAAGATTTATTGGTTAAGCTTACCTCAACCACTAACCCCCATATTCCGCACTCAACACCGCTTTAATATGCTCGGCTGTTTTCTCACCCACGTGTTCAACCTCCATCAACTCCTCCTTTGACGCTGTCAAAATGCGTTCTATCGTCTTAAATCGTCTTAACAGATTCCTCGTCGTCACGATGCCGATGTTAGATAATGCAGAGATGAAATATTCCTGCTGCTCCTTTAACGATGCCGACGGCTTCTTACCATGTGGATTCACCTCCGTTTTGTTCGGCATTTGCTCACGCTTTGCAATCACGTAAATCAGCGATGCCGTGTCTGTTTCGTCCCTCGTTTGTATTATGGGAACGGAAAAATCAACGGCTATTGTAGCCATCACCGCCCTTACCACATTTGGATGCACGTTTCTCTGCCCATATATTGATTCGCCTTCAATGACGAGCAGCGGCTTCTCATACTCGCTCTTCAACCGATGAATCTGCTCTAACAAATTCCTGCGTTTATTTACCAGCGAATCCAGGAAGTCTATCGCACTTTTACGCTCTATACAAACCCTATCAGATACGACGTAGTCGCCAATCTCCAAATTCTGCAATTTCAGGTCCACACCGGCTTTCGCCAGAAACCTCGCTACCCCCGACCTCGTCTCTCTCGGGTCCACAAAGATGGTTAATTTCAACTCGTCTCCAAACGCGGTTATTCGCTTCTGCTCCTCTCGTTGCGGTTCGACATGCAACTTCCCCTTATTCCCCGTTTCCTTCTCCGCCCCTTCATTTTCTACCTCCATCATCCGCATCTCGCTTATCCGTTTCCGCATCTCGCGCTCCTTGCTCCTGCTGAGCCAGTAATAGGCTTCGTCTTTCGTCCCTTTTGCAATAAGCACGATTACTTTCCCTACTTTTTTCCTCGCAGTCCTTCCTTTCCTTTGTATGCTCCTTATCGCAGAAGGAATAGGCTCGTAGAAGAGCACGAGGTCTGTCGCGGGAATGTCAAGTCCCTCTTCAGCCACGGAAGTAGCAACCAAAACGTTGTGAACTCCTTCTTTAAATTCAGTTATTATCTCTACCTGCTCCTTTTGCCTCAATCCCTTATCCCCTGCCTTTGATGCCTGCCCGATGAACTTAACGGGCCTTATCCCCTCCTTTTCTGAATTCAACGCATGCAAAGCAGAAATTACCATCTCCGCGGTATCTCGATAGTTAGTGAATACAATTATTCTCGTGTCGGGATTAAGCCGAATCTCCTCTCGCAATATATCTATCACCACGTTCAGCTTTGGATGCTCTCCTTCGTATGATGCCACCGTGTTCATCGCTTCCACAAATTGGCTATCCTTTAACAACCTCTTTCCAGCTTTGCTCCCTTCTTTTGACAGCGCTTCATTCCTCAATCGCTCAAAATATCGCTTCAATGCGAAAATGCCCTGCGTCTCTATCAAATCAATCGCATGCTTTATCTTCAACACTTCTGCTTGCAAAGATAACGCCTTGTAGAGGTCCACATGCTTCTGTCTCGCCAATTGCGCCTCTATTAGCTTCCTTAACGTCAGAAGCTCTGTCTTTGATATGTCCCTGCCCTTCCTCTTCTTCCTTACGAAGCCGAGCTTTTGTAATTCGACTATTCTCTTCTCCAATACCTCATCTAATATCCGCTTCTGTCTCTTTATCTCCACCGGGACATCCACGCCACGCCATTCAAACTCCTTTTTGAATATATAAGGGGCTACATCGTGGTCGTATTCAGTCCTGCTTTCTACCGTCTTTACACCCAAAGATAAGCAGATTTCCTTTATTTTCTCTTTATCGCTGCCCGGAGAAGCGGTCATCCCCAATACCAATGGCTCTTTTGCTTGCTCCGCATACTTCTCCGCAATGTAAACATACGAGTAGTTCCCCGCTGCACGGTGGCATTCGTCGAATATGAGCAGTGCAACGTCGCCGAGCGAAATTCTATTGCTCAACAAATCGTTTTCTATTATTTGCGGCGTGGAAATGACTATTTTTGCGTCGTCCCATAGCTTCGCTCGCTTATCTACCAGTACAGTGCCTGTTAAAGTTTGTATAAGCGAAGCATCGAGGTTCAGCACTTCTTTTAAAAACGCGGAATGCTGCTCCACCAGCGGTCTTGTAGGAGCTAAAAAAAGAATCTTCCCCTTCCTCAGTCTATCTACCAAAACCAAAAGAGCTACGGTCGTCTTACCCAAACCAGTAGGCAAAACAACCATTAACGATTCCTTCTTCGCCTCTTCTGCAATGGATATTTGATATTTCCTTTTCTCTACCACTCCTTCTTTCAGAAGTGGATGCGATACGTATTCATATTTTGACGTATGGGTAGTTGTGGACATATCTTTAATATGCAAGTTGTATGCGAGAGGTAAAAAATATTTGTATTTTTACAATGATATGTATCTAAGTTTGCATAGAAGAATTAGTATTTGTATACTGAAGTAAAAAACCACGAGATTTCACGAGATTAACACTAAAACTTTTTAGAAAAAAGTTTTATCTTTGGTAAAGCTTTCTTTTTTAAAGAAAGGTTTCTCGTGAAAATCTGTGTAATCTTGTGGTTATAAAAAGGAGCTAAACAAATAGAAGAATTAGATATATATAGTTATGAAAGAAACAATCATTGAACAATCAAAAGAACATTTTGGGATAATCATATCGGAACAACTAAACCGTGTTGAAACTCTGAAGAAAACCGATGCATGGATAGACTACGAGGCACTAAAACCGATTGTAATAGGCATTATTGGCGGTGACGGTATTGGACCTTACATTATAAAGGAAGCGAAACGGATATTGGGGTTTCTATTGGAAGACAAAGTGAACAGCGGTAAGATTCAGTTTAAAGAGATTGCGAGTTTGACCATCGAACGTCGTGCAGAACTCATGCAAGCAGTACCTGATGACGTGCTTGAGGAAATCAAGAACTGTCACGTGATTCTAAAAGGACCTACGACGACACCCAAAAAGGGCGACACGTGGCCAAACCTCGAGAGTGCAAATGTCGCATTGAGACGAGAAATGGACCTCTTTGCCAACGTGCGTCCGGTAAAAGTGCCGGAACAGGGGATAGACTGGATTTTCTTCAGAGAGAATACCGAAGGCGCGTATATCCTCGGAAGCAAAGGTATAAACGTCACCGAAGACCTTGCCGTGGATTTTAAAGTCATCACGACCCAGGGTGCCGAGCGAATATTACGGATGGCTTTTGATTATGCAAAGAGGAACCGCATCAATAAAGTAACTGTCGTGACAAAGGCAAATATAATAAAAGCGACTGACGGTAAGTTCCTCAGCGTGGCGGAACAGATTGCCGAGGAGTATCCAGAAGTTGAATGGGACCACTGGTTCGTGGACATCTTCAGTGCAAAACTCATTGACCCGAAACGGAGGAAAGAGTTCCGCGTCGTTGTGCTTCCTAACCTGTATGGCGACATTATCACGGACGAAGCAGCGGAATTCCAGGGTGGCGTGGGCACCGCAGGCAGCGCCAATATCGGCACACGATACGCAATGTTCGAGGCTATTCACGGTTCTGCCCCGAGGATGGTAGAAGAAGGAAGAGCAGAGTATGCAAATCCTTCGAGCATAATGCGTGCTGCGGTAATGCTTCTCCGCCACATAGGGTTCGATGACGATGCGAAGAAATTAGAGATGGCTCTTAACGTCTGTGCTCGTGATAAAAAACACGTCATAACCGGTCGTTCCGATGGTGCAACGTGCTCGGAGTTCGCCGATTACGTGCTGGAAACAATTCAGAATAATGAAATTCGCAGGCTCGCTATCAGAAGCAGATAAGGAAAAAGCATCGTATGAAATAATAGGCGTACCGTATGATGGCAATGCCTTTAAGAAAGGGTCGAGAGAGGGACCAAAAGCGATAAGAAGGGCATCTCAGCGGCTCGAAACCTTTTTGTGGCACGAAAAACATGAGTTGTCGGATTTGCTGTATTACGATTGTGGCGACATAAATCTTGACTTTGGTCAAAACCAAAATTTAGTGTTTGATACCCGCAGGGAAAAAATATTCATCGGTGGCGACCATTCCATCTCTTTCCCTCTGGTTAAGCATTTTTTCGATAGTGGAGAGGTCGAGAAGGTAATGGTTATAGATGCACATGCCGATTTCCGCAACGTTTATAAGCGTAAGAAACTTTCTAACGCCTGCGTGATGCGAAGGATAGCGGAATTGGTGGGGTTTGAGAATATAATTGAGGTTGGCGTTCGGTCTTCTTCTGAGGAGGAGTATGCGTTGATAAAAGACAAAGTAATGATTTACGATGCCGGGATGGTAAGAGAAAAAGGTGTGGAACGCGTATTGGAAGAAATAGAAAAGGAAGGAAGAAGAGAAGAAAAAACGTATCTTTCTATTGATATTGACGTGCTCGACCCCGGTATAGCGCCAGGGGTGGAGAATCCGGAGCCTTGTGGGATGTCGCTTGAAAGTTTGATTGCTTTGATAAGAGGGATAATGGAGCAGAAAAACGTAGTTGCGAGTGACGTGGTGGAAGTGAATCCGAGATTGGACAACGCTAACGGAATTACAAGCATTAACGCCGCAAGGATTGTATTCGAGCTATTAAATGCAAAGCACAATAAATAAAAAAGAAGCACAAGCATAAATAAAGTTTGAGTATTGAAATGTCAGAGAAAGAAACGGACAAAATAAGATTCCTTGGAACCGCAGGTGCGAGATTTGTAATGATAACGCAGTTTCGCTCATCTGCGGGAGCTGTTCTCAGTCTGGAAGGAACAAACGTTCTTATAGACCCGGGTCCTGGCACGCTGGTCAGATTCGCATCCAGCAAGCCGAAGCTCAAGCCTGCTAAGTTGCATGCCATTATCTTAACTCATAAGCATTTAGACCATTCTAACGACGTGAACGTGATGATAGAAGCGATGACTGAAGGTGGCTTCAAGCCCAGAGGTGTGCTTCTGTGTCCAAACGATGCCCTGGCGAATGAGGGCGATGCCGTTGTTTTGAACCGTTATAAAGGACTTTTGGAACGTGTAGAAGTGCTAAAAGAAGGTGGAACTTATTCCGTTGGTGAAATCGAGATAAACACGCCTAAAAGGCACGTGCATGGCGTAGAAACGTATGGGCTGAACATAAAGGTAAGAGGTGAAAATAAGACAAAAGTTTCTTTTATCGTGGATACGCTCTATTTCGATGGGTTGGAGGATTATTACGATGGAGAAGTGCTCGTGATGAACGTAGCGATGTTTAAGAGGAGAGAAGGAGTGGACCATCTTTGCGTGGACGATGCAAAAAGGATTATAGAAGCGAGGAGACCAAAGGTTGCGATACTCACGCATTTCGGTATGACCATGCTGAGAAACAAGCCCTGGGAGATAGCAAAACAGCTAAGCGACGAGACAGGTGTGGAGGTAATAGCAGCACGCGATGGTATGAAATTCGAACTGCATGGAATTTAAGTGCCATCACTTCTCCTTAGCCTGAACCCTTCTTCATCCGCATACCGCTCTATCAACGGTCTTATTTCCTCGCTATACCAGCCCTTTTTAACAAACCCGGGGTATATCGGCAACCTTTCCCGTAATTCAAAAGGAGCAACAAGTTTCCTCAGTTCTTCCTCTCCCGGCCACGGTGATTCCGGATTTATATAGTCTATGGTCTTCTCCGAGATCCCACCCAGGTCTGATGCGCCAAGTTCTATTAGTTCCAAAGGCGAAGTCAAATTTGGCGGGACCTGTATTGCTACCTCTTCTGGCAATATCTCTCTCGCTACACGGACAACTTCCTTCAGTTCCTCGAAACTCGGTGGTTTCTTATTCCACATAGCCGTGAACGGCTTGGGGATGAAAGGCTGGATAATGACTTCTTGTATATGCCCGTATTTACCGTGCAGCGATTTTATAGCCTCTAAAGAGCGGATGCAGTCTTCTTTTTCTTCCCCTATGCCTATCAACAAGCCGGTAGTGAATGGTATCTTAAGTTTTCCAGCTTCCGCTATCGTTTTCAATCGCTCCTTTGGGTTTTTCCCCGGTGAGTTCTCATGCGCTTCAAGCTCTGCGGTGGTTTCGAGCATCAAGCCCATTGACGCATTCACTTCTCGCAGCTCCTTTAGCTCCTCCTTACCCAGCACGCCCAGATTGCAGTGAGGAAGCAAGCCATGTTTTATCGCAAGTTTGCATAGCTCCTTCGTGTATTCGAGCAGTGAGGAACAGCCAGAGTCAAGCATATTTTTTTTGAAAAAGGAAGAAAGATTTGCGAGTGCCGGCTTCTCACCAGCGGTAAAAAGCGCTTCTGTTGCTGCTCCTTTGGTTTTTACGAGGGCTAAAAATTCTTTCTTCTGTATTATGTAAGCATCTTCAAGGCGACGAGCTCGGAACACGCAGTATTCGCAGGCATTCCGGCATACGTTCGTCACCGGGATGAAAACGTTTTTTGAGAAGGTTACACATTTGGTTTTCATTTCTTTATTCTCAATATTAAATCAAAGAAAGATAACCCGCACTTTTTGGGTATGATATTGTATTCTTTCCCTCTAAACAGGACTCTTGTATTTTTAATTCCACGAGACCAATGAGAACGTCCTTATCCACTATAAAAAGGAGACAATCACAGATTTGGCGCTCAAAGCAAATTTTTTCGCAAACTTTTTCACCTTTCAATATGACATAATTATTCAGATCTTGCGGCGGGGAGATAATAACATGGCATCGCCATATTTTTAAATAGAATAGAAGCACAAATTTCTGAAATTGAATCAGCCAAGCGTAAAAACATAAATTCTTTCTCTCTTTCTCTCAAATCACTACCCATTTGAATTAAATATTCCTTTTCTTTTCCGTGTACTTCGAGATCCCAACGTGCCTCTTTGGCTACTTTAACTTTTATTTTAATATCTGACTTGGGATACTCCTCGATCTTCAACTTCTCTTTTTGAGATGTTAAATGAACAGCATAAGAATTAAAATTAATTTTTAGCGTAAATGACTTTTTTCCAATCCGGATTAATTTGTTTAGTGGGCAAGCATACGAGCGGACAATTTCACCACTTAACCATTCCTCATATAACTCATCGAAAATTTTGTTAATTACTTTTTCTAAGAATGGTTTTGGGATTTCCCATTCTTCTCCTTCCTTCAGACTGTTAATTCGAGTTGTCAATGTGGGTAACTCCTTAGCTAACATTTCACGAACACTCCGAAAGTCAAAATCGGGAACAAGAAAACGCCTTCTCAGAGGAGGAGGCAGATAACTAAATGGAACAAATGGAGCGCAAGATTCAAATATCGAATGGATTAACATGGCAGCATAAGATTTCCCCGAATTATTAGGTCCAATAAATAATGTAAGAGGTTTTAGTGTTATCATAAAGAGGGTAATTCAGATGAAAGTCACGATAATCGGGGGAGCAGGGGGGATGGGGAAATGGTTTGCCGGGTTTTTCAAAGAAAACGGTGTTGAAGTGCGGATAGTAGATAAAAGCGATGGAACAGAGACGATAGCAAAGGAATTGGGCGTGCAATTTTTAAATACAGATGTTTTAAAGCTAGCGGAAGGGGCGAGAAGAGATGAGGTTGTGGATACAGACGTGTTGCTCGTCTCGGTGCCCATAGACATAACAGGACGTGTGATAGAGCGCGTGGGACCGGAGATGCGCAAGGGTTCGCTGCTGATGGATATAACGTCGGTGAAAAAAATGCCGATGGAGACGATGGAGAAATGTACAAACGAAAGTGTGGAAATTCTTGGCACGCATCCTTTATTCGGTCCTTCTGCAAAGAGCATGCGAGGTCAAACTATCATTTTCGTGCCTTTACGGAAGGGTTCGCTATACGAAAGAATATATGAAATGTTTGCGAGAAACGGTGCGAGGATTGAACTTTTAACGGCAGAGGAGCATGACGAGATAATGTCGGTAATCCAGGGGCTGGTACATTTTATTCTCCTCTCATTTGGCGTCACGTTAAAAAATCTCGATTTTGACGTTGAACGGTCGAGGAAGTATATGAATCCGATGTTCGAGATAATAATGGATTTCGTGGGCAGGCTATTACATCAAGACCCGCATCTATACGCACTGATACAATCGAATTTTGAGATGGGAAAAATACACGAATCCTTTTTATCGGTTGCAAATAGGTTACACGAGTTGATATCAGCGGGTAATGAGGAAGAGTTTATGGATGAGATGAGGGTGGCGAAAAAACACTTTGGCGATACAGAAAGAGCAATGGTAGATTCGGATAGGGTGATAGAGGAGAAGATAAAACAGAACCTTTTATTAGGAAGAAAAGGTTTATCAAAATAAAAAATAAAAAGGGGTTTTTTAAAAAATAAACACCCCTATGCCGACATTTTTAGAATTGGATGTGGTTCCTTCGTCTCGATTTCGTGTTCTGCATGGTTAGCCTCTGCAACAATCATATCTACCATGCCCACCAGCGGGAACACCTTCGGTGCATTCTCTATTGGTCCGTAAAGCACGAAATCCTGTCCTGCCATTACCGGGATAACATTAGAGCCTATGTCACAGATACTGAACACGTCTGCACCGAGTCCTTCCCAGCCAGCCGGTCCTTTTGTCGCATGCTCCTTCCGGAACGTCTTCAGCCACGTCCATGCAGAAGGTGCATTGTGGATACCCAATCCCACTGCAATACCGTATTTCGACTTGACGACGTAGCCAGAAGCAACGGATGACCCAACACCTGCGCCTATGGGCAGTGTAGCTGGGTCGCACATCTGTTTCGTTACTCCCATGTCCCGTGCAAGCTGCACCATGCCTTTCTCAAAGGTTCCTGCTCCTGTCTCTAACAAGTCAATCTTCCCTGCTACCGTCGAATCTTTTGGATTGAACGCTAAGAGAATCGCTGCTTCCAGTCTGGAATCTTTGATTGCTTCCAACTCCTCTGGTGAACACGACACGTTTATTGAGTTATACACCGCTTTATCTATCAGTCCCACTTCGTCAACGTACTTGAGTCCTGCAACCTTCGCCTCCGCCACCGTCGAGTCAATCAAGAAAGGTGAGTCACTTACCTCTGTACAGAACGCGATTTCTTTCTCCATTGCCTCTGGCGATTCTGAAAATATCTGCATCATGCACGGATTTCCAGTTAATTCCGAGAACTCATCTTGCTTATTTATCACGTCTTCCGCCGCTTTCTTGTCAAATATCCCTTTTTCCGCATCTTCGACCAGATAATGCTTTGCATAGAATATCGTGCCACAAAGAACGGTTGCGCACTCGCCTGGCTGTCCACCTACCTTCACTTTACCTATCTCATATATATCCTGCTTCCTATCAAATACAAACATTTTTCTGTCCTCCTTTTCTTATCCTATCAGGAATATCACGTATACAAGTATTCCTATTATCAGTCCGTATAAAAGGCCAATCGCAAAACCCATCTTCTCTCCCTGTCGCTGCGCAAGCTCGCCCGTGACAAACTCCACCTTCTCGTCCATCGTCGCTAATCTGCCCAGTAGTTTCGTGTGCTCTGGCGGCGTCATTGCAACGGGAACTACTAACTCCTTCAGTTCCTCTTCCAGCTTCTCCAACACCTCTGCTTCTACTTCTCTCTCTATCTCCTCTTCCAGCTCTTCCTCTGTTTTCTTCTCTTCTCCCATTCTTTTATTCTCCTTTGTTTTTGTTTTATTCCCCGGTCACATGACTCTAAGTCCGGCGAGAAGCAGACTCACGATTAGCCCGATTGCCATCCCTTTTATGAATCCGACCCAGAGACCGGCTGCGAACCGCGAATCCTTGCCTATTAACGTTATGGACTTTCTCAAATCCTCTATTTTCGCAGTTATCACCGCCGTTTCCGGTGTTTGTTGCACTACTTTTGCCATTTAGAACACCCCCCAGATGATAAGAGGCAGGAGAAACACAATTGCCGCTATCAGTCCTGCCAATATGCCCAGCATAGAATTCATGGAGAGCCCCGACGATAACTTCTGGTCCCTCGCAATTAACTGTGTCTTGTATTTGATATCATTCGTGGCTCGATCTATTACTGCCATATATGGTGAAGCGGGCATGGCTAAAGGCATTTCTATCAATGCCGCCACGGCTTCTTCTTCGCCCACCTTCACAATCATCGGGTCTTCCGGATAAGCGCCCGGGTCCTTTGCCTTCAGCTCATTTACTTTTGCCACAAGCGCCCCGTAGTCTTCTACACCTATCATGTCAATTACTTCTACCTGATTTCTGAACCGCTCGACCGCATCACGTGGCAGATTCTCAATAAACGGTATTGCTGCTGGTGTGTCTATTATCTTATGTGAGTCGGGGTGAACGCCGTTCTTATGTAGCGCTAACATCGCCCCTCCACTTATATGCCCCGGAACTTCCGCACCGGCGACGATGAGGAATCTTATGTTCGAATTTGAGATGATGTTTGTTATCATCTTCTCTAACCCGATGTTCTCTGTTTTATCAGGTCCCTGTATCGCAATCCCTGGCAGGTGTTCGATGTGGAAATAAGACCCTGTTGACGATATTGCCACCGGGCTTTCCGGGTCGCCGACTTCGTAGTCACCGGTGACGAGCGGCCATCCCTCCGGAACTTCTTTCTTCTCCGCCATATTCACGCACCCCCTAACTTGAATAATGCAAGTGTTACCGCTAACACGCCAAATAGCACCCCGAATACGAACATCGTTATGAAGCCTGCTTTACTCAACGCTCCTTCTCTGTGTGGCTGAGACATCAAGAACCCGCTTGTAGGGTCAAGGCAATTGAAAAGGTCGTCCACTGAAGCTTCCATGACTGCTATTTGCTCTTCTATCAGTGAAAGGTTCACTTTGTAGAATCCTGGTCTGCTCACTCCTACTTTAAGCGAGTCCGGGTCCAGCACCACACCATATTTCTCATTTATTACCAACATGTTCTCTTTTTACCTCCTATTTTATTCTATTGTCTTGATTAGCCCCGTTCCAACGGTCGAATATGCCTCGCGCATAGCTGTCTTCACGAATTTTACGAAGAAATATCCCCACACAAACGCACCGAAGATTATTAGTGATACTCCGTTTGCTACACCCCACGCTGAAGTAGAGGTAGCCGCTAAGGCAATTCCCAGTATGACGCACAGCAACCCTGAAATCTCAACAGAGACCATGAGTGTCCTTGGTCTTCTCTCGTCTGGTCCTAAACATGCGTTGTACGGATGGAACATCGCCATCATGGAGAGCACGAACATCACCGCTATGAGTCCATTGCTTATTGCTTTGTCTATCACCACATCGAAATTCAATGAGCCCGCTACGATAGAAAATTGAAGTAACATTGCGAGTGCTCCCGCCATTCCCAGCTCCATCATACCTCGTTCCAAGCCCGGTATCTTCATCCCTATGACCTTCTCGCTGTTCGATAACACGCCTGAGATCAATCCGACAATAGCCATGGCTATTACGCCTACTAACACGCCTGGCTGCACTTGCAGTAAACCTGTGCCTATGCTGACATATTTCCCGAAAGCTATCCCCACTAATGCGCCAACAATACCATAACCCATTGCCAGCACGCCTATGGATGGAACTCCGGTCCCCAACCCGTATTTAGAGGTCTTACGAACGGAATCCGCACCCCAGAGTAATGCGAAAATTAGACCCGCTGCTTTTATTATCGCGGGTAACCCGGGAAATATCACTATTACTACGGCTATTACTGCTGAGATTAGCCCTAACTGCGTCGCTTCGGGTGGGAATGTGAATCCCTCTCCCTCAGGTTTCTTTTCTTCCTCTACTGGTCCTCCTCCTACTGTCATCTTACATCGTGCCTCCTAAGCCTCCAAGATTGGCTACTACCCAGACAAGAACGCCGCATAACAGCGAGATAACGCCGCAAGTGAGTAGCGCTTTTGGCAGTCGCTTGAACTTCGGGTCCTGAAATCCTTCTATGGTGCCTCCGATGTTGTAAGCTGCGATAATCGCATTGGATACGAATATCCCCGTCGCTGCTACCCCTGCCATTGTAGGTTCAAAATTTGCGTAGTTGAGCAGCCCGAAGTACATGATTGCACCTCCGAACCCGCCTAACAACGCCCCCATCATGCCCGAGATATAGCTCACATTTGGTACGCCATGCCCATCACACTGTGGCGTCCTGTATTCTTTCTGCGATTCCCCCGTTATCGGGTCCACGTCAACTCTGCCTGACACAGGAACGATACCTGTTCCAAAGACATAGAGGAGGTTCGCCATAAGCATGGTGACACCCATCATTAACCATGACCCGACGCCGCCAGAAAGCGATACAAGCAGAATATTGTCGCTAAACGCCGCTACCGATGATGCCGTAAATAACCCGCACATTGCCGCTCCGAGCATGAGCATCACTGTTCCTGTTGCAACTCCCGTTGCGGTTCCCATTGCCGCTGGTGCTCCACCCACTGGTAACAGATGAACGCCGAGACTTGCTAACACTCCTCCTGCTAACACACACACTATAAGTAAAATCGGTTCCATTTTTTTACTCACCTACAAAGGGTCCATATCTTTTTCTCGCCCATTTCACTACTACTACATTCCCCACTATCAGCGCTATCCCTATCGCCAATCCTGCTACGATGCCTATTATCGCTGCCATATTCCCTGCTGCGGCTTCTATATTCGGTAAATAACCTCCGAGCATCATCCCCACAAGCGTTCTCCAGTTCTCGAACAGGATGATGAGTCCAAAGGTCAATCCCGTGATAGGTCCTCCGTATTTCGCACAGAAATACACGATGTCCTTCTGTGTCCTTATACCGCATTCTGCATATCTCGTTATCTTGCCGTGGTAAACTACCCTCTTGCCCTCACCGAACGGTCTATCTTGAAACTCCCTCTCCGTTCCGTAATGGATATCCCCGGTAGAAGACCCTATCGCGCCCACTGTGATGCCCCAGATGAATGCGAGCATCGGTAGTGCGAACGGGTGGTTCAATTGTGACATCCCCGACAGAGTTCCAAGATTGCTCTGTATATATGCTATCGCTGTAATACACAGAGTTGCCATGAATCCATGCGTTGCTATTGGTAGCAGATGTCCGTATAAAACGTCGAGGTAAATAGGCTGCTCGAATCTTTTCTGTGCCGCCGTTCTGCCTACATGCGCCGTGACTGAAAATATCACGTGAACTGCTTCGCCTACCACCGCTCCTATCGGTATCGCCAGTAGCGGATGTGCCCCCTTTGATAATAGCACAAAAGCTATTACTCCCGCGATGGTACAATACATGGCGTATGCTGGCGCCTCACCAGAAATCGCTTTGTTGAAGAACCTGTTCACCTGTCCTACCTGCGGTGCCAGTTGCACTTGCGAATTCGGATTGCTCTGTGACCCTACATCTGACTCCAAGTCCTCGAACATGCATGCAATCAACGCTAAAACCACTATCAACAACATCCATGCAAACAACATTGCTATTGGTTCCATGAGAAAAGGTAACAGTAGTTACCACTATAAAAGCTTTTCTATTTTTCATTACGAGAAAATGTAAATGAAGGGGAAGAGGGATTTAAATAACTTCTGTTTTGGGTGACGGTTATAACTAAAATAGGTAACAACGGCCGGAATATGTCGCACCTAAATATTAATACCATCCGCATTACTTAATATTTGATAGAGGAGGGGAAAGGAGTAATAATGAGGATATTTAGGAAAAGGCATCAGCCAAGAATACTTAAAACGCAGAAGGTCAGTTACTCGGATTTATTTTTCATATTACGGCTTTCCCGAGGGGACCTCACGTTAAAACCCATCTTTATTGCCGCAAGTGTTGAACTTGGAAACAGCACCACCAAATCTATATTGACTGCTACGGACCTGAAAAGTGGAAGAACGTATATTCTTGACAAGGCGGTTAAAATGACAAGAGAGGCTCTTTCCCCACGCAATTCTTTCTGCCATACGATAAGCCTGGTGGAACTTTCAGAGGATTCTATTGCGGAATTGGTGAAAACGACGTTGCAAGAATGTGCGAGTTCGGCAGGGATGACTATCGCGGATTTGCATTTCGTGGTGCGTTCCACAGGTGTAACAGCGTGTTTCTCAAGAATCGAAGAGGTGGAGGGCGTAATAAAAGCCTTAGCAAAGGGATGCATGCTTGCCGGTGTGCCACCAAGGAAGATGATTTCACCTATGACGATAGAGAATATCGCGCCTGATTTGAGGAAGTTTTCAAGGATGGAAAAGACTTATTTCGACGGCGCTGTGACCGGGAACGTCCCGCCTGGAGGGGACTCGATAGTAGGGAACGAGATGGAGGGGGAGCTTGTAACTGCCGGACTTAAGGAAGCGGCTAAATGGGTTGACGTTGATTATCGAAACTCTGTTCTATCTTTAGATTTCGGCACTACCTTAGCAGGTCGAATAACGGACGCCGGATTGCCATACGCGCATGTTACAGGTAGTTTTTGCGGCTTAGCCGGAGCAATACCCGATGCAGTAGTATCAAAGGTTGTGAACGTGGATTTTCCTTCTGTGCTTGATTTACAAAAGAAGAGTATCAGGGGGAGGAGAATAAGAAAGGAGGTAGTAAAAGGATATACCGAGGATATTTTAGGGCAAGTGCGCATAGAAAAGGTAAAAAGTGGCGACAGGGTAGGTGGAGTGCCGGTAAACGTAGAAGTGGCGAGGAAAAACGGAGTTGTGCTAATTGGCGTAGATGCCGGGGATAATCTATCAGATCTGCCTAAAATAAGAGATATAGGTGCAGAGCTCGTGAAAGAGGAGGGTGCGCGGTATATTATTCCTGTATTAGATGAGCTATCGGCACGTATGGTGGAAGAATTGGTGGGGATAGCAAAAGAAGAAGGTTTACTTCTACCTAATACAAAGATAGGGATAACGGGTAGGGCAGGAATAACGGGTAAGAAGCCGGAGCTAATACTGGAGAAGCTGAGCGAATTGTCCGGGCGGAATATGGATAAAGAGGTGATATTTGCAGATGATGCGTTGTCGAGAGGTGCGGCAGTCCTTGGTAAGTGCATGCACCAGTTTGGAACACCTGAGAATCCGATAGGTGGCGTTCAGGGTCATGGCTGTGTGTATGGCAAGAGAGTAAAAGAACAGAAAAAGAAGTAGAGTGTAGGAGTAGGAGTGGTAGAGATGGAGGTAAAAGTAGAAGGGGGAGAGGAGTTTGCAAATAAATCATACGAGAAGATATGTCAGGACACCTTCAGGGACGTAGGGGTAAGGTCCAGTTTGGACTATGCTTACATGTATTGCAACCCGAAGGAATACGTTTTTATTATCGCAGTTAAGATAGGGCGGGTGCCAAGTCCGGTAAAGATAGGAGACGTAACACTACGTGCGGGAAAAGATGAATTGAAGATAACGGAAGAGAGACATGCGCCGCGATTACTTGCCATGCTCTGGGATAAATATGGAGAACGAGTCCAACAAAGAGCAAGGTTGGTGGTAGGTTTAGAGTTGGAGGAGGAGGAGGTAGAGAGATTAAAGGATTTAATTGTCTATGACCCCCGGGAGGATTTGGTATTGAGAATATTGGATGGGATAGATAGGATATTACCAGAAGGAGCAAGAGTCCGGACTTCAATTCCTTCTACTGCCGCCAATATAATAACAATTATTGCTTCCGAGAATCCAATAGGGGTGGAGTGGGAGAAGAAAGCGGAAAAGATGATTGGCGAGGTGAAAGGGCATGTATAAAATAATGATGTTCACGGGTGGCGTATATAGGTTTAACGAGTTAAAAGAGTTGGTAGAAGATATAGGCGGGTTTGTATTACAAGAGATGGTAATGCAGACAGAGACGATGATGCATCTGGCATTCCCGGAGGAGGAAGAGCGGAAAATACGAGCAAAAGCAACGGATTTGGGAGGCAAGCTGAAAGAGTTACCATTAGCAGGTGCGGAAGTAATGGTGGTAGTTCCTTCTCTTGGTAAACACCACGCAGTTTATCCTATGTGTGACATAGCGGAGTTTTTGCGGCGGACTGGTGCGATTACCAATATGATGGGGTTGGCGAGAGGAGTGGGGAAGAGGATAGCGCAGATGACGACGCAAGAAAAGGCGATAATAGAGGAGTGCGATGCTGCGGTATTTGTGTTTGGCGATTTTAAGGAGTGCATAGAGGAGAAGGCGGTGAAGCTATGCGAGATGATGGAGGTGCCTTATATGATTGTTGGAGGTCCTCCTGACCTTGACTTAGAACATTACGTAGGTGGAGTAGGAAGGAAGACGGATAGGATGAAGCGAAAAGCGGAGATAGACAAATTAGAAGAGATGACAACGGAATTTGAGCAGGTTCTGGACGATAAGAGGAAAGAAATAGAAGAAGACCCGTTGGCTGCTTCTCCTTTGTTCATAAAAGAGATGATAGAGATGGTCCTGCCACCAAAAGCAGGTGAGGAATTGCCAATCGTGATACACCTGGATGGATTGCGTGTGAAGATAGAAGAAGAGGACGAGGAGAGGATAAAGGACATAGAGATTGGTGAGAGGAAGCTGTCTGAGATTTGTGAGATAAAAAAATCGCTGTATGAGGGCTATTTGCTGAAGATACTGACCGAAGCGGAGACCGGGAGTGTGTTTTGAACAGGCACACCCCTGCATTTCCGGTGGAGATTACTTCTCCTCAGTTCTGTATGTGTTTTGACTGAACAGATAGTAATGTTTATATCCTCTGCAAGTTAATAATACAAATACAACGTAGAAAAAATGGTTCTTGATGTGAGCACAGGACTTGGAATTGCATTGGCAGGACTTTCTATAGCGGGTGGCCTTTTAGCATCGGCATTCTATTTAGGAAAGAAGATAGGGAACTTGAGTAGCGATGTGAGCGAGATAAAGAAATCTATTGTTGAAATTTCTATTTTAACAAATAAAATTGGATATATACTGGCACGCTCATCAGCTAAATAGTCTCCAAAAACTTATCTATGCTGGAGTACACCACATTCCCGACTATAATAACGTCCGCATAGCTCTTCATCTCGGCTGCTTTCTCCTTTGAATCTATCCCGCCGCCGTAGAACAAAGATGCTTCGTTTAGCGATTCGCTTAATTCCTTTACCATGCCTGGGTCGCCATAAGTTCCACTGTATTCTATGTATATAATAGGAAGCCGGAGATATTTCTCTGCATACTGTGCGTACGCGATGACATCATCAGGAGTTAAGTCCGTCATTGATTTCGTCAGTTTCGCGACTGCGGATTCCGGATTCAAGACGATATACGCCTCAGGTATGACTCTATCCCATTGTATCGTGTGGGTTCTTATCCATTCTACGTGCTTACCTACAACCCATTTCAAATCGCCCGCATTGATAACCAACGGCACGAAAATATAATCTATGTCTTCGTACATGACAGCTTCGGGAGTTGCGGGTTCTAATAATTTTGGTATTTCATAGTCCTTCAGGAGAGATATTAGCTGGGACGTGTTTTTAGAGGTGATGTTTTGTGTGCCAGAGATCATTATTGCGTCTGTTCCGCTTTCTACGATGGTTTTCAAATCGTTTTGCGAAACATGTTTGTCCGGGTCGAGTTTGGTGATATGGTTCCAATTTTTCCAGGGTTTTTCTTTCATGGTCATCGCTTTTTAAAATTAAAAGCCGCATATAAAAAGATAGGTGCATGAGTAAAAAAGTGAAAGGGAAGAAGAAAAAGAAGAAAGTAAAAGGGATGCGGGAAGAAGTGATCGAGAAAGTAGAAGAGAACGAGATGCTGGTGGAACATGGTGCAACCACAGGAACGTCTGAAGATATAGAAGCATGGTGGGACAAATTTGAGGAGTTAGAAGTGGATGGTAAATTAGTTTTGTTTTATAGCACATTTACGAAGGAAGAAAAGGAGGAGTTCTGGGAAGGATTGGAGCTTTTTGATGCTGTTGATGAAGTTTTTAACGATTTAGCCTCGGAAGGCAGGGTAGAAGAAGGGATAAAGTTATTGGAGACTCTAAAACAGCAAAGACCTGCACAGTATATGGCTAAATATCCGTATTATGACTATTACCTGCTCCATTATTATGCTCCACTGGGCGAACGTGAGCAAATGAAAGAGATGATCGAGCATTTTGAGGAAGACCCGGGGAAGGGAATAGACCATATTTTTGTTGCTCTGGATATTTTCGGATTATACGGAATGGCGGAGGAGGCATGTCAATTGAGTAGAGGGGCGTATCAAAAACTGAAAGGTTCAGATGGAATTATGCCTTTGGGAGTTGTCGAACTCAATCAAAGAGCTGTTTTCTGCGCTATTCGAGAGTATATTAGCTCTCCTAACTATGGCGAAGAAGAGGCAGAAAAGGAGTTCTATAATGAATTAAAAGAGCTGGATTACGGAGGGGAAGAACCGGAGACAATGGACGATGAACGCCTACGGAAAACGGTGAAGACATTACGAGGTGAGATAAGAAGAGATTGGAAACGAGGAGACTTTTTGATGTCCAACGATGATTATGAGGATAACGTTTATTTATTTGCCATAGAATTTATTCGTTATTTGCATACCGAAAAGTCATTTGAATGGGTAACCGGGGATTTGTTTTTCGATTTGGTTTTGGAATACTTTGAGGGTGTCACGGAGAGAAAAAGGAGATTTTATTTCAGTTTTTCAAAAGAACATCTGGATGAATTTCTGGTTAAATTTTTTGGCTTCATTTCTCTTAATGATGCAAAAGGGATGGCGGTTTTGAAAGCACTTGAGTATTTCTCCGTTTTTCTGCATCAGAAAGGTATTTCTACGGATAAGGAGTTAAAGGAGGTCGAGGGTGCGATAGAAGAATTTAGCGTTACTCTAAGAGAGATATATGAAGGAAGGGCATGGAAGTATAAGTTTTTGGAGGGGTGGGCGTGAGGATTGGGGATGCATTTTACGTGGTGGCAATATCATGATTTTAAACATTGTATCTAATCTCTTTGCTCCTTGCTCCATTCCGAAACTTTGTCGAGATGAAATTCTTCTTTTTTTCATCAAGTACCCGCCAAAATATTCGGTAAGCTGGATAGCGAAGCGAATAAAGGGGAGGAGTAGCAAACTGTTAAGGGATAGATTTCCGCAGCTTAGGGAGTTGTGTCCTGGGCATTTGTGGGCGCCAAGTTGTTATCACTAAAACTTTTTAAAAAAGTTTTATCAAAAAAAAAAGCTTCGCAGCAAGGCTGGGAAGTGGTAGAGAAGTATATATCGGGGCAGAAGGGTTACGAGAAGATAGATACTGTACCGGTGGTTGTGATAGATGAAGAAAAGGAAAACTTAGAGCGCACAAAACCTGGTACACAACGCTTTATAACAAACTTTTTGGAGGGAAACATCAAGAATAAGAAAAAATCGAAAAGCTTATATGTACCTCTTATATACCTGTGATAAAAACGTAGTTTAAGTCATCGGTACTCGTGCTTAAGTACAGGCCTTGTACTTAAGTACGGGGTATAGTGACTTCGGGCGGGTTTAGAAAGATTAAGAGAAAAAAAAAGGGATCATAGAGGGTATTATAGAGGTGGTTGTGATGTTCATTACAAGTAAACTACAATCATGGATACAATCAGGGTTGGAAAAAAGAGTACAACTTTTTCCCGATTGTGAAATAATTACAGACGATAGCACAGATAATCCAAAAATAACTATGATACAAAGATTTGCTAACATGAGTGAATTACAATTGAAATTAAGTAAAGTAGAGCTACGGATGAAGGATAAGGATGGTGATATAGAAATTGACACATTCATTTATGACCCGCCAATCCATACTATGGATTTCGGGAGCAAGATAGAAGCATCAGAGGATGGTGTTTTCTCACCGTTGAACTTGAATTGTTGGATAAAATGCGAAACGACAAAACTAAGCCAAGTGATACCTGATTATCCCGGTAAAGAGATTGAAATAGATGTGTGTGGAAAGATACAATTCGCAACAAAAACAACTAAAAAAGATAAAGTAATAGAAGCGGAAGAGAGTATTACATTTAAAAGTAAGCGGGAACGAATTGTTAGTTGAATGTAAAGATAAGACAAAACAATATGATGAGCAAATCACTAAACTAAAAGAGGAAGTAAAAAAAAGCGTTAGGAGAGGAACAATAAAACAATAATTATGGATAAAAAAAAGCCATCTTGGAAAGAAGAATTAAGAACTGCGCTGTCAATTCCAATAGTGCTTATGGGTATCGCATTTATGGCTATTAGTTTTTTATTAGCAATGTGCCCTTGGGGTACTCCAGCGGTATATGAGTATTGTCGCCTTCAAGCGATTCACAATATGCTAATATCAATAGGATTTTTTCTTTTAGCAATTCTTATAAGGGTGTGGTGAAGCAATGAACATGAGAACGGATAGCAGGATGGAACGTGAGGTTGGGGCTTAAAGTTAAATTGTAGAGAGAAAAAAGAAAGAGGGCTAACATGCAAAGGTGTAAGCACTTAAAATCAATCGGAAAACGAGCAGGAGGCAGAGAACTTTATGAGTGTGAAATCAAAAATATTAGGTTAGGATCTCCTTCTGCTGGTATGTGTATTGAATGTGAGGACTTTGAACCTGACTCTGAGATGCCTCCTGAGAGCTTTATTTATTTAGATTGGCTGGGTGAATCAGAGACTATGGGTGTATATCATTGCAGTTGGGAATTATTTGTTTCTGATGATGTTCTAAGAAGAAACGATGTAGAAACGATTAAGAGATGGACTGATTCGAAAGTAGAAACTTCTGGCAGAATTAATCTTAATAGAGCAGGAAAAAGAGGATATGAACTTGAAATCGCGGGAAGAGGACATGATAACCGATGTACATGGTGTGAATCTTTCCGAACTGCTTTGAATACAAGAACGAAGAATTTAGTAAAAGTAGAACAACGTGGAGCTTGTAGATTTGAAAAATGAAAAGTAGAATAGCATTAGATAATGTATTTGTATACGGTCAAAAAGTAACAGCTCACTTTCACCTCCCTCTTGATAAATGGATATTAGGGAATAGGATAAAATATAAGCAAGAATGCCATAAACGCTTCTGGGCTGACTTATTCCCTCTTTTATTTTTTGCGGGACATATTTATGCCCTGTACTTAAGTACTGAGTATGTGACTTAGGATATAAATAAAAATATGAGGTGAAAGAAGTATGGATAAGCGAAAATTGATAATATTAATACCCACGATGGTTGTAGGGATACTCTTCCTTAGCTTTGTCACAGCCACAGCAATTGAGAAAGGCGGTGATTTTTACTTTAATGTTTCTGCACTGGGTAATTTATTAATGGTATCACCAAAAGGCACTAATGGAACGGTTATAGATACAGGAGAAGTAACACCTACTCCTACGGTCATACCAACACTTACGCCAACACCAACAACAGAAAAATTACGATTTGTTTTCATGATTCATGGAGATGGAACAATGCAGGATGGATTTGCCGCCGACTTCGAAAAATGTATCAGTGATTCAATCAGATATATAGAGTCGCAATCACCAATCAGAATAGAAAGAGTTGATTACAATGTAGAAAAAGCAGGGCATAATATAGAATATCATGAGGAAAAAAAGTGTTCTTGGCTTGGTGGAAAAGACATTGCGGATCAATATCCAAATTTTCCAGAAGGCCATGTCCATTTTCTTTTCTGGCAGAATCCCACTCCTCCCGCACCAGGTGTTTGTTATGGTGGTATGTGCTTTAATGAATGGATTGAAAAACCATCTTATAGGATCCCACACCCTCTTGCAATGGTTCCATATAGAATACCCAAGTGGTGGTGGGGTGACTATTGGCTTGGTTCTGAAAAAGGTTGCGCTTGTTTTGTGACACACGAAATTCATCACGTGCTTGAGTATGAATTGCATAAGAAAGGTTACCCAACATCGCATAATTTGGGTGAGCATATCCATGGGAAAACAGTTCCATTTGCAGATGCTCAATCTACATTTGGTTTTACCGATCAAAAAGCGTTTAATGACTTCATGTGGAATGAAATAACAGAAGAGATGGTAAAGAGTTTATCACCAACACCAACACCAACACCAACACCAATACCTGACTCAGATGATGACGGATGGGATAATGAGCAGGAGAGAAGAGCTAGAACAAATCCTTACAATGTTGATACAGATGGTGATGGTATTTGGGACCCTAAAGACCCTAATCCATTAGTTGCTCCCACACCTACTCCAACTACTTCAGTCTCGGCTTTTCAAATAATTCCTGCAATAGTTGCATTATTTGCAGTAGCATATCTTTTGAGAAGGAGGAAATGAAACAACAGGGATGCCCCCGAATTTATGTTGTGCCATTTGGCCAGTACCCCTTAAGGAGGGAGGGCAGCTTTATGCTCCCCCATGATTTTTAAGTATTCATCTATTAAATGAGCTTTCATTCCGGTAACAATCCTT
>Ga0209986_10000480_pt1 | contig 38007 bp, 47 predicted proteins | sample BlataG_FD_183168 | JGI IMG/M metagenome (GOLD analysis project Ga0209986, IMG submission 183168) | Deep subsurface microbial communities from Black Sea to uncover new lineages of life (NeLLi) - Black_00105 metaG (SPAdes) (version 2) | ecosystem: Environmental > Aquatic > Marine > Oceanic >... | reverse complement strand
GGATTTGGTATTATGCAACTTCATTTTTCCATCGTCTCGGAATTCATCTTCCAGAATACTCATCATGATAACATCATGGTACTTATTTTCACAAAAATAGCCATCTCTCAGTACGCCTTCTTTTTTGAATCCTGCTTTTTCATAAGCACGTATAGCCCTTTTGTTAAAGTCGAAGACACCAAGTGATATTCTGTGGAAATTTAGGGATTTAAACCCGTAATTAAGTAAAAGACGTATCGCTTCAGTTCCGTATCCTTTGCCCCATTCTCCTTTCTCTCCAATCAAAATGCTGAGGTCTGCAGTTCTCCATATGTAATCAATTCTCAAAAAACCTCCCGTTCCTATCGTCTTGTCATTATCTTTTAGAGCAACAACAAACCACACTCTGCTCTTATCTTTGTATAAATTTTCGAGCCACTCTTTTTCATCCTGCATACTCTTGGGGAACACCTCGCCCTCCAGGATTCTTATCTCAGGGTCATTGATCCATCTCTGAGTGAGTGATAAATCTTCTTGTTCTATCGGTCTGAGATATACCCTATCTCCAACTAAAAACTTTGTACTGTTCATTTTCATATTATATCTCATCTAAGCTTCTTAGATAGCTTCTCCAGCATATCTTTTGTCATGGTTGGAAGATCATACTCTGGTTTCCATCCCCATTCATCTCTGGCTGCTGAGTCGTCTAAGGATCTGGGCCACGAATCAGCAATTTCTTGTCTATAATCAGGTTTATACTCGCAGGTGAACTCAGGTATGTATTTCTTGATCGAGGCAGCAAGTTCTCCAGCAGAAAAGCTCATCGCATTAACGTTGAAGTCGCAGTGATGTTTCAATCTAGTGACATCCGCTTCCGATAGATCCATGAGAGCTTTAATAGAGTCTGGCATGTACATCATTGGTAGCACCGTATCTTCACGGACAAAGCATGTGTATCTCTTATTTTTTATCGCTTCATAGTATATTGCAACAGCATAATCTGTAGTCCCGCCACCGGGCAACGTTTCGCTGCTGATGATTCCCGGGAATCTTACACCCCTTACATCCACCCCATATTTGTAAAAGTAATAGTTTCCAAGAAGTTCTCCAGCTACTTTTGTGACTCCGTACATCGTTGTGGGACGCAAGATAGTTTCGTTTGGTGTATTATCCTTGGGAGTGTCAGGACCGAACGCTGCGATGGAACTCGGCACCATAATGCGTTCAAGTTTATATTCTCTTCCCACTTCCAGGACGTTATAAAGTCCGATAAGATTCACATTAAATGCAAGCTGGGGCTTCTGTTCGCCCACAGCAGAGAGGATAGCTGCCATATGATAGATCGTATCTATATCGTACCTTTTGACAATGTTTGCTATCTCCTCCTTATGAACTACATCAATATATTCAAATGGTCCCGCATTTTGCATCTTTTCTGCAGGAGGTTTTTTATGACCTGCCGCTACAACATTTTCATTGCCATACTTCTCTCTAAGTTTTTCCACTAACTCAGACCCTATCTGACCACAAGCTCCGGTTACAAGAATATTTTTCATGTTAGTTCCTCCTGGGCAGTTTGATCCCTACCCTATAATGTTACTGAGTTGTTGTTTTTATATCTTTTCAATTTTCTTCTTAATTTTGATATTCTTTTTTTCCAGTTTTTTCAAATATCTTTTTTCAGTTATTAGTTTCGGGATCAGAATTTCTTGAGGTATAGCTCCTTTAATCTCGCTTTCTGTGATGAGAATAGAAGAAAGAGCTGCAGGATAAGCTGTAGTCCTTGCCATTGCTGTAAACTCTTTTTCATAATCTCTTAACTCAAAGATTTTTCTTCTTTCTCCTTCTGCAGTAACTCTGAGGAGCACCATGTCCTTACTTTCATAACTGAGATTTTTAGAGAGTAAATATATCAATATTTCTCGTGGAGCTATTAATTTTCCATCGATCTCTATCTCTTCTTTATCAGTAAATCCTAATTTTAATAACGGTTTTATGAGACTGCAGTGACCAGGAAATCTAACAGTTTTATAATCAAGATAATCTAGTTTATTCTCAAATGTTTTTGGTAGTGTAGATGTGCCGCCAGATGTGTAAAAAGCTTCATAAAGTTTATTCCTAAATTTTATATCTTCTAAGCCTGTTAAAGGATCAACGTATTCTATTTTGGAGTTTTTTATTATTCTTACTTTCTCCACATACTCGTTTATTAATCCTTCAGGAGAAAAAACTATCTTGTACTTTAATGATCCTTGCGGAGTTTGTGGAAGTCCTCCGACCCTCATCCTTATTTCTTTACAATCTTCAGAGTAAGCAAAGGCTGCCAGAACATCCGCTAGGCCCGGCGCAAGTCCGCAGTCGGGAAGAATGGTTATTTCTTCTTTTTTAGCTTCTTCATGAAGACTCAGCTCTTTATCTACTATTGTATCATTCCCGCCAAGATCGCAGAAGTTAGTTTTGGCCTTCAAAGCCTTTTTTGCAAGTTCATAATTAAATTTGTATGTTACAGCACTTATAACACAGTCGTATCTTTTCATTATATTTATTATTGAATCCTTAGTAATATTTTCGTTATATACCTCAAATCCACACTTTTTCGCTTTTTTCAGTGCTTCTTCATTGGAATCAACGATACCAATCTCATATCTCTCGAGATAATCAGCTATGGCTTTTCCTATTTTACCGAATCCCAAGATAAGAAATCTCATCGAGATGTGCCTCTCAATAATTCGCCTATAAGCTCTTTCTTGTTCTCAAAGTGTTTTCTTGATGGTTCGAGTATCTTTATTAAACTCTCCGAGACGTTATTTTTCAGATCTAAGGGATGAATCTCTCCTTTTCTGAATGCATTTTCTAACTCTTCATATCTCCAGAATGTTATATCTCCCCCAAACTTTTCAGGCCTGCGGATTGTAAATTCTTTCTCTTCTCCTCTAAAAACTATATACTTGGCGATCTCGAGGATTGGATTGTTCTCTACGACTTTTACAGGACAGTAAGCTTCTTTTATCTTTTCTCTTATCTCTTCCTCCGAGTCATGAACAAAAATATTTGCCTTTGGCGTGGATTTACTCATCTTGGAGCTTATGCTAAGATCCGTCTTTAAATCTCTGTCAAATCCGGACGTTGCGGGTTCTGTAAGCCCCATGAGAAGATGATAATGGATACAAACAGGTTTTTTGACACCTAACTTTTCGCTCATTTCTCTGGCAAGTATCTGTGCTTTTCTCTGATCCATTCCTGCACATGCTATATCAAGATCCATCTGGAGTATGTCAGAAGCCTGCATCGCGGGATAAATATACTGGGCAACATTCTGCATCTCTCCCTCTTTTCTGCCCATTATAGTCAAACATCTGGTCATGCGCGCGATTGTCGTACCTTTTGTTATTTTTATTACCTTCTCCCAGTAGGATAGATCATCGGAAAGTTCAGATGCCCACAGATATTTTACTCTTTTTTCATCTACACCTAAAGAGCCCCATACTTCCTTAAGATACTCTCCGGATTTTCGAATTAATTCCAGATCTCCACCCATTTTTTCATTGATCCACGCGTGCCAGTCCGCTAAAAATAAAATGAATTTTACACCAGCATTTATCATGTCCACTGCTTTCATGGCTGTAACAAGTCCTGTACCAAGATGTGCAAGCCCTGAAGGCTCAAATCCTTGATATGCCAGAGGTGCATCGTTCGTTTCAAAAATATTTCTTAACTCTTCCTGTGTTATTACTTCCTCTGTAGGCAGTCTATTTACCAGTTCTATCTTATCTTCAAGATCCATAATCCCACCATATATCAAGTTTATTTTCTCTTCGGATTGCTCTATACTCTTTTTCAATCTCTATATTTATATCTTTTGGCAGTTCTTCTTTTTTAAAATAAAAAGTATCATAATTTTTTAGAGACATAACCTGGACTCTTTCAGGAGTTATCTCTGTGATCATGACATTTTCAAACTCCAGATCTTTTAAAACTTTAAAATCTTTTTGATGTATATTCCTCCACAAGAATCTTTTTTTTTCTCCTGAGAGTGTTCTGACATCCAAGGAGTTTTTAGCCTCTTCTACAAAAAAGATCTCATTATTATGTTCAATGAACATTCCTTTCTTGTATCTTGGCAATCTGAGAACAGATATTACTCGGGATTTATCTTTCCCATATACTTCAAAACTCTTTTTTATCTTTCCACCATACTTTGATCTGAGGAATTCTAATATTTTTGCTGCTGTCTTTTTTGATATAAAATAAAAGTCAATCCCTTCTTTTTTGTCTATGATCTTTGAGATAACATTTTCTTCATTGATGTCTTCTATCGTTTCTACAATCCCTTCTTTTTCTTCTTTACTAAGTATACTCTCTTCTCTTCTCACCTGTATTACCGCTTCATAATATCCTCCATGAACTCTGGAACATGTAAGACATGTGGCATAATCAAAGATTATCTTTGAGAACAGGTCTTCTTCTACTTTAAATTCTTCAGCGACAAGTAATTTGATATTAACATCTATTTTTTCCTCTCTGCAGGAAAACTCTATCTCTATCTGATTCTTTTCCGTATCTTCTATCCTCTCAACTACCTCAAAGTTTTTTCTCGGCTTCAGATAATATAAAACTGTTTTTGTTACCATATCTCTTATCGATCCATGTTCCCACTTATTTAGATAAAATGCTCCGCAGTGTTTGCAGATTTGAAGTTTTATGTTTTTATCAATAGAAAAAGGCGATTTTTCCTTCGAAAAACAGGATTTGCACATCCCCTCCTGTAATTTCTCTGTTTCTTTTCCGCAGATACAGCATCTCATACCCTCACCATCTGGGCATGAACTGTTTTTCCCACGTTTATAACATTATCTTTTTTTATGAATCCCCATTCTATACATTTTCTGACAGTTTCAACGCCTACTAAATTCAGTATTGTTGCTCTTTCCAGAATGGGTTTAATCTCCTCCAGATTTTTCTTTTCTCCCTTGTAAAAGCTCTCCTTTACCTCAAAGGCGACATCATTAAAAAAAAATTTCTTCCCGAGAATGTCTTCATCACAAACGGCTATTAAGACATCTCCAGCAGTTTCATAAATTTTTACGTGCACTTCCATAAAATTCCCTAAATACGTTTTATTGGATGTCTGGCACCGCAGGCTCCACATTTAAGGAGGTATACTCTTCCTTCTTTTATTATTGCGGTATCAGGTTTTCCACATTCATGACATAGCACGTAGTTCTTTGTGTAGAGTTCTATCTTTAGATCTATGATCCCTGTACCGAATTTTCCTTGAAACTCTGCTTTGTTGCCGACAATCTCTCCAGAGGTAGCTAGTTCTTTCAGGAGGAATTTCATTATGTGCTCAGGTTTTCTGTTCAGCATCGTAGCTACCTCACTGAAGTTTCTGATCAGAGTTCTGTTCCCTGCTATTACAACATCTGCCTTCGGTATCTCAAACCTCTCTTCTTTCAGCACTTTTTCCGGGAGGTTTTTCCATGCCTCCTCCAAGAGTTTTTGGTAATTATCTTCCATTAGCTCACCTTTTTAACTTGATTTTCCTATTAGTAATTATGTATAAATTATGCAGATCATGTTTAAAAAGGCTTGGCTTACAGGGGAATCCAGAGAAGTGTGAGCTGTGCGGGAATATTTTTGAAAAAATTGATGATCTTCTCAATATTACATACGATGTAGAGTTCTCTAATTTCAATGTGGGTGTGAAACTCGATCCAGAGACTCTGGAAAACGAGAAAAAGATTATAGGAGAATTGAATTTACCTGGAGAAAAAACTCTGAAAAGAGAGTTATTGTCAGTTTTACGAAAGAAATTAAAAGAAAAATTCAATAAAGAGATAGAAATGGAAGATCCAGACGTGATCTTTATTTTCGATCTTAAAAAATTTAAAGTAATACCTGAAAACAATTCTCTGTACATAAAAGGGAGATACAATAAATACGTCAGAGATATACCCCAAACAAAATGGTACTGCAGAAAATGCAGAGGTAAAGGTTGTTCATACTGCAATTTTAAAGGTAAAATGTATGAGACAAGTGTTGAGGAAATTATAGGGGAAGTTATTCTGAAATATACGAAAGCCGAAGAAGAGAAATTTCATGGTGCAGGGAGAGAGGATATAGATGCAAGAATGCTCGGAGATGGAAGACCTTTTGTCATTGAGGTTCAGAAACCGAAGGTTAGAAGATTAGACCTTAAAAAGATGCAATCTGAGATAAATAATGATAATAGAATAAAAGTAAGTGAACTGGAGTACTCCAATAAAAGAGAGGTAATAAAATTGAAGAAAGGGAAGTTTAAAAAGACATATCTGGTTTATTTAGATCAGGATATCTCTGATGAAGATTTTGCAAAGATCAAGGATTTTCGTGAAATAAATCAGAGAACGCCTAAAAGAGTCCAGCATAGAAGGGCAGATAAGATTAGAATCAGAAAGATTTATAAAGTAGAAAGGGAAAATAGTAATTGCTTGAAGATCTGCTGTGAAAGCGGACTTTACGTAAAAGAACTGATCACAGGAGACGATGGGAGAACTGTGCCGAGTGTGTCTTCTATCGTTCAAAAAGATTTGGAATGCATAGCTTTGGATGTAATAAAAATTCATGATAGGTGAAAATATGGAAAGATCAAGAGGATTCAGAACGAGAAGTAGAGGAAAACTCACAAAGAGATACAGAGATAAAAATTTAAATATTATCTCCAGGCTCTTGGTAGATTATAATAACGGAGATAAGGTACATTTAGTGCTGGAACCTTCTATACATAGGGGAATGCCTCACCCAAAGTTTCATGGTGTCACTGGTACTATCATAGGCAAGAGAGGGAAATCGTATCTCGTGAAGATCAGAGAAAAAAAGAAATATAAAACTATCATTGCCAGACCAGAGCATCTCAGAAAACAGGAGATATAATATGTTGGGCAAAAAAAAGCTTGATGAGAGGGGTTTAACTCTTCCAGAAATAAAAAAAATCTTGGAGGATAGAAAAGAGAAGGGAGAGTTACTTTATGAGCAGGGTATAGCTTTAGATCATCTCATGAAGTTCTGTAAGCTTGATTTGAAGAGTGCACAAAAATTGAAAGAGGAACTTTTAGGGATCGGGGTTTCTTCCGAGATAGCTGTGAAGATAACAGATATTCTTCCTGAAGATAAATACGATCTTGGAGTGATATATGCTAAGGAGAGGCATGTTTTAGACGATGAAGAAACAGAGAAAATTTTGGAGATCGTAAAAAAATATAAGTGATAAAATGAAGAAGATCTATGAAAATTACGCTTATGTTCTTGATTATCTTCCCGAAGGGTACCCCAATGAGGGAATGAAAAGATCAAAGAAATCTCCTGTGGCACAAGTAGTTGGAGAAAATTATTTTTCATTGTTGGAGGTAGTTCCGAAAACGGAATTAGAGGTATATGAAAGAATTTTCATTGGAAAAGGCCAGAGAGACAAGATAAATCATATAAAAAAGAGATTGTTTTACGAGGAGTTGACCTCTACAGCAAAAGCGGAGCTGCCATATATAGTCGAGGAGATAGTAAAGAAAAATGAAGAGGAGTTTGTCAAATTCTTTAATAAGGCGAGACCCATATCAATAAGATTCCATCAATTAGAACTTCTTCCGGGCGTCGGAAAAAAACTTATGCTGTCCATACTGAATGAACGGAGAAAAGGAGAGTTCAAAAGTTTTAAGGACGTAGATGAGAGAGTTTCCTCCATGCCAGATCCTGCAGGCATGATTGTCAGAAGAGTTGTAGATGAATTGGAATGTAAAGATAGATACACTATTTTTGCACCGTTGAGAAAAGCAGAGTCTGAGGAAATGTAGGGGTTCTTTTTCTAGAATAGCCTTTATGCTTTGCATGGGACTAGAGAATTAAGAGTGGGGGATATGAAATGAAAAAAGAACTAAAACTGAATAGGTATTATATATTTGGGATATTGATGTTTATTTTATCCTTTGTAGTTATGATTGTTTTAATTAACCTTAATATCCACATTTTGCCATTCATGAGTTTATTAATCGGCGTATTGTTGTCATTACATTTCTATAATTTTGGTAAAGGTGCAAAGATTATAAAAGATCTTCTTCGCACTGAGGAAATTGACTTAGAGTCCTTCAGTCTTCTCAAATTCTCCTTTACATTAATTAGAAACAATAGAAAATACGAGATTGTCGTCTTTCCAAGCATTGATTTTTATACATTTCTGGATCAAATCGCCTACATAAATCCTATTGCTGCAACTCGTCTTCCATATCATTTACAAATTAGAGTACAAGTGGGAGGTATAAGTAAATATGAAGTTTCAGAAAATCTTATTGATGCCATGCATAAAATAAGGATTAGATATCCGTTTTTCCAGACGAAAACTGCATCAAAGGTTGGAGAAGCAATATACAGTAAAGTGCAGGGATTGGAGAAAGATATCAGTATCTCCGATAACCTTTTCTATATCACGCTTGTGAGAGCATCAGGAAAAGTCTATCTTGTTGCACTCTTAGAGAAACACTCAGTTCCTGACGACTTTCTGAAGACTTTTGAGTTTCTTGAGAAAATAAAAGAAATGATAAATGTAAGGTGAAAAATGTGAAAATCGAAAAATACTATGGATTGATATTCCTTTTTTATTTACTTGTTGCATTATTGAGAGGACCCTCTGGGATATTTTACTCTTATTTTCTGTTATTTTTAATAGGATTTTTTTCGGGATTATTTGTACCCATAACAGGGATACGGAAACCTGAAAATATTAAAAAATTTTCATTTCAACTTAATTTAACTCACAAATTAATTAAATTTGGATTTTATATGGGACTAATAGGAGTATTATTTGCATTGAATCCCGAGGCTGGATTAATCTTCGGAATTTTTCTTTCCTTGGGTTGCGGTATTCAAGTAGCACTAAAAATATCTTTCAAGAGATTTCTTCATTTGGATTTAGGTGAAGTGTTTGAAATGGTCCAAAAAGAGAGAAAGCCTATGAAATTGCCTTACAGTAAGTTTGTAGGATATATTTTCTTAATAGGAAGCATAGCGAATTTACTATGGTTTAGTTTCTTTAGAATCGGAGTGTTAAAGATAGGAGGGTGGAATATAGAAAAAATGTCCACAAATACTGCAAATAGTATCTTTTTAATAGGGGCAATATCCTCAATCTTTGTAGTGTATTTAGGGATTTGTATTTTAAGGGAAGAGGCCCAGTAAAAGGTAATATAACAAACCCACAATCTATATATACTTTCTATCACTTTTTTATAGCATGAAACTCAAAATCGTTTTAAGAGAAGATAAAGTTGATGGAGGATATAATGTAAGTTGTTTAACATTACCGGGCTGTCATTCGCAGGGTGAAACAGTAGATGAGGCTGTAGAAAACATAAGAGATGCCATAACTGGTTATTTAGAAGTACTGGATGAAAGAGCGAAAAAAATAAAAGACGGTAAGGTAATGGAGGTTTCTGTTTGAAGCTTCCTGTAATGTCAGGGATTGATGTCGTAAAAACATTTTCGAAAGCTGCCAAACAGAGAGGAAGCCATATAATTATGGAAAAAGAGGGTGTGGATATGCTTTTGACAGTGCCACGAAAAAACGAAGTCAAAAGAGGAACGTTAAGAAGTTTAATCGCTGATTCAGGTTTGACTGTAGATGAATTTGTTAGATTATCCAAGAAATAAAAATTGAAGAGGAAAGGATTAACTAACATCAATGAAAAATATAAATACACAGGCAAAGAAAAAGATGCCACGGGATTGTACTACTACGGCGCCCGCTACTACGATCCCACAATAGGAAGATTTATTACCAGAGACCCAATAAAAGGTAGTATCATGAATCTGCAAACATTAAATGAAAAATAAGTCAATGCCTCAACCATCTCTCTTTTCGAGGACTAACAAAAAACCTTAAATATCTATAAAAAAAAGAGAATTCTATGGAACTGCCGAGAGGAACATCTGTACATTACAGTGAAAGAGAAAATTTTATAGTAGATGAGGGGGTATTCAATAGTATTGAACCAGATTTTAAGGGGTATATAAGGATATTTGGGAAAAATGAAAGTGTAGAAGATGCATATTTTCTGATCAAGAACAAAAAGGTAATCGCTGCAGATATAACGAATCTGGGTACAAATCAAATCTTTAAAGGAGACGAAGCTATGGCTATCCTGAATGGCAAGAGATTTGGAACGGCCACTGTGGAGTTCATGAAGTTTGATGATTTTATGTTCGACGTTGCTCTGGAGGTGAATGAAGAGTGTATCTTAAAGGGAAAGAAAGTTTCTAAGGAAGAAATTGTCAAAAAAGAGGTCATTCCACCCAAGAAACTTGATAGAGAAACTTTATTAAAAAAATACAGGATAAAGGTACCGACAGACGAAACGATAGTGAAACTCTTCGGAGAAAAAAATGAAAAAATTATCGCACTGGAGGAGGAGTGTAAATCCGAGATTCTCAGTATCATAAAGAGAGGTTTTTTCAAAGATTCGATGTTTGAGAGGATCAGTCTTGAAGGATTTGAGGCATTTTTAAGAGAAAACAGCATTTTTTGCAATGTAAAAATTAATTATCAGTGTTTTGTTCTCAGTCTGAAGGATGGAATGGAAGGAACATTTCGTGATAAAATAGAAAAGCTTGCAGAAGATACTATAAAAGAAAAAATGAGAAAATTGGGATTGAAATATAGACTATCTGTTAATCTGATGCTGAATCTGAAATTGCATAAAACTTAGATTGCTTTTATGTCTGCCACTATGTGCCATACGCCCGGAGAGAATTTTTTTACCTTTCTCATGGAAATAATCTCATAGTTTTTATTTACCATGTTTATTTCCGAATATATAGCATCAGGATAAAGTTTTTCAACTACAGTCTGGTGGTAGTGTATTATCCCCCCCTTTTTAACAATTTCAAAAGCTTTTTCTAAAAATTCGTTTGTTTTTTGTATATACCCCATTATCACTCTATCTCCTTTTCCTGAGAACTCTCTACAGTCCATATTAATAGCTTTTACTCGATCCTCAACTCTATTCAATTTTATATTCTCTTTCAGATAATAAAAAGCCTGAGGATTCTTTTCTATCGCAGTAACATAAGCGTGAGAATGGTAAGCCATAGGGATAGAAAAATAACCTATTCCTGCAAACATGTCTATTACTTTTTCATCTTTTTTAGGTATCCTGCTCATTCTCTGTCTCTCTTCTATATTCCCTGAAGAAAACATAACTTTACTCAGATCAAGCTTAAATTTTATTTTATTTTCTATGTGCACAGTATCTGTACCGTTTCCTGCTAGATACTCAAAATTTGGTTTTCTGTATTCTCCAGAAATATAGCCTTTCCTCAAAACTGTTTTCACTCTCTTAAAATTTTTGAGATATGCATTTCCTATCTCTTTTTTCCATTGAGATAACTCGTCAGAAAGATATATGATCAAAATATCTCCAATTAACTCGTAAGTTTTTGGGAGTTTCCTTATGTCTTCGGTTTCTAAAATATCTTCTAGATCATTACATATACTCTCAAAAACAGCTTTTTTCATAAAAAATAAAAAAAGTTAGATTATATCGAGTTCCTTTCCGCATTTCTCGTAGGCTCTGAGGATTACATCCAGATCTTCTTTACTCATCCCCGCATTCATCTGGTTGCGTATTCTTGCTTTTCCTCTGCCGACCATTGGAAATACTATCGCAAGACAGAATATTCCTTCATCATAAAGCCTTTTTGCGAGTTCCTGTGCTTTTTTACTGTCTCCTACCATAGAGGGTATAATGGGGGTCTGGCTGTTCCCAGTGTCGAAACCAAGACTCTCTATCTCTTTTTTGAAGTATCTTGTGTTATCCCAGAGTTTCTTGACCCTTTCAGGCTCCTTCTCCACGATGTCAAGTGCAGCTATGGATGCAGCCGCTATGTGCGGCGGGAAAGCAGCACTCAAAAGCCATGTTCTTGATGTGTTATATGCATATTTTATGAGCATTTCACTTCCTGCAAGCATACCTCCAAAGCTCCCAAAAGCTTTGGAAAATGTACCTATCTGGAAATCTATCTTTTTTTCCAGACCAAACTCTGTTGCTATCCCATGTCCCTCACCGAGGACTCCCTCTCCATGAGCATCGTCCACATATGTCATAGCTCCGTACTCATCTGCCAGTTTTTGAATCTCGTTCATTTTTGCAATGTCTCCATCCATCGAGAAAACACCATCTGTCAGGACTATAGCTCTCCTGTAATCTTTTTTCTCTGCGTTCTTCAGAACTGTTTCCAGTTCACCCATATCCGAGTGTGCGTATATTCCTCTATCAGCTTTTGTTAACCTAACACCATCTATGATACTTCCATGATTGAGATCATCTGAGATTAGTATATCTCCTTTTCCTGCTAACTGAGGTATCAAACCCGAGTTTACAGCATAACCTGTTTGATACGTAACACCGGCTTCAGTTCTTTTGAACTCTGCTATTTTCTCATTAAGCTCTCGATGAATATCCATGTTGCCTGCTATTGACCAGTCAGAGCCTGCACCAGCGCCATACTTCTCTATAGCTTTTTTAGCTGCTTCTCTAAGCCTTGGGTCATTTGCTAAGTTTAAATAGTTATTCGAGGCAAGCATTATGCATTTCTTGCCTTCCACGACTACATGGGGTTGCGAAGGTCCGTTAAGGTCTCTTATAGTCCATGTTTCCCCTCTTTCAAGCATATTTTTGTACTCTCTTTCTAAAAACTCCGTTTTTTCTTTCATTCAATCACCGTTATCCTTCCTTTATATTAGGAATTTTTATATTTAAAGATTGGTATATGGATTTTATTGCATAATATCACAATATGCCCAAACCAGAGATAACTGACAATACTCCTGCAATTATCACTACAATCAATATAATATTCTGGAACAGTTTTTCTTCAACACTATGCACGAGTTTGATTCCTATCGCTACTCCAAAAATCATTGCAGGTAGAAATAAAATCGTATATTTAATGACCTCTGTGGTTATAAGACCCCCAACTATGAAACTGGAGATGGCTACTAGACTCATTGCCATAAAGTAAGCAACTAGATTTGCTCTGAAAACTTGCTTCTTTAGTCCCTGATTAGTAAAAAATATTATGACTGGCGGACCACTCATCGATGTACTGCCGCCTAACAAGCCGCCAACAAATCCTATTGGAGCAAAAGCTAATTTTTCGTTTTTAATTTTCTTCCTGAAACTCGTCAAAAGAGCTACAGCAAATAAAATAATAATGGATCCAATAAACATTCTCAGTGTATTATCATTCAAGACTATTAGTAAATAGGTTCCAATTGGCACTCCAATTATACCAGCGATTATTAAGATCCAGATCCTCTTTAGATCCACCCATTTTCTCGCTTCAAATAATATAGTCGCATTGATCAAAGCGCTGTAAATCATAATCATAGGAACGACTGTTTTTGCTGGAAGAAAGAGTATCATTATTGGAGCCGAAAATAATATAACTCCGAACCCTATAACCCCTGGGTCATACTACCTAAGAATATTACAAAGAATCCGATGATAGCTATAATTAAAGGATCTATCATAGCCTCTTAAATTGAACAGAGTTTAAATATTTTTTCTGTAATCAAACAGGTACAGCTATCTTCCTCAGGGCTGTAGTGTGATATCCTATGAGAATACTGAGATACTTCTTTTCTGCAAACTCTTTGTCCAAGGAAGGATCACCTGTATCCACTCTCAGAAATGGCGTGTTGCGAAGTTTAGAAGGTGTGGCAACTATGACAATATTCTCTATCCCTATCTTTTTTACAACATCTGAACTTAATTGGAGGTTTCCCCTTCCAAGTATAAATCCCTGAGCACCTATGGGACTCACGATTAACTTCACTTTCCTATGTTTTGATAGCAGATATAATAACTCCTTCTCATTGATGTCTTTTGCGATAAGTTTTCCATTGAATACAGCATCTATGCCTAAAAGGGTTTTATCAATCTCAAGTTTTTCCCCGATAGTTTTAAGCGTTCCTCCAGAGCCCAAGATATAGAGAGTATCTTTTTCTATCTCTTCTTTTATATGATCAGCGATCTCTTCTTTTATCTCTTCTTCTGAAGGTCCGCGGATTATGGCTTTGGCACTCTGTATATAATTACCTTCAGATAATGTCTTTGCAATACCATGGAGCTTAATCGACCATTCTCCTTTACGGTATTTTTCTTCGTCCAGATCCATTATCTCCGCTTCGCCGATACTTAGAGTTCTTTCGGTAAATGCAAAAATAACCTCAGAAGCTGCCTCAGGATTGACACAAAAGACACCCGAGTGCATTTTCACACCAGAAGGTACTCCAAGAATGGGAACTTTGTCTCCTACGATCTCGTAGATATCTCTGGCAGTTCCGTCTCCACCGCAGAAAACTATAAGATCTACATTCCTTCTCAAAAATGCTTTGCATGCTAACTTCGTATCGTCAGCAGTTGTTACTTTTTTGCAATGATGTACTACCTCACAAGAAAATCCATATTTTTTTAAGCAGTCCTCGCCCATAGAGTTCGAACACGTTAGCCATTTAACAGGAAAATCACTATGGTATTTGTCTATCACTGTCTTTATCCTTTTTAATGTTTCTGAAGCCCTTAAATTTGCTAAAGGCAAAGCTCCTCTTTTAACGGCTTCGTCAAGCACATTATCTGTTCCTTTCAGGCCTACTTTACCACCCATGCCCGCAATTGGATTTATAAGGAATCCCAAGGTGTACATTACATACCCTAAGAATCCTAATATTTAAACGTTCTTGCATAGCAACATTTATATTTTCACGCTGTATAGATTAATTATGCTCAAAAGAATAATCTGTTTGGTTTTAATAGTTCTGATCTTGCCCCTGAGTAGTACCCAGTTGTCTCTTACACGAGATTTTTTTGTTAATCCAGAAAATGGTCAGCCTGAAATAAAGATAGTTTACGGTGCTTACGCTGCCGAGGAGGATTATAATAATGCTTTGGAAATAGCGGAAGCTGTAGCCAATTATCTGTGTTACGTGATCTCGGAAGAGCCCGGAAGAGCCACAGTATCTCTGGCCGGCATGGAAAGAAGGAACTGCGCCAAGTAATATGGAAGTAGTTCTTACCCCCGAGGAGTATGGATATCTATGGTACAAGGGTAAACCTCGTCCATTTTATGCCACTGAAGGTTATGACGAAACTAAAACGCATGAGGAGATAAGGTTCAAAGCGGATCTATCTACAAAAACTATTCTTTATGTAAAATATATAGTTACAAATATAGAACCTAAAAATTATATCAAGTTTTTGGGGAAAACGTACTATGTGAACTCTATAGAAGAAGGTAGACTAAGCTGTGAAGGAATAGATTTTCTTTCATCCACAGAAACACCTTACTGGTACAATACATTGTGGTTCTTCAAAGTCTATTCAAACAGAATCGAACTTTATATGGAAGATATACCGATGAGGACAAGTACGCCACTAAAAACTCCCACGATCACTTTGGATAGCGGCAATAAGTGGCTGTTTAATACTGTGATAGAATGGAAAGATGAGACAGAGTTTGAGTATACAGTCCAATGTGGAGAAGCTTATGAATTAGAGGAAACAGAAAGAACAAAGATACCCATAGGTGTGGATCCGTATTCAATGCTTATCAGAGATACGGAATTGACGAGAGAGATGAAACTTGAGTATAATTTGATTATTGTCGGAGGCCCCGGGATGGTACTCCAGTCTTCAGGGGAAAAGAAAACAGCAAATATTGTCAGCGAAGAAGTTATTCTTGGCGGATACTCAAAGGTAAACTGGTACGTTTCAATGGGAAAATACGAGTATCTGGAGAGAGTTTTTTCAGACAAGAGTGTAATAATAGTTGCAGGAAAAGATAGAGAGTGTACTACCGCAGGTACGGAGTTGCTTATAGATTTGATAAAAGAGCTTGCGTAGGGGAATCCCAAAAAATCAAAAAAAGTTAGATAGAAATAACTCTATCCATAGGTGATCAATACGATCATTATCGAGAAAATGGAATTGACAAACTTCAGGAATCTTAGGGAGGATAATAATTTTGATAATTTAAAAGATTTGAATATATTCATAGGACCGAACAATTGTGGGAAATCTAATATTTTGAGAGCAATTAACATTATTAGTAAAGTTGAAAGTAACCAAGAAATTCGTCCACCCTGCAAATGTGAGGGTATCCGTGAAATTCTCCAAAAGGAAATAAAAGAAGAAGATTTAAGGAATTATTATAGAAATGTGTACACCCCTGAAATAAATGATGAACATTTAACCAGAGGAGGATTCAAACTCTCATTTTTTTTCAATGAATCTTTTTTATCGGAAATCGTAAAACATATCTCAGGTGAAAAAAATAAAAACTTAAAAGATGTTACTGATAAAATTAAGAAGATTATCGAGTCTCAAGGAGGACCTCCTCCTTCACCCGGAGAAGATAATGTTGTAAAACACTGGCATACAAACGTGTTTCCTAATTTTACTGCTCTTACTTTAAACAAATCTCAAGGTCATGGGCGTGCTCTTAATCCCCATATATCCTTATTTTCAATTCCAAAAATAATAGAGATTATTAAGGAAAAAATCGTTTCAATTCCAGAATCAAGATTAGATAAATACAAGGAAAAACCTATTTATAATTATATATACGAATCTGGTCCAAATCCAAGAAAAGATGAAGAAACGAGACTTATTGAAGGGTACTTAAGGAGGATTGTAGACCCCAAGATAAACACACGAAGTTTAGACGTCCGTAACAAAAAACTTCTTTTAATCGATAAAGAAAATTTTGAATGTTCCGTCAATGAGCAGGGATCGGGAGTTCGTTCTCTTGCTTGTCTTGGCTGGGATATTATACGATCGAAGGAAGGTAGTATTATCCTAATAGACGAACCTGAACTTGGTCTTAATCCTGCAGGTAAGCAAGAACTATTAAAGATGATCATAGAAAAATCAAAGGATACACAAATGTTTATTGCCACACAAGATCCAACATTTTTGAATCCAAATTTTTGGAAAAATGAGAATGTTTCAGTTTTTCTTTATTCAATTCCAAAAGAGAAATTTATCAAGGTAAATTTGGAACAAAATTGTGAAGATCCAGAAACATTTGGGGGTTACTTACCTCATACAACTTCGATGAAGAACATTCATTTGTATGTTGAAGGACCTTCCGATGTTTATACTATACAAAATTTCTTAATGGGGTGGCTCCAACATGAATTTTCAGGAAAATGGCATGAAAAATTCAATAAAATTGGAATTTTTAATCTTGGTGGAAGTTGCTGGGAGCACTTTTTGTACACTATACCAAATGATCCTTATAGGTCCGTAGTATTATTAGACAAAGACAAAGCAGATACTGCCAAAGATATCTGCTCAAAATATAATGAAGAAAGAGAAAGTTCAACTGCATTTCCTATTTTTCATTTTTGTGATGATTTGAACGATGTTGATAAAATATTCAATAAGAAGGAAGAATGCCCTATCTATTGTTTAAAAGAAGGAGAGATGGAAGATTATCTTGATTCTAGACCCTCAAGTAAAAACAAAGATCCAGAAATAGCTTATGAAATGGTAAAAAGAGATAATATTCCCAAAGAATTTGGAGAAATATTCAAGATACTAACAAAGAATTTATGAAAAAATGACGTGAAGATTGAAAAATCTCCTTTTTAAAATAGGTACATATTTAAATTAAAAATCACAATAGAATACATGAAGCAGAAGAGCGGTATTGCTTTAATGGGCGTGATCTTATTCATTCTTTTGTGTAGTGGTGTTTTTGCTGAAGATGGGGAAATATATGATTTGAGAGAAGGAGAACACCATGTGGGAGTAATCTCTTACAGTGGAGATTATTATTATGAATCTCATGTGTTTACAGAAGGAAAATATGATGAGGAACACATGTGTGCACTTCGTTCGATTCCTGAAATGTTTTATGATATTAAAGTCTATGGATATGAGGAACCTGAGAAAAAAATAGAGTTGCAGTATGAAAAAATTAAGACTATAGGAGAATTAGATGAATTTTTTGAAAAATATCAACTCGATCCAAGAGATAAACCCTCTCTAGAAGATTTAAAAGATATTTGGGGTCATGAAAATATCTTATTGGGGATAACCTATCCGGCTGACTTATATATTAAAGGAGAGTTTATTACAATTGAAATTATCTCTAAATTCAACGTTGGCGAACAATCGGGAAGTTATTACGAAGACAATAGTATTCGTATAGATTTTTCAGGACAAACCGAATGTCTTGACAGATTCTCTTTTGTTCTTAAGAGGGGATATAGATTTTGGTATAAAAATATAGAAGGAGATCTCAAAAAGTTAAGTGAGAGTGAAGAAGCTTTATCTTGGAAAATTAGCGGAGAGGAGATAAAATATTTATATGTAACTTTCGGCACCCCCGAGGAGAGACTTCATTGGGAAAATCATGTTGACAATGTCGGAAATTTTATCTATGTTATTATTGGATTGTTTCTAGCTATCACAGTACCAATAATACTTATGAAAACTAAATCTGAAAAATCTAAACGAATTAAATATCGCATCTTATATTCAGCTTTACCTATTTTTGTAGTATTACTTTTTTGGCGTATATTAACTTTCAAACTTGAAGAAATTCCCCTTGAGACATGTTTGAGAGGCGAATGCTTGATAGTAAAAATAAATTCTGCTTTTACATGCCTATGTATTTTTTATTTATTTTTTTTAATCGTCTGTTATTATTGTATTGATGGAGAAAAGAGAAAAAGTTAACCAAGTTAAAAGAAAAGAATAAAATTCTTCAACTAACCTTCCTAACCTCTGTCAACGTTCCCATAGGTATCTTCATGGCTGCCCGTCTGATAGCCTCTCTGGCTCTCAAAATACCTTTTTCACGTACATACAGAGTCATGACCTTCTGTCCTCCTTTTACTCTTGCAGCTCTGCTGATAGGTTTTCCAAATGAAAGTCTCATTCCGTTTCCGTATCGATCTGCATGGTGCCCCGTAGCCACCGGATTCTCTCTTAGAACCTGGAAAGGATAAACTCTAATCTTCAAGTGATAATCTTCTCCAGTCTTCTTTTCCATGTACCTGTTCGCCGCTATTCTCGCAGCTTCCAGGGAGTTATGTCTTATCTGGACATCATTTTTCACTATCAACGATACTTCATAGGGAAATTTATCATTGCTGCCCATATCGAAATGAGATATCTTTATGTGTGGCAATACCCTTATGTACTCTCTCCTCGTGTAACTGGGATTGTTTGTTTTTCTGTCTATTTTTCCAGGTCTTAATGTAGCCATAGTTATGTGTTTGACGAGTTTATTTAAAAACTTTATGCTCGAAGCGCACCGACAAGAACATCTATACCAAAAGGTTTTTTAAGGAATGCCTTTGCACCGAACTTTAAAGCTTCTTTTTCTATGGAATTATCTGCACTTGCGAAGATTATTTTACCTATTTTGTCAAGTTTGAGAATCTCCCTCATAGCCTCCAATCCATCTTTTATCGGCATTCTGTAATCCATAATAACACAATCAAATCTTTCTCCCGTGTTATAGGCTTTTTCGTAGGATTTAACAGCTTCTTCTCCATTTAACGCAAAATCTACAGAATACCCAAATTTTGTTAATATATCCCTATATAATTTTATTAATTCCGATTCGTCATCTACTATGAGGATTCTCATCCTGACCTCCCTCAATACCTATTAGTTATACTATAGACAATTGACTATAAAAATGTTTCTCTATTTTGGAGACTCTAATCTCACGAAAACAGAAATACTTTTGCTGTATTTTTTATCACTCGATGTTATCCCCTTCTTGCTCCATTAGGAACAGATTTTTCTGGAACAGCGAGGGCGGGTGTGATTTTATCAGGATATTCTATATCAAATAACATCCCCTCATACTTCGCCCATCATTTTTTTCGGCTCGAGGTTAACGACAAATAACGCCTGTTTTCCTTCAATTTCTTTAGGGTTTTCACGCTCCTGCTCTATACCTGCCAATATTTTTCTTTTGTGATCGCCGAAACCATACTAAACTTCTTGATTTTAGCATGTCTTCCTTCCGACGTGAATATCAACCTTATCGAGCATGTCTAAGAGATTATTGGTTTAATCGGAGCTGGATTAAATGATTTCATAGGTACATGATGTGACAATAACTTTATTAATTTCATGTTTCATCCCTCGGAACGTTTTTAAGGATTGCCGACATAGAATTTAACGTGATATAATGATCAGAAAATCATCTCCCCTATCCCTTTTAGTACTACTTTTAGTTATTACCTCTCTCGGAGCAGAAAAAAGAGCAAATGCGTTTGTATACAGTGGAGAAAGTATTTTCGTTGAAGGCAAAGAGATAGAACTTGTTGATTACAGAATAACAAATGAAAAGTACGAAGTTACACTGAGAATAGATGGAAATGAATATGTTTTGGGAGAGGGAGAGTCACTGGAAATAGGATTTGAAATAACGTTTTTTGGGAGAGAAGATGACAAACTCTCCTTCGCCTTCTATATCTCTGCTCTCCCATGCTTCGAAGAGTTAAAAGAGGCAATAATCTATGAAGGGAAGACTGCCCATGTTAGAAATCATGAGATAATAATAGAGAGTGTTGACACGCAAGAGGAAAGAGTGATTATATTTTTTGATGGTGAGGAGTTTTTCATATCAAAATATGATAAATTGGAATCAGAAGATTTACACATCTGGCTTTTTAATACTGTTATAGGGCTCAGTAATCCTTATGCTGTCTTAAAATGTAGATTCTTCTATAGAGACGTCGAAGATAATCTATTTCCAGAACACGTGTTGAGAATACCGAGCACAAAAGAAGCTAACTGCATCGTCATTGTGGGAAGAGAAGGAGCGGATCATGAAATAGCGGATAAAATAGCAGAGTCTCTCAATTGTGAAGTATTCTACGATGATCAAATAGAAGAATCTCATAAAATGAAGTATAATTTTATACTGATTGGCGGCCCTTGCCCTCCATGCGGAAAAACAGATCCTGCAAATAAAATAACGTACGAACTTGTCGAGAAGGGATTATCCCAAAAAGAGTACTGGATCACAGGTAACGGCTCTCGAGAAGGGTTCACATACTTCCATGATCCTTGGCAATATGGAAAAGACGTAATAGTAGTGGCAGGAAGTGATAGAGAGTTCACCTGTGCAACTGGAGAAAACTTCATAGAGATATTTTAGATTTTAAGAATTCTATCTCCTTTTCTTCAAGTTCAAAATAATCGCTGAGATTCTTTGCAATAGTTAAATACTGTTTTGCTACTCTCATAGAACAGTGACATTTTTTTGATATTTTTTGAGTGATGCCTTTTTTAATCGTTCTTTCAGCTTTTGTTCTTGCCAGTTTTGTGAAATAAGAAGGAGAAGAAAATTTGGTGAACTTAAAATTTCCCTTTCTTGCTACGGATACCCCCGAACTCATAAGGTCCATGGCATACCCCCATAACTTGTACTGCTGTCTCCTTTTAGTCCTTGCCAGATATATATCTGCTCTGGAGAGCATCTTGTATGCCCCTTCCAGATCTTCTTTTTCATAGACCTTTGGAAGATTTTCGTCTATCCACAGAAGTATCTCATCAGGAGATTTATCTATGTTCCAGAATACTTCCCTCACATCACAGCTTCTTCTCTTGAAAACTTCTGCGATCGCGTGAAATATGCTTGTCTTTGTATCTCTCAGAGTTCCTATCTTGTCTATATCCTCCCTGTAATTTTCAAGATCGTTGATAGCAGCTCTTAAGTTACCTTCAGAGTTCTTTGCAAGGGTTATAACCTGTGAATCTGAGACGTTTATCTCCTCTTTCTTTGCTATATCCCCCAAAACTTTGGCGATGCTCGGATAACGGAGTTTCGGGTAGTTTATCATTTTACATTTTTCCCTTATGCTCGTAGAAACGTTCCAGTGCTCATTGGCAATTAAGATTATCGGGACTCTCGTTTCTGAGATGATCTTTACCAGAGCCCTAACTCCCCCCTTATCTACGGTACCATAGATATTGTCAGCTTCATCCAAAACTATTATTCGTTTTCTTCCGTCTAACGAATACGTCTGCGAGGCATTGCCGACTATCTTTTCAATAGCCTCAGCGTTCCTCTTGTCGCTGGCATTCATCTCTATGATATCCAAGTTTATTTCGTCAGCGAGTACGTATACAGACGTTGTTTTTCCGTTTCCTGGAGGTCCGTAAAGCAGACATGCTTTTTTGTCAGTCCCCCATGTGTTTATCCAGGATATTAACTCTTTTAATGCAGATTTTTGTCCAGCAATATCTGAAAACTTTTTAGGTCTGTATTTCTCAACAAACATTTATATCACGGCAAATTTTGCCAATAGGGCTTCTATCTGTATTCTTTCATTACTACCTTCTACAAGTCTGAAATCATGCTCACCTATCATATCTACAAGTTTTATCTTCTTTTCTTCGTTTATGTCAAGAGAGAAGATCTCTCTATGCACCTGCCTCAAAATATCCTCTCCAGATAATCCGTATTTTAGGAGGAGAGTATCAAGTTTGTTTCTAGCTTTTAAGAACTGACCTTCCAATGCCAATACGATCATATCTTTTATTTCGACAGGTTTTGCTTTAGCGGCTATCTGGTATATAAGTTCTTCGTCTATATCTTTCTCCAAAAACGCAGCAGCTTGCAACGTATTTATCGCTTTTCTCATGTCTCCTTCAGATACATAGATTATAGCTTTTTTTCCTGTCTCTGTGAGGTTTAAATTTTCATTTTCCGACATCTTCTCGATCATTTTCAGAATAGCTTCTTCACTTAGAGGTCCAAACCTGAAAACAGCACATCTTGACTGTATCGGCTCTATTATCTTTGAAGAATAGTTGCAGGATAATATAAATCTACAAGTTCTTGCAAAAAGTTCCATAGTCCTTCTCAAGGCATTCTGGGCATCAGAAGTCAGAGCATCGGCCTCATCCAGGAATATTATCTTGAAATCTCCGCCTATTGCTTTTGTCCTGGCAAAATTTTTGATTTTGTTCCTTACTACATTTATACCTCTCTCATCAGAGGCATTTGTTTCCTGGAAATTTTGATGCCAGTACTCCCCAAAGAGCTCCCTTGCAAGACATAGAGCAGAGGTAGTTTTTCCAACGCCTGCAGGCCCTGCAAAAAGTAGATGAGGCATTGATCTATTCTGAACATAGGATTTAAGTCTCATTACAATGTATTCTCTACCCATTATTTCATCCAGTGTTTTCGGTCTGTATTTCTCAGTCCATGGCTCTTCAATTTTCATGATTCTAATTCAGTGTATAGCTTTAAATTCTTTTTGAATTAGTCAAGTACTCTCTCATATATTCTCAAAACTTTCTCTGCTGTTTTCGCCCATGTGAAGTTTTTTACAGTTTTTAATCCGTTCTTGACAAATTTTTCCCTTAAATCTTCATCTTCTAAAATTTTTTCTATTAGTTCTTTCAGTTCTGAATCTTTTTTGAATAAAAACCCATTATAATTATTTTTTACTATCTCATTAACTCCGGGAATATCTCTAGCTATAACGGGGGTTCCACATGCCATAGCTTCTAATAGTACCATGCCAAACCCTTCTTTTTTTGACGGTAGAACTAGAACTTTACTTCTATTAAGAATCTCTTCTGTATCAAGCCTGTAACCGAAGAACTTGCCCCCAAATTTTTTTAAGTTCGATCTTTCAGGTCCGTCTCCTACGATCCATGGATCTTTCCATACTTTCAGGAGCGTATCCACACTTTTTTCTTTTATTAATGCACCTATGTATGTTACTCCCTCTCTTCTGTAATTTTTTGGATAAAACCGTTTTAAATCCACGCCGTTGTATACTATCTCTGTTTTATTGTATCTACTTAGTTTTTCCGCAACACTTTTGCTGTTAGCTACCAGATAATCACTTTTTTTTAGTACATGCCTGCATATATACCGTCCATATCTTTTTTTCATAAGAATATTCACATCGCTTCCATGTGCAGAGATAATCAATTTCCTTTTAGTAAAAACCTTCCCAAATACCCCCAAAAGACCCGGAGGGAGTATATAATGCGAATGGATAATGTCTATATCATATTTTTTTATAATCTTTAGAATTTTACTGCCACCACTCAACAAAAAAAAGAAGCCTCTGAACTTTCTGGGGGCAAATGTGGAAAAAACTTTTTCTTCTTTAAACTTTCCATAGTTGAGAACGTAAACATTATGATTTTTTTCGAGTTCCTTCTTGAGATAATGGATGTGTGTAGCTACCCCCCCTATATTAGGAGGGTACATACCTATCATAAGGATATTCATAAAAATAATTAGAGAAAAACTTTTTAACTTTATTCTATCAAATTATCATATTAGTATCAACGAAACCGAAAGCTTTTTATACCACTACTAATCCATCTTTTATTACAAGATTTACATGAGGTGAATAATATGGTAAAAATGAGACAACCTATGCAGATAACGAGTGAAGAATCCCAGAGATTTCTGGGGAGAGATGCCCAGAGAATGAATATTCTAGCAGGCAGAATAGTCGCTGAGACTATTAAAACAACCTTAGGTCCAAGAGGGATGGATAAAATGCTGGTAGATTCCTTGGGAGACGTTGTTATTACAAACGATGGTGCAACGATTCTCGAGGAGATGGATATTGCTCATCCAGCTGCTAAGATGATAGTTGAAGTTGCAAAGACACAGGACGATGAAGTGGGGGACGGTACAACTACAGCTGTTGTCCTTACAGGTGAACTTTTAAAAAACGCAGAAGTTCTTTTGGATCAAAATGTACATCCCACTATAATAGCATCGGGATACAAACTTGCAGCGGAAGAAGCAGAAAAAATCCTGAACAATATGGCAACTAAGGTAGATCCTGATGATGAGAAGATCTTACTTCAGGCTGCCGAAACTGCAATGACAGGTAAAGGTGCTGAAAAAGCGAAGGATACATTAACGGCTTTGGCCGTCAAGGCGGTAAGACAGGTAGCTGTAAACGAGGATGGAAAATACTTTGTTGATACAGAGGATATCAAGGTTGAGAAGAAAGAAGGAGGAAGTGTAGAGGACTCTACGCTTGTACAGGGTATTATAATTGACAAAGAAAAAGTTCATCCTGGGATGCCGAGGAAGATAAAGAATGCCAAAATAGCTCTGTTAGACTCTGCTATGGAGGTGCACAAAACTGAAACAGACGCTGAAATTAGAATTACATCTCCCGATCAGATGCAGGCTTTTATAGAACAGGAAGAAAAGACTCTTAAGGACATGGTTGAGAACATAGCTAAAAGCGGTGCTAATGTTCTCTTCTGCCAGAAAGGAATCGATGATCTGGCACAGCACTATCTGGCAAAGAAAGGAATCTTCGCAATAAGAAGGGCTAAAAAGTCAGATATGGAAAGACTTTCAAAAGCTACAGGTGCGAAGGTAGTTACAAAAATAGGAGACATTTCTTCAGAAGACCTTGGATACGCAGGTCTTGTAGAAGAGAAAAAAATAGGCAAAGATAAGATGACGTTCATTGAAGAATGTAAGAATCCAAAAGCTGTGTCACTTCTCCTGAGAGGAGGTACAGAACATTTTGTGGATTCTGTAGAGAGGGCATTGGAAGATGCTATAGGAGTAGTAGCTACGATAATAAAGGATGGAACGATAGTTGCTGGCGGTGGTGCTGCAGAGATAGAGCTTTCAAAGAAATTGTTGGATTACGCCAGTAAGATAGGCGGTAGAGAGCAGCTTGCAATAAAGGCTTTTGCCGATGCTGTGGAGATAATTCCGAGGACACTTGCAGAGAACGCAGGTATTGATCCTATAGACATTCTTGTAAAACTCAGGTCGAGCCATGAAAAAGACGGCGGCAAAAACATAGGTGTTGATGTCTTTGACGGCGAAGCCAAAGATATGATGAAGAAGGGCGTAGTGGAACCGCTGAGGATCAAATCACAGGCTGTGAAATCCTCGTCTGAAGCCGCTATAATGATCTTGAGAATAGATGACGTCATAGCTGCAAGCGAGCTTGGCAAAGGTGGAGGACCTTCCATGGGTCCCGGCGGAATGGGTCCGGAAGAATATTAATAAAATTTAATTTTTTCTTTTTTTATAGGTGAAAAAATGGAAGATAATCTAAAAAAAGGAACAACTACGGTAGTAGTTGTATATGATAAAGGTGTAGTTTTAGCTACAGATAAAAGGGCATCAATGGGATATCTGATAGCCCATAAAAATGCTCAAAAGCTTTTTAAAATAACAGATACTATTGGAGCTACCTGTGCGGGTATAGTTGGGGATATCCAGAGTCTTATAGGGATTTTAGAGGCTGAAGCTAATTTATATGAGATGAAAAATGGAAAAAAGATATCTACAAAAGCTTTGGCCAGATTAACATCCAATATTCTTCAGGGTCAGAGGTATTATCCTTTAATAGCCTGGTTAGTCCTTGGGGGATACGATTCAAATGGAGCTGAAGCTTACTCTATAGATCCCGTAGGAGGGGTCAACAGAGATACCATGATTTCTACAGGATCAGGATCAACTATGGCTTATGGCGTTTTAGAAGACAGATTTAGAGAAAATATGACGTTCGAAGAAGGGATAGAACTCAGTGTTAGAGCAATAAATGCAGCTATCCAGAGAGATCTTGCTACTGGTGATGGAATAGCTGTCGCAGTGATTGACAGTTCAGGATACAGAGAGCTCTCGAAAGAGGAGATAGAAACTATAGCGGTAAAGGTGAAAAATAAATGATGCCAAAAGGAATGGGATATGACAGGGCCATAACTGTATTCAGCCCTGATGGAAGTCTGTATCAAGTTTCCTATGCAAGTGAAGCTGTAAAGAAGGGTGCTACAGCCCTAGGTGTTAAATGTAGTGAAGGTATAGTGTTAGCTGTAGACAAGAAAATACCATCAAAATTAGTAGAACCTGAATCTTTTGAGAAGATATTCAGGATAGATGAACACATAGGTGCGGCAACATCAGGCATAATAAGTGACGCAAGGGTACTCATAGACAGAGCGAGATTAGAGGCGCAGATAAACAGATTAACGTACAACGAGCCTATATCGACATCCGTATTGGCAAAGAAGATAGGAGACCTAAAACAGCAGTACACGCAGTACGGAGGCTTACGTCCCTTTGGTGTTTCGTTGATAATAGCAGGTGTTAACGATGTTCCTGAAATATTTGTCACAGAACCATCTGGAGCTTATTTGGCATGGAAAGCCACGGCTATAGGTGAAGGACGAGATACAGCCATGAAAGTATTTGAAGAAGAGTACAAAGACAATTTAACTATGGAAGAAGCAATAATGCTTGCGTTAAAAGCATTGAAAGCATCTATAGAAGGAGAGATAGATAAAAGCAATATAGAGATGGCGATACTCGATAAAAAAACAAAGAAATTTGAAAAGCTTAAAGGAAACAAGGTAAAAGAATATATTGCGAAATTAAAGTAATCTTCTTACGTCAACGATATCTACTTCGCTGACATCGCTTATCTCTCTAATTCTTTTTTCTATATCCTCTACTCCCCCTTCTGCATCATTAAGAAGAACAAAAACGTTTAGAGCTACCAGTCCAAAGGCTATAGGCTCTTCTTCTATTTTATGAAGCTTCATATTTTGTGGGATCTTACTCCCTATATTTTTTTTCAGTTCTTCTCTGTCTGTCTCGGGAGATACCGGCATTACTTTGGCTATTGTCACTACATTGTAATCCATTTTATCACGGCCCCTCAAATCCACATTCGCACTTATAGGGATTCGCTAGAACTCTACATTTTTCACATCTAATTATAAACCTATCACAGTTAGGGCATGGAAATTTAACACTTTTTTCATCTGGAGCAATCTCTCTGTTGCACGATATACATTTCATACAATCACCTTCTAAGTTTTAACAAACTTTCTCATTACCTTTACTTTATAAGTTTTTCCGTGTTTCAATCGGGAAATTATTTTTTTATTCTCTAAATCCTGGATAACCTTTGTGACCTTAGGTCTAGAAAAACCTGTTTTCTCAGGGAGATCTTCCTGTTTCATTTCTCCACCCATTATTCTTATGGCATCAACGATCTTTCTCTCGTCTTCGGTGAGGACAAACATAGGCACCTCTATACTTATTTTTCTTTTATAAGTTCTATACACAAGAAGTACTGATATTCCACCGATGAGAATCCCTAGAAGAAGAGATAGATAATCTAGAACTATCTTTTTTGTTTCTCTTATATCGCTCACTTCGATATTTGTTCCTACAAGTTTTTTCTCGCCTTCAAGATAGGAAATATCTGGAATATTTGGACCTACTATATATATAACTTTAGGATCTAAGGTTTCTATTGCTGTTACTGTAGAGTTGGGGACTTCGTTCTCATCTACGAGGAGTATCGGAGATTTCAGTATGTATGACATTCTCAATGCGATCAGAAAGCTTTCAGGGATATTTCCATTGACTAAAACTACATTCTCAGATTTTCCCCATAGATCGATCGCTACGATCGCTGCGGTCTCGTCCCTGTCTGTGCCCCATTTCCTATCAACATCAAAACCCATACTTCTTATCTCACTTTCTACATAGCTAGAGATGGCCTGAGTCCCCCCTATGATGAGAACTCTTTCAGCATCCTGGGATCTTAAGCCTAAAAGAGCTCTTCTTGCGCTGACGCTGAGCGATTCCGGATCTGTAAGAATTACTGGAACATCAGCTTTGTGAGAGTATGCTTCAGCTATAATATAATCTATTATTACGTCACTGCTGTTTCTCACCACAATAGCGTCATAAGTATCTGCTCTGACTGTACTTAAAGCCAGTATAATTGTAAAGATCAATACGAGTTTTTTCATGGGTAGTATAAGAAGAGAGAGTTTATTAATGTATATGTTCATTCCCTTCTATGGAGTACAGTGATTACTTTCCTTATCCCTCATTAAGAAAAGGACAGGAAGAATTTATGGAGATGATCTATAAAAACGTCAAGATTGGAAGAAATACAGTTATCGAAGCTGCCACGGGATTTGGAAAAACTCCAGGTGTTTTATCTTCCATTCTTCCAGTAGCGGAAGAGAAGGCAAAAAAGATCGTATATTGCTGTAGGACTCACAAACAGATGGATAGAGTCATTGAAGAGTTAAAAGAGATAGGAAAAGAAAAAAATGTTTCTGGTGTATCGCTGAGGGGAAGAAAAGAGATGTGCCTGAATCCAATTGTAACTGATTTCACAGGTGATACAGCGTCAGCTCTTTATGTGTGCAAATTACTGAAAAAACATAATAGATGCAAATTTTACAAAAACATAAAGGAGAGTGAGGATCTAGTTTTTGAGCTGACATTAAAATTTTCAAAAAGAGCTGTGAATTCCCTGGAAATTAAAGAGGTCTGCAGAGAAAATGCTCTATGTCCTTACGAAGTAACAAAAGAAGTTCTCAGAGAGGCGGATCTCATAGCATGTTCCTATCTTTATATATTCCATCCAGGGATCAGAGATAATTTTTTGGAGGCAGTAGGATGCCGTTTAGATGATCTTATATTAGTTCTGGATGAAGCTCATAATCTACCAGAACTGGCTGTCGATCTTGGTAGTGACAGGATTTCTTTATCGTCATTAAAAGCAGGAATAAATGAAGCCACCAACTATGAAGAGGAAGAGATACTTGCATTTCTGGAAACTATGTATGAGATAGTACTTTCAATAGCGGAAGACATAAAACTAGAAGATGAGGCTCTACTTACATACCAGGACCTTATTTCTAGATTCACAGGAAAAAAATCGCAGTTTGTAAATATATCCACAGAAAAGGCGATAGAGGATTTTTCACATTATATGGTTAAGCGAGGAGAAGAGATACAGAAAGATAAATTGAATCAGGGAAAGCCTCCGAGATCTTTCATTCACAGCTGCGGTGTGTTTGTTTCTAACTGGATAAACGTGAGGGATAGGAAGGATTACTGTTATTTTATAGAAAGATACATTACGAGAGGGGGCGTTTCCTCTTTGAGACTCAATATCCTTGATTTAGATCCTAGAAATATTACAAAACAGGTTTTTTCGTCTGCATACTCTATTACATCCATGTCAGGTACGCTAACACCTTTGAATGCTTTTTGTGACATCATAGGGATGCAGAATTATGAATCTAAGGTTTTTGCCTCCCCATTCAAGAGATCGAATATATTAACTTTGATATCAAAAGGCGTGACTACAAAAAGTCCATACAGAAATTTAGAGATGTATAGAAAGTTAGTTCAGAAAATACTTGAAATTGTGGATGTTGTACCGAAGAATGTCGCTATCTTCACGGTCTCTTACAGTGTTCTGGAAGGACTTCTCTCTGCAGGACTTCAGCAGGTTGTTAAAAAGCCTCTTTTTGTCGAAAATAAAGGCTCTGCTTCGAGTGAGAACGATATCCTCGTTAAAAGTTTCAAAACTCTTGCAAAAAAGGATGGTGCCGTACTTCTTGGTGTTATGGGTGGAAGAAATGCCGAGGGAGAGGATTATCCAGGAGACGAAATGAATGCTGTTATATTAGTTGGAATACCGTATGCGAAGCCAATGGCAAGAGTGCAGGCTCAGGTAAAATATTATGCAGATGTCTTTCCGGGGAGGGGAAAATATTATGGATATTATTTACCCGCACATAGAAAATTGAACCAGGCAGCAGGAAGAGCTCACAGACTTTTAGACGATAGAGCGTGTATTATTTTTTTGGATTACAGAGTTGGTCAGCCATTTGTGAAAAACAATCTCTCAAAATGGACGACAGAGAGATTGAGGATACTTGAAGATAAAGAAGGAAATTTAAAGAGGTCTCTTAAAGTGTTTTTTGATGTTTAAAAGTTATAAGAAAGAAAATATTTATAAAACATGGCTTAATGCGGGCAAGTGCTTCATTTTATTCCAAGTTCTTCAATTATAATCTTGGAGCTTTCGCTGTTAAGTTCGTATCTTTCTTTAAGGAGTTTTAATACATAATTCTTATCCATTTTGAATCTTTTTTCCATCATACTAGCAATATCTCCTCTAATCCTATCTTTCAATAGTTTGGCTTTTTGTACAGCAAGACTCACATCATTCAGTTCAAACTGCGTTCCGCGTATCCTCAAGTCTACCTCCATATCAATACTTATTTCTTTCGCCAGCACTGCAAACCCAGTGCACGCGTTGGGCGACGTTCAGCTCCGCTGAAGTCCCTAGTTTTTCAAAAAGAATGAAAAGAACACTGCAAGTCCTTTCATTTTGTCACCGATATAATCTGACGCGTATTTATTTAAATACTATCTACCCCATAGGATATGTGCTGTAGAATCTCTATCATAAAAACGCCCCCCTTTTGACAGGTCATTTTTCATGTGTTTCCATTCCCCCACACAAAACCAAAACCTTTAAAAAGCTTTCTTTATAAAGTAATCAGAAACTCCGCAAGATGTAGCGTAATGCTGAATTACAAGGAGGGGATATCATGAGTTTTTATAAGTATGTTAGAGAAGCATGGAAAAATCCAGAAAAAAACATAAGAGAGATCTATAAACAGAGAATAATACAGTGGAACAAGGAAGAAGTCGTTGTGAGGGTGGAGAGACCGACGAGAATTGACAGGGCAAGACAATTGGGATATAAAGCTAAGAAAGGTTATGTCATTGTAAGGACTAGGATTAAAAAAGGTGGGAGAAGTAAGTCAAGATTTAAAGGGGGAAGAAAACCAAAAAGAATGGGTGTTAAGAAGATTACTCCGAAGAAAAGTCTTCAATGGATAGTGGAAGAGAGAGTAGCAAGAAAATATCCTAATTTAGAAGTTCTGAACTCGTACTGGGTAGGTGAAACAGGGAAAGATAGATACTTCGAGATTATTTTAATCGATCCGCATCATCCTCAGATAAAAAATGATTCGAGAATCAACTGGATCTGCGAAAAACAGAGTAAAAGAAGGGTTTTCAGAGGACTTACTTCTGCAGGCAAAAGATCGAGAGGGCTCTTGAATAAAGGGAAAGGAGCGGAGAAATTAAGGCCGAGTCTCTCTGCGCACAAGAATAGAGGTAAGTAAAAAAATGATTGTAAGGATTGAGATAGAGAGTTTCTGTCATGCTACCGAAGATGAGAAAAAGGTTTTAGAAGCGTTAAAAAATCTTACGGATGCGAAATTTGAAAAAGACAATGTTGTCGGGCATTATGGAAATCCTATAAAAATCTATAGGGTAAAAATTACAAGAAAGAAGGATATAAATGATTTTCTCACTCTTTTTAACAAGATAGACAAGAGCAGTGTGGAACCTCTAGAAGAAAGGATAGATGAAAAAGGCAGATTTTATCTGAGACTTGACAAGCAGAGTTTGTATTCTGGGAATTTTGTCATAGATAATGAAGGAGATGTCCATATAATTATAAAGATAGTTTCCTATCCATTGAGAAGAGAAAAAGTGATTGAAAATGCTAAAAAAATACTTGGCTATTGATCTGAGAGGTTATCCTAACGGGATGTGCGAAAAGGTTTATATGCCTAAGGAGATAAAATCTCCAGAGAAAGAAGAAGCGGTAGAGTTGTGTTTTGAGGATATGGCTGAGATTAAAAAAGTTTTAAGAAAACTGGATAAAACACAACTGATCTTTGTAAGAGGAGGGAATATAACTCTGAATAGAGGTATCGTTCAGGAAAAAAAAGTAGATATCCTGAGTAAACCATATCCTATAGACGATATAACAGCTAGAAAAGCATCAGAAAATAGGATAGCTTTCGAGATTAATGTGGAGGACATAGTTCAGACAAAGGGATACAAGAGATCGAGAATTATAGAAAATCTAAGAAATACTGTGAGAATATCAAAAATGTGTCACACACCCATGGTGATAACTTCAGGAGCTACAGACGAGTTTACCTTAAAATCACCGAGAACACTCGTAGCGTTTGGGAGGATTCTCGGGCTGGAATACTATGAAGCCAAATCTGCAATTTATAATATTCCAAAAATGATCCTTCAGAAGGGAGAACATGAAATTGAAAAGCAAAAAAAGTTCTAAGGAAAAAAAAAGGTATATTCTCTTCAAACCTCTGTGGAGAGATAACTTTAAAAAAGAGGATGTTATTAAGTTAATATGGAACTCAGCTTTGGAGTTCTTGGGTGAACTTGGAGCTGCAGAACTAAGCTTATGGATAATAAGTATTGATGAAGAGAAAAGGATAGGTATAGTAAGATGCAATACTAAAAGTATTGATAAAGTTATATGCATTCTTTCATTGATAAGACACGAGAATAAAGGAACGTTAATCTTAGGGGTCTCAGGTACGATGAAAGGATTAGAGAAATGGAGCGATGAGTATGTATCCAAAAGGAATGGGATATGACAGGGCCATAACTGTATTCAGCCCTGATGGAAGTCTGTATCAAGTTTCCTATGCAAGTGAAGCTGTAAAGAAGGGTGCTACAGCCCTAGGTGTTAAATGTAGTGAAGGTATAGTGTTAGCTGTAGACAAGAAAATACCATCAAAATTAGTAGAACCTGAATCTTTTGAGAAGATATTCAGGATAGATGAACACATAGGTGCGGCAACATCAGGCATAATAAGTGACGCAAGGGTACTCATAGACAGAGCGAGATTAGAGGCGCAGATAAACAGATTAACGTACAACGAGCCTATATCGACATCCGTATTGGCAAAGAAGATAGGAGACCTAAAACAGCAGTACACGCAGTACGGAGGCTTACGTCCCTTTGGTGTTTCGTTGATAATAGCAGGTGTTAACGATGTTCCTGAAATATTTGTCACAGAACCATCTGGAGCTTATTTGGCATGGAAAGCCACGGCTATAGGTGAAGGACGAGATACAGCCATGAAAGTATTTGAAGAAGAGTACAAAGACAATTTAACTATGGAAGAAGCAATAATGCTTGCGTTAAAAGCATTGAAAGCATCTATAGAAGGAGAGATAGATAAAAGCAATATAGAGATGGCGATACTCGATAAAAAAACAAAGAAATTTGAAAAGCTTAAAGGAAACAAGGTAAAAGGATATATTGCGAAGGTGAAATAAATGGTTACCATAGATGAAGCAACTGTTGCAAGATTGAAAACGCAGGGAGAAAGATTTGAGATCCTTATAGATCCTGATAAAGCTTTAGCTTTCAAACATGGGGAAAAAGCTGATGATTTTTTGGTTACAGACTATGTATTTAAAGATGCCCAAAAGGGAGAAAAGGCTTCAGAAGAAGCTTTGAAAAAGATATTTCACACTACAGATGTTTTAGAGATATCCAAAGTGATCTTAAAAAAAGGTGAATTTTTGTACACTGCAGAGCAGAGGAAGAAGATGATCGAGGAAAAGAAAAAAGCTATAATAACATTGCTTTCGCAGGGAATAGACCCAAGAACAGGATATCCCCATCCTCCTAGGAGGATAGAAGATGCATTGGAGAAAGCTAAGGTGCATATAGATCCATCCAAATCTCCACAGGAGCAGTGGGAGAACATACTGAAAAAAATAAGGCCTATTTTGCCCATAAAGTTTGAAATGAGAGAGATAGCAGTTAAAATTCCTGCACATTACTCCTCAAGAACATACGGGGTTTTAAAACACAAATACGAGATATTGAAGGAGGAATGGAGAAAAGATGGCATGTTGTATCTGCTTGTTTCTCTTCCTGCAGGATTACAGGATACGTTTTATGAAGATTTAAACTCCTTAACCAAAGGAGAAGTGGAGACAAAACTTATAGAGAGGAAGTGATACTTATGATTCACGTAAAAAATAGAGATATTGTAGTTCCAGGAGAGCTTATTGCAACTGGAAATTTTCATGTACAGCTCGGAGCTGAAAAAGATGGCGAGAATATCTACTCTACAGTAGTGGGGATCGCATATATAGATCAAGAAAAAAAATATATAAAGATAGTTCCTTTAAGAGGAAAGTACGTACCCAGGGTAGGGGACCCTGTTGTAGGTGTAGTAGAGGAGCTTGCATTAAAAAAAGCGATTTTAGATATTAATTCTGCACATAAAGGAATTTTAGATATTAGGGATGTAACTATGGACCGCAGTGCTGAGATAAATAAAGTTTTTTCTGTCGGTGACATAGTATATTCAAAAGTTAGCGATATCTCTGGATCTGTCAGTCTTTATGCAAAGCCACCATATGGAAAACTTCATGGAGGTAGGTTAATAAACATATCCTCTACTAAGATACCAAGAGTAATAGGAAAAAAAGGCTCCATGATATCCATCATAAAAAAATACACAGAATGTAAAGTATATGTGGGACAGAATGGAACGATCTGGGTTAAAGGAAAAAATGAAGGCGAGGATCTTGCTCTTAAAGCTATAGAGATTATCGATGCTGAGAGCCATACGTCTGGATTAACAGAACGAATAACAAAGTTTTTAGAAGAGAAGGTGATTTAATGGAACTCATTAAAAATGGGATAAGAATAGATGGTAGAAAGAAAGATGAATTGAGAGATATCAAAATAGAGGTAGGTGTTCTTAAAAGAGCAGACGGATCTGCATATGTGGAGTGGGGAATGAACAAAGTCTATGTAGCAGTTTATGGTCCAAGAGAGTTGTTTCCAAGGTTTTTAAGGAGATCTGATAAAGCTGTTTTGCAGTGCAAATATAACATGGCTTCTTTTTCTGTGGATGAAAGAAAAAGGCCGGGACCTGACAGGAGGAGTGTCGAGATCTCAAAGGTTACGAGAGGTGCCCTTGAGCCTGTAGTTCTTACAGAAAACTTTCCTGAGTCTGTAATAAATGTTAACATTGAGGTAGTCCAGGCAGAGGCCGGAACAAGATGTGCGGGTATTACAGCAGCAAGTGTCGCATTGGCGGATGCAGGGATACCTATGAAAGATCTCGTACCTGCATGTGCTGTCGGAAAAGTAAGTGGTGAGATAATTCTCGATCTTTGCAAAGAGGAAGATAATTTTGGAGAGAGTGATCTTCCGATAGCAATGATTCCAAGGACAGGAGGAATAAGCCTTCTGCAGATGGATGGGCTCATGACGGGAGAAGAGCTGGAAGAAGCTTTAAATCTGGCTAAGAAAGGATGCGAAATAATTTATGAAAAGCAAAAAGAGGCTTTAAGAAAAAGATACAAAGGTGATGATCATGACTGAGGTAGATCTTATATCCCATATAGAGAGGGATTACATCTTAAATCTCGCTAAAAAAGGCGAAAGAGAGGATGGTAGAGGATTTGATAAGTATAGAAAGTTAATCTTACAACCAGGTATCATCAAAAAAGCTGAAGGATCGTGTTTGGCGAATCTAGGAGAAACAAAGGTTCTGGCAGGGATTAAGGTAGATAAAGGAGAACCTTTTCCTGACACGCCGGATCAAGCAGTTATGACGACAAACGCAGAGTTAATACCCCTAGCCAGTCCACTTTTTGAGTCAGGACCCCCCAAGGAGGATTCTATAGAGCTTGCGAGAGTTGTAGACAGAGGAATAAGGGAAGCTCCAGCTTTGGACATGCCGTCCTTAGTGATAAAAGAAGGAGAACTCGTTAGAGTAGTTTTCATTGATCTCCATATTCTGGACAGCGATGGAAATTTATTCGATGCTTCAAATAGAGCTGCTGTGACGGCCCTCCGCACGACAAAGATACCTGTACTCGATGAGGAGGGCAATCCTACAGAGGATCTCATGCCGCTCCCCATGCTCAAAACGCCAGTTTCGTGTACCTTTGCAAAAATAGGCGAAAATATTCTCGTGGACCCGAGTCAAAACGAAGTCAAAACGAAGAAAAAGTACTGGATGCAAGATTAACTGTAACGACCGAAGATAATGGCTACATTTGCGCTATGCAGAAAGGAGGGGACAGTCAATTCACAGTAGACGAGATCATGGATTGTGTAAAAAAATCTATCAAAATAGGAAAAGAGATCAGAAAAACTATTTCGGATCTTATAAAAAAGGAAGGTTTATAAAGGAAAGATAAAAGTGATTTTATGGGTAGCGCTAACAGATTCGGAGTAAAGGCTGGAAAAGGCATCAGAGATAGGGTCAACAAGATAGAAAAAAATATGAGGATCAGACATAAATGTCCAAAATGTCAGAGAAGGAGTGTGAGGAGAGTCTCTACAGGGATATGGGAATGTAAAAAGTGCGGACTGAAATTTGCAGGAGGGGCTTACCTTCCTGAAACAGACTCTGGAAAACTTGTAAAAAGAACTATAAAAAGGGTGAGCGAAAGTGTATAAATGTATAAAATGCGGAAAAATCTTGGATAAAGATTCTCTGGACTTTTCGCAAAGTGTTAAGTGTCCTTTTTGTGGTGCAAGAATCTTAGTTAAAGTAAGGCTGCCCCTTGCCAAAAAGGTAGAGGCAAAATAGATGCTTATAACTAGTTCAAGAAGAACATCTACAAAAACAAAAGAGTTTTGTAAAGAGTTAGAAACTGTTCTTCCTCTCTCTTTTTATCTGCCCAGAGGCAAAAAATCTTTAAGAAGCATTATAGATTTAGCCTATGAAAAGGGTATGGATAGATTATGTATAGTAGAAACAAAGGAAGAAGAACCGAGTAAAATCTCGTTTATAAAAATAGATCTGGACTGGCAGTGGATAGGCTGTATGAATGTCTCTGTTTCTTTAAGGAAAGAAACTATATGCCCCATAGAAGAGGACATCGAATTGGATATAGAAGGAGAAGGAAAATATCTTGAAGATCTCGCTTATTTTTTCAATGCCGTTTCCGGGGATAGTTATGCAGTCATACATTTAGAAAATGATACAATAAACTTTTATAGAAAGGATATCCATAATAAATCAATAGGACCCGAGATAAAAATTTTGGATCTCTACAGGCATGATAAAGATGGACAGAAAGATCAAACTTGAGATATACACTCCGAACAAAGATATAGTTTATAAAGCCTTGAAAATGGAGATAGACTCTGCACCATACAAAAAGACGTCTACAATATTTGAAAATAACGAGGATTCTCTTTATTTACAGATCAGTTCTGAGGATCTCTCGGCCTTGAGAGGCACATTCAACTCTTACATGAACTGGCTGAAGATAATTATGGAAAATTTGGATGAG
>Ga0209986_10000478_pt1 | contig 38058 bp, 35 predicted proteins | sample BlataG_FD_183168 | JGI IMG/M metagenome (GOLD analysis project Ga0209986, IMG submission 183168) | Deep subsurface microbial communities from Black Sea to uncover new lineages of life (NeLLi) - Black_00105 metaG (SPAdes) (version 2) | ecosystem: Environmental > Aquatic > Marine > Oceanic >... | reverse complement strand
GCTATCTTTGCCTCGGGTACGAAAGAGCAATTGTCGCGTTTTTTGGGACACTTCAATGAAGGAGGGCCGAAATGGGGGGCCATGGCGATGACAGAGCCAGGGTGTGGTTCGGATACCTCTGCTATCACTACCACCGCTGTGCGCGATGGTGACGAATGGGTGCTCAACGGTGAGAAAATTTTTGTCACCTATGGGAAACGTGCTCTGGAAAATTCCGATGGCTTAGTGGTAGTCTGGACGACTGTAGATAAATCAGCAGGACGAGCCGGCATGAAGTCTTTTGTGGTGCCAGCCAAGACTCCAGGGGCGAGAGTGGAAAAACTAGAGAAAAAGCTGGGGATTAGAGCCAGTGACACGGCGACTATCATTCTTGACAATTGCCGCATTCCCTTTGAAAACATACTTGGCAGCCCAGAGGTCAAAAAAGTTGATAAATCCGAAACTAAAGGTTTCAAAGGCGCAATGGCAACCTTTGATGCCACACGACCTATTATAGCGGCTCAGGCCATTGGTATCGGACGAGCTGCCCTGGATTTTGTTAAAGAAACACTGGAGAATGAAGGAATAAAAATACGCTATGGCGTGCCCAAGCAGAAGCTCACTGCCCTGGAACGGGACGTAATGGAAATGGAAGCAAATTACAAGGCCGCAAAGCTACTTACTTTGCGGGCTCTATGGATGATGAGCCAGCTTCAACCCAATAGTCTTGAGTCATCAATGGCTAAGGCAAAAGCCGGCCTTGCCGTTACTAAAATCACTCAGAAAGCAGTTGAAATCATGGGGCCGCTGGGCTATTCTCGAAAGTACCTACTGGAGAAGTGGATGCGCGATGCCAAGATAAATGATATCTTTGAAGGAACGGGCCAGATTAATATGCTCATCGTGGCCCGAAGAATTCTCAACTATTCAAGAGACCAACTTAAATAAAAGAGGGCATGGCAAAGAGCTGATATTTTGCTGTTTTCTAACACATTGGCAGATTGCTTGCCCATGCATCAAATAGATGCTCATTCGTAGACAAAGTGAGATCGAGAATGTTTTTAACTATCAAGGTAATCTAGATGAGTAGAAGTTCAGAAGAGGATTATTTCAGTAAATTAGAATTCAACTCCCTGCATCAACCCGGAATTTAGTTATTTCCCCTTCTTCGTGTAATCAGGGCACCAGGTGGCGTTGGGGCGCTCAGGGTGATGGCAAGCAGTTCTCCAGTCCCATTTACAACTGTCACACAGGAAAATATGCATGCCCAGGGCTTTTTTGACCCTCAGTTTGAATTTATCTAGCCAACTGGGCTTGCTTCGCTTCATCACTTCGTTCGGAGTGGCAGCCGGGACAATAATATTCCCTACATATCCTTAGATAGAGTGGCTAAGAATTCAGCGTTATTCTTTGTCTTGGCTAGCCTTTCCAGGATCCTTTGTGTAGCCTCGCCATGATTAGGTGAGTCGCTATTTATCATATTAATCACACGCCTGAGCAGCCATACTTGTTTCAAGGTATTTTCATCCAGCAAAAGCTCTTCTCTCCTTGTGCCGCTAGGCATAATATCTATAGCCGGGAAGATCCTTCGCTCAGATAGTTTTCTATCTAGGTGAAGTTCCATGTTACCTGTTCCCTTAAACTCCTCATATATGAGCTCATCCATACGGCTGCCGGTATCCACGAGGCAAGTAGCAATGATGGTTAGGCTCCCTCCCTCCTCAATGTTGCGAGCAGTACCGAAGAACCGCTTGGGAGGGTGCAAAGCTGTTGAATCAATACCACCAGATAAAGTACGCCCGCTAGGGGGCAGGGCTAAGTTGTAGGCTCTTGTAAGTCTGGTAATACCGTCAAGGAGCATGACCACATCTTTGCCCATTTCTACTAGCCTTTTGGCTCTCTCTAATGCTAATTCCGCTACCCGAGTCTGGCTTTCTACCGGTTCATCGAAGGTGGCAGCAATGACCTCTGCCTTAACTGACCTCTTCATATCGGTGACCTCTTCGGGTCTTTCTCCAATAAGGCAAACCATCAGGTGAATATCATCGTAGTTAACAGTTATGGCGTTGACAATTTTTTGAAGAAGCACAGTCTTGCCTGCCTTAGGTGGTGATACAATAAGCCCTCTTTGCCCCCGGCCTATAGGTGTCACCAAATTGATTAGACGGGTGGATAACTCATCCGACGTTGTTTCTAGATTGATGAGCTTATTTGGAAAAGTGGGCGTCAACGAACCGAAATTGCGGCGTGTCCTCGCTATTTCAGGGTCAAATCCACTGATACCTTCTACTCGAAGTAAGCTGTAATATTTTTCGCCTTCTCTAGGAGGTCTAGCCTGGCCACAAACAGCATCGCCGTCTCTTAAGTTGAAACGGCGGATCTGGGAGTTTGATACATAGACATCATTAGCACCACGCCGGAAAGTATCCTGTCGTAAGAAACCATAGCCCTCGCTGATGGTTTCCAGGACGCCTGTTATGAATATATTTCCCTGCTGCTGTGCTTCTGCTTGTAAGATGTGGTAGACAAGCTCGGACTTCTTCAAAGTAGTGTAGCCGCTGATGCCACACTCCTTAGCCATTGCCTCCAGCTCATCCCTATTTTTGCTTTCTAGTTGTACCATAGTTGACATAGTAACCTCTCTCTAAATACCTTTTTCCTTTATATTTATGGTTTTGTGGGAGCTTTTACAGCAATTTTTCCCTCGACATTACCTGCTTCCAGTCATCCCTAAAACGCTCAATGCCGATATCTGTTAGAGGGTGTTTTATCATTTGTAGCAACACCTCGTAGGGCACTGTGGCGATATGAGCACCAACCTTAGCTGCCATTAAACAATGTTGAGGATGTCTGATGCTGGCAGCGATAACTTGAGTGGGTAGCTGATAATAATCGAGGTATTCCGCGATGTCAGCCACCACCTTCATACCATCCTCACCAATATCATCCAATCTGCCCACAAAAGGGCTTATAAAAGTAGCTCCTGCTTCCGCCGCCAACACAGCTTGGTCCAAGGTGAAGCATAAAGTGAAATTCACCTTTATGTTTTCACTGGCCAGCACCGAGGTAGCTTCCACTCCTTCAAGGCTAGCTGGTATCTTAACCACGATATTCTCCGCCCATTTAGCTATTTCTCTGGCCTCAGCCACCATTGTTTGGACATCCTGGCCTAACACCTCAGTAGATACCGGGCCAGGGACAATGGAGCAGATTTTTTTGACTAACTTTCGATAATCAACCTTGCCTTCTCTCGATACAAGGCTAGGATTGGTGGTTACGCCTGTAACCACCCCTAGTCGCACCCCATGGCGAATATGTTCTACATTGGCAGTATCTAAAAATATCTTCATCTTCTTAATTCAAGGGTAGGCTTGTTTGAGCACCTTCAACAAGTGTCTCCTTGGCTGCCCCGATGAACCCCAGGAATAACGGGTGAGGAGAATCGGGGCGAGATTTGAACTCAGGGTGAAATTGACAGGCAAGCATCCAGGGATGATCTCGTAATTCAGTAATTTCCACTAACCTCCCATCGGGGGATAACCCAGATGGTACAAGACCGGCTTCTTCCAATGGCTGGCGGAAACGATTGTTAAACTCATAACGGTGGCGATGCCTTTCATAGACCACTTCAGTGCCATAGGCACGAGCTGCTATTGTTCCCGCTACCAGATGACAAGGATAAGTCCCGAGCCTCATAGTCCCTCCCTTTTGCTCCACGCCATGCTGCTCAGGGAGGAGGTCGATAACAGGATAAGCATTACTAGCATCAAACTCAGTGGAATTTACTTTCTCAGTATGAAAAACATGACGACCAAATTCGATGACCATAATTTGCATCCCCAAGCATAAGCCCAGGTATGGAACTTTCCTTTCTCGAGCAAATTTGGCACCTTTTATCATGCCTTCAATTCCTCGATAACCAAAGCCACCAGGGACAATTATGCCCTGAACTTGCCCAAGCTTATCATCGGCCGTACCATCCAATTGCTCGGAATCCAACCATTCTATCTTCACTTCGCGATTGTGAGCTAATGCTGCATGGCACAATGCTTCACGCACGGAGTAATATGCATCTCTGAGTTCCACATATTTGCCTACTAATCCAATAATTATAAGCTCTTTAGGAGCCTTTAGCCTGGCTACCATGTCTCGCCATTCCTCCAATTTGCTCTTCCCAGCCCTTAATCCCAATCGGCTAACTATGAATTCCCCTAACCCCGCATCCTCGAGTAACAGGGGCACCTCGTAGATGGTTTCGCTGGTAACCAAGGGAATAACTGCCTCTTTATCTACATCGCAAAATAGCGATATTTTGTCCTTTATCCCTTCAGATATTTCCTTATCGCTGCGACACAATATAACATCAGGTTGAATACCAATTCTCCTCAGCTCGTTGACGCTATGTTGAGTAGGCTTGGTCTTTAACTCATCGGTGGCAGCGATGTGTGGCAAAAAGGTGACATGGATATATAGCACATTATCTCTGCCTTCATCCTTTCTCATCTGCCTTATAGCTTCGAGGAAGGGTTGCCCTTCAATATCCCCCACAGTGCCACCAACTTCAACCATAATTACCTCAGCCCGAGATATTTCAGCTATTTTCCTTATCCTGCTCTTTATTTCATTGGTTACGTGGGGAACCACCTGAATTGTGCCTCCCAGAAAATCTCCTCGCCTCTCCTGAGCAATGACCGAAGAATAGACCTGACCGGAAGTGACGTTAGAAGCTTGGGTCAGCTCCACTCCAATAAACCTCTCATAATGACCTAAATCCAAATCAGTCTCGGCACCGTCTTTAGTAACAAACACTTCACCGTGTTGGTAAGGAGACATCGTCCCCGGGTCAACATTCAAGTAAGGATCGAGCTTCTGCACAGAGACAGATACACCACGGCTTTTCAATATTTTGCCGATAGAGGCTACCGAAATCCCTTTGCCTACAGAACTAACTACGCCACCAGTAATGAAAATATACTTGCTCACTGCTTATTACAAGAGTATAGAGAAAGCCAAATCTTGTAGGTCGATTCTAAAAGGCGAAGCAAACCTGGGTTTCCTTTCATTATAGAAAGTAGGGTTCTAAATTGTCAAGTCTGTGTACTCGTTCATATGATCAGTGACACTTCTTTTTCTATCATTGCGAGGAACGAGATTCCTCGCTTACGCTTCGGAACAGGCTCCGCGATCTTGTGGGGCTGCTGGGGATACAGATTGCCACGCCCCAACAAGTCGTGGCTCGCAATGACACAGGAGATTACTACCCAACGTTACAAACATATAAAGTGTCACCCATCTATCTGAACTAGATCAGTCTGCTTTGCTCAAATGATTTGACACACTCTGTCTTGAATTCGGGCACAAATATTCTGTAGAAAAGGTAGCAATGCTATAATAAGCATGGTGAAAAATGTCTAGGAAATACATTCTGGCTGCCGTAATACTGATAACGTTAACGTTAAGTATTGGTATTTGGGCTCTATCCCCTTCCCCAACATATAGCCCACCCCAGTCTTATAACTCAACCCAGCACACTGATCCCGATTGGACATTCCCACTAGAGAGCGAGCCAGCTACTCCTTTGCCTGATTTTCCCCCGGTAGTTGCCAAGGTAATGCCCTCGGTGGTTTCCGTGACTACAGAGATGGTTATCTCTTCTTTCTTCGGTCAGAGTACGGAATACGTTGCTGGGTCCGGGATACTTACCGATGATAAAGGATATATTGCCACCAACAACCATGTAGTTGAAAATGCCCAGAACATCTACGTGGAGTTGGCCGATGGTAGAATTTTCCCCGCTAATATAGTAGGCACTGACCCCTTGTCTGACCTTGCCGTGATAAAGATAGATACCACAGATTTGCCTTATGCCTATTGGGGTGACTCGAACTTGTTATCTGTTGGTGAGTGGGTGCTAGCTATTGGCAATGCTCTGGGAGGAGGAGGTGGAGTAACCCAGGGCATAGTCAGCCGCTTAAATGTATCCGTGAACCTTGAGGGGAATACCCTTTACGGTTTAATTCAAACCACGGCGGCTATCAATCCAGGCAACAGCGGTGGCCCACTGGTGAACATGTCCGGTGAGGTGATAGGCATTACAAGCATTAAGATAGTTGCGTCCGCAGTGGAAGGTATAGGCTTTGCCATAAGCAGTGATGAGGCTAAGCCTATTATCCTGGATCTAATTCGTTATGGTCGCGTGACCTATCCCTGGCTAGGAGTAAGCGTATCTACCGTAACCCCTTTGCTAGCTGCATCAGAGAATCTTTCTGTGGACAGGGGAGCGCTTATTGCAGAAATAGTTGCTGACAGCCCTGCGGAGGCTACAGGATTAAAAGTGGGCGATGTCATCATCCGCTTTGGGGGCAAGGAAATAAGCAATGTTGCCGACCTCATTCAAGCTATTCGAATTAGCGAAATTGGCGAAGATGTAGAAATAGTCTTTGTTAGAGGCGAAGATACTAAAACAACCTCAGCCCGGCTGGTAGAACGCCCGAATTCCTAGGACAAGCCTTCTTCATTCAAATCCCAAGCTCAGTAACCAATACATCCCTATTTTGGATTTGGAAATTGGAAATTTGGAATTTTGTTAGAGTTTAGAAATCAGCATTTAGGATTTGCCTTCTTGATCGCTAGGAAGGCCTCGCTATTCGAGATGCGGTGTTTCTCACCATAAGTCCCATCAGGAGGCAAACTATCAATGAGTTCCTGAGATAATGTCTCCTGTTTAATATAGTCGGTAAAAGCATTTATTACTTGCTCGATGAAAGGGTCTTTTGTCTGATAATAGGTAATGATGTGGTCTGTGATATCAAATTTGGCATTGCGACGCATATTTTGAAGATGACGCACAAGCTCTCTACTTACTCCCTCGGCAATTAACTCGGGAGGCAATTCGGTATTTATAGCCACCCAATATTTAGCGTCGTTGGCTACGCTGTAATCTGGCATGTTTGCAGGAAATTCCTCTCGTTCTTTTGCTTCACTCAATACGACGAGTTGCTTAACATTTATCTCTTCCATTACCTCGGTAGCTAAACTCTCCAGGGCCCTCTTCTCTCCTTCGGTTCCCACATCGACCACAGCTTTACCCAACGGCTGGCGCACTTTAATCCCCGCCTTAGCCCGTGCTGCCCTGCCCAAGCTGGATATTTTCATAGCTAGCTCAACATCGCTGTTTAGCTTGTCATTGATTTTAGCCTCATCTGCTATGGGGAAATCAGTTAGATGAACACTTTCTCTAGATTGAGGATTAACAGAGCGAAACAAATTTTGATAAAGCTCTTCAGCAATAAATGGCACAAAGGGAGCCAACAATTGAGATAAAGTCACCAAGCATTGATGTAGCGTAGTATATGCGGCCAATTTATCGGCATCGTTCTCGCTTTTCCAGAACCGGCGGCGGTTTCTTCTCACATACCAGTTAGAGAGATTATCTATAAATCCCTCAATTCTTCGTGCTGCAGAAGTAGGATTATAGCCGTCCATCAACTTGGAAACCTCGCTTACAAGTCGATTAAGCTCGGAAATAATCCACTTATCCAGCTCCGTGAAAGCTTTTGGCTGATCGCTGTCAGCCGTCAATGGCTGAGGAACAAAGCAATCGATATTGGCATAAAGAGTAAAAAAGGAATACGTATTCCACAAAGTAAGGAAAAATTTACGTATCGTCTCTTCAAGCATCTTAGTGGAGAAACGATGGGTATCTTCTCCTGTAGTAGAAACCAGCATGTACCACCTTAGAGCATCTGCACCATAATTATTAATCACAGTCCAGGGATCAATTACATTGCCCTTGGACTTACTCATTTTCTCACCTTGGGCATCGACAACGTGCCCTAGGCAGATGACATTCTTAAAGCAAGGACGATTGAAAAGCAGAGTAGATATGGCATGTAAGCTGTAAAACCAGCCCCTGGTCTGGTCCACAGCCTCGCAAATAAAATCGGCGGGAAAATTCTGCTTGAACTTATCTTCATTCTCGAAAGGATAATGCCACTGAGCCACGGGCATAGCTCCGGAGTCAAACCAACAATCAATTACCTCGGGAACACGGTGCATTTTGCCACCGCACTTAGGACAGGCAAAGGTAATTTCATCCATATAAGGGCGGTGTAAATCCAAGGGCGTGGTCAAGTCACTGAGACTTGACTGTGCCCTTAATTCATCCAAGCTGCCAACACATTCATAAGTAGGAAATTCAGGGGTGCCACAAGCTTCACAGCACCATATATTGAGCGGAGCCCCCCAATACCTCTCCCGGGAAAAAGCCCAATCAACATTGTTCTCCAGCCAGTCGCCAAAACGGCCATGCTTAATATAATCGGGGTACCAGTTTATTTCGGCGTTGCCAGAGATAAGTTCTTTTTTCACCCCTGTTGTCCTGATGTACCAGGTCTGCTTGGCATAGTAGAGAAGAGGTGACTCACACCTCCAGCAGAAAGGGTAGGTATGGGTAATCCTCTCACTGCGAAAAAGCAATCCGCGAGACTTTAAATCATCAAGGATGTCTTTATCGGCATCTTTGACAAACTTGCCTGCAAAGGGATAGGTGCCGATAATATTGCCCTGCAAGTCTACAGGCTGGACAAAATCCAGGCAATAATCAGGATGCATTCCAACTTTAAAGTCGACCTCGCCAAAAGCAGGGGCGACATGCACTATGCCGGTTCCCTCTTCCATAGACACAAAATCGGTAGCAATTACTTTATAGGTTAACTTTTCTCCTTCCCCCAGCTTCTGTAATTTTAACTGCGGCGATCCTAATACCCGAGCTTCATTAATGAACTCTCTACGTCTCCGCTCTACACCAAACTGGTGAGGATTATAAAGTGGCTCGTATTTTACCCCAGTTATCGTCGCTAGGTCGCTTCCCTTTAACACTTCAACCACTTCATAATCGCCTAGCCCCTCCTTCTCGCGCAGAGCATCGGCCAGAATGAGGTATCCATCATCTACCTTCACCACAGCGTAGTCGGCATCTGGTGCAACCGCCAAAGCCGTATTGCCCGGCAGAGTCCATGGCGTGGTCGTCCACGCGAGTAAATAAGTTGCTTTACCGCGTGAGAGTTCATAGAGTCTCTTTTGCTTGGCAGTCTCAGATATTGGTGATGGTTCCACCCTAAACTTTATATAAACCGACGGATCTTCAGCATCATCTCGGTAACCCAAAGCTACTTCGTGAGAGCTAAGAGATGTGCCACATCTTGGGCAATGTGGCGTTACTTTGTAGCCCTGATAAATCAAGCCCTTGTCCCATAGCTGTTTCGTTATCCACCAGCAGGATTCAATGTAGCTATTGTCTAATGTTATATAAGGATGCTCCATGTCCAACCAGCAGCCGAGGCGCTCAGTCATGGTTTCCCATTCTTTAATATATTTGAAAACGCTTTGGCGACAATGTTCATTGAATCGGGCCACTCCATATTCCTCAATTTGAGCCTTACTGGTAAGGGCAAGAGAGCTCTCCACCTCCAACTCAACGGGCAAACCATGGGTATCCCACCCCGCCTTTCGTGGCACATGATAACCTTTCATCGTCTTGTACCGGCAAACAATGTCCTTATATAGACGAGATAGCACATGATGAACTCCAGGGCTGCCATTAGTTGTAGGTGGGCCTTCGTAAAAGGCGTAATGTGGTCCCTTTTTTCTTATCTCGATGCTCTTGTTAAAAATTCCCTGCTCTTTCCAGAGGCGAAGGATATGTTCCTCTAGTTGAATAAAGTTAACCTTATTGTTTACTTCTCGGAACATGACTAACCCTGTCTCAGTAAAACAACCACCTTCCTATTCTCACCCTCACCTATGCTCTGAGTTGTCACATCAGGATCATCAGCCAAAGCTAAATGAACAATACGGCGTTCGTCAGCAGGCATTGGCTCCATAGTTATAGGGCGGCGTCTTGACTTCACCTGCTCAGCTATATATAAGGCCAATCTTTGTAAAGAATCACGACGGTGTTTTTTGTATCCTCCAACGTCAACTGTTAACGGCAGCCAAGCCTTTAACCGTCCAACTACTACGAGTTTGGTAATATATTCCAAGGAAGCTAGAGTCTGACCTCGCCGCCCAATCAAGATACCCAAATCGTCACCCTTAATATCCAACGCTAGAGGTAGCTCATCCGATAGTACTTCAACTTTGCCTTGTACACCCAGTAATCCAAGTAACATATCTAAAATCTCTGTAACCCCCTTGACGGCATCCCTTTCGACAAGCTCAGGGCAGGCCTTTTCCGGTAGGGTTACTGGAGTCACTCTAATCACAGCCTCTCTACCCCCTACTCCTAAAATCCCCGATTTCCCTTCCTTAACAACCTCAATTTCAAATTGGTCTCGGTTTAGCCCTAGCTGTGCCTCTGCTTTCTCTATTGCCTGTTCTACTGTCGCAGCCGTTATCTCAGTCCATTCCATAATCCGATTTCCTTTTAAAGATTTGCTTTACTACTAACACAATGTGCGAGCGCCTCTACAATGCTGGTTCTTCTTTCACTATGTCGACTGAGCAGGAGAACGGAATTTAAGGTAACCCCAGCCACCAGTGACGAAATATTGAGTTATAATACCAATTATATTGGAAACAGCCCAGTAGAGAGCCAGACCACTGGGGAACATCAAGGTTAAAAACCCAAACATGAGGGGCATCATCAGCAACATCATCCTGCTTGTGGACGCTTGCCTCGGGTCAACGGCTGGCGCCTGGGTCATCTTCTGTTGTACCCACATTGTGCCACCAACTATGATAGCTAAAATCAAATATGGGTCAGGTTGTCCTAAATCAAGCCACAAAAAATGGCTATTTAAAGGAATCGCTTGATTCACTATGTCCCAAGAGTAAAGCCGATGAGCTAAATCAAGTAAGTTCTCGGGCGTGGTAGCCAGAGCTCTCATGATGGCTTGATAAAGGGCAATCCAGATAGGAAACTGAACCAACATGGGCCATAAGCAGCCCAGAGGGTTCACCCCAGCTTCCTTATAAAGCTTCATCATTTCTTGCTGAAGCTTTTGCTTATTTTTACCATATTTCTTCTGTAATTCCTGAATCTTCGGCTGCATATCCTGCAAAGCCTTAGTGGAATTAAGCTGGCGTTTGGTAAGGGGCCAGGAGATTAAACGAACGATAATAGTAAGGGCAATGATTGCTAACCCAAATTCACCAGATAAGAGGTGGCTCAAGGCAATCAACACATTAAGTACCGGGTTACCTATAATTAAATGCCATACTTCTATCATGGGGTGCGACCCTCACTCTTCAATAGTCAAGGAAACCTTCCAGCTCACTGTCCCCCTATCAATATCCACAACATATATCCAGTTATCTTCACCTCGAATATAAACTAGACCTTCTTGAGCACAAAAGGAACTTCTAACATCAGCACCAATAGAGATAGTCTTCAACGGCGCTGCCTCGTCCTCAAGCTCGGCGCTGAGGTCAAAAACATATACAGTGCCTGATTCATCAGTTACTATTAGCAGATTATCCATCAAAACAGGCGAGGAAACTATAGCGCTTCCAGCATCAAACTCCCACAATTTTTCCCCTGTTTTTGCCTCAATAGCATAAACTCTGCCATCGAGACAGCCAGCATAAACGATGCCTTCATTGACTATAGGAGACGCCCAGAACCAATTACCGGCCTGTTTTTCCTCGGGAAATTTCCACATTGGCAAATCACTACCTATTTTTACGGCATAAAGATAGCGGTCAAACGAGCCCAAAAATATAGTATCTTCGTCAATCACTGGTGAAGAAGCAAAGCCTGCCTCTGCTTCAAAAGACCAGTCCAATAACTCCCCCATTTCTAACGATAAAGCATAGATATGACCATCGTAAGTATTGACATAAAGAGTATTACCTTGAATTACCGGGGAGGTCCATAGCTTTCTATGTTTTTCGTCTAAGATCTTTGATTCCCAATTTAAATCACCGAATTCCTTATCCAAAGAATACACCCTGCCATTGGAGCTACTTACATATATGGCATCCTCGCTCAGTAACAGGTCAGCTACTATAGCATTGCTTTTTGCATTATCTATAGGACAATCCCAGTTCCATTCACCATACCTTTGCTGAGGAAAGGTCAAATTCTGGCTTCTAGCCAACATGTTCAATGCCAGAACCTGGCCACTATAGGTGCCAATGTAAACTATATCTCTATCTACAACCGGTGTGCCATATATAGCAGTTGGAGCCGATGTCTGGCCACATGATAAGCCGCTGGAGGGTGCGGTGACCGGGGCCATGGAATAAGACCATTCTAGATTTTCAGTTGACGAATTTATAGCCACCACCCTGCCATCCGTGGAGCCAGCATAGATGATACCGTCGTGAACTGTAGTTCCTGGCCATCCCCTCGCCGACTGAGTCCCACCTGAAATACAGGAAACCAGTATCAAGGGCAAAAGAGCAATTATAACGAGGAACAATATCTTTGATTTCTTCATTCTATAACTAAGGTACCGGGTCGTAGCCACCTTCAGAGAAGGGATTACATCGACCTATCCTCCTGGCTGCCAGCCAGCTACCTCGGGCAAATCCATATTTCTTAATTGCCTCTAAAGCATAATGAGAGCATGTAGGCTGGAAACGACAAACAGGAGGGAGAACCTTCGATACTGTGTTTTGGTACAATTTAATTAACCCCAGAGCTAATTGAGTCATCCGTTGCTCTCCAACAACTGCGCCCGAGCCAAAAGCTCGGTTACTGCCCTCTCTAGCTGGTGATAGTCAGTATTGACTGCTACAGACCGAGCCATGAAGACGATGTCCCATCCAGGCCTTAGCGATTGTAGCCTCATTATTTCCTTGAGTAACCTCTTCAAGCGATTACGCTGCACCGCCTTACCTACTTTTTTGGTCACGGAAAAACCATATCGGCTTAGACTTAAGCCATTGGGCATCGCCTTCATCACTAGCAAGCTATTTGCCCATACCTTGCCTTGTCGATAAACCAAAGTATATTGTGCTCTATTAGTTAAAAAACGAGGCTCCTTCACAGGATAGAGTTAAACTGGAGTCAGCCTGTACCTCCCCTTAAGGCGCCTTGCTTTAAGCACTCGTCTTCCACCTCGAGTGGCCATTCTAGCACGAAAACCTAAGCTGCGCCTTCGGGGAATTTTCTTCGGTTGATAAGTCCGTTTTGGCATTCTTCAAAATGTCGAACGGGATAGGCCGACGCCTCCTGTTTTCCAAATATGTCTTGGTGCGTAAGGTAACATAGCGAGATAACGAGCCCTCTTTATAGCTTGTGCCAAGCTTCTTTGATGTTTAGCACAGGTTCTGCTCCTCCGCCGCGACACGATCTTACCCTGACCGGAAATATAGCGAGACAACATAGAACCATCTTTATAATCTATTTTCATATTCCCCTTGCAAAAGGGACAGACTGCTGGCCTGGCGATGAAGTTCCTCGTACCTCTTACTCTTCCAGTAGTAGCTACTCTTCGAGTATTAGCCAAATTTTCTTCTCCTTTATTTTAGTCAAAGGGTAAATCTTCAGGCTCAAGCTCCCCTTCCTCAGGAAGGGAGGCCGGAGCCGCTCTTTCGAGGAAAATTACTCGGTTTGCTGACACTTCAAGGCTAGTACGCATCTGTCCATCTTGCCCTTCCCAATTGCGAGAGTGTAACCTCCCTTCAACATAAACTCGCCTCCCTTTGGACAAGAATTGATTACAGCTTTCAGCTTGTTTGCCCCAAACGCTAACCCTGAACCATTCTGTTTCTTCCTTCCGCTCCCCATCAGAGCCGATATAACGATAATTGGTAGCCATACGAAAAGAGGTAACTGCCTTTCCATTAGGCGTGTACCTCATCTCCGGGTCACTACCTACATTGCCAATGAGCATTATTTTGTTTAAGCTTGCTATATCAATCACCCACCTTTACCACGAGATATCGCAGGATGTCCCCCGAAGCACTAATTTCTCTTTCAAGTTCCTTAACCGATTTTGGCATTAACTTAAAGCGAGCTAGAATATAATCAGCTTCCATGAATTTCTTTACGGGGTAAGCCAGCTTTCTTTTCCCCCAATTTTTTGTCTCTTCCACTGACCCACCATGGCTATTAATGGACTGAGTCACCTTGTCTACAATTTTAGACACTCCCTCTTCATCAACTTCGGGACTAATTATAGCTACCAGCTCATAATCACGCATGCCTAGATTTTATACCACAGGGAATAAAATGGCAACAAGACCTATGTTTTAGCCATCTATTATATCTACCAGCTAGAATGTTAAATAAAGCCAGTGTTATAATCCCACCAATGAAAGTATCTGAGTTGGGAGAATTTGGCCTGATTAACCTCATACGCAGCAGCAGTGCTAGATACGAAGATTCTGGACGCACTCCGTGGCAAGAAGTTTTAGTGGGCATTGGTGATGACGCTGCTGCTTGGCAAAGTGATAATCGCATCCAGTTAGCTACTACAGATACTTTAGTCCAGGATGTACACTTCGACCTAAACGTCATTAACTGGCAGGAATTGGGCTGGAAAGCACTGGCAGTGAATCTAAGCGATATAGCTGCCATGGGCGGTATTCCCAAGTACGCTTTGCTTTCTCTGGCACTGCCTGGCGAACTGGAAGTGGAAGACATCTCCAAGTTTATTAACAACATGATGCATATGGCCAGAGAATTTGGAGTGGCTATAGTTGGAGGTAATGTAGCTACCGCTCCCAATGTAGTTATCACGGTAACAATCATAGGCTGCTCCAAAGGCAAAGCCATGCTTAAGAGGTCAACAGCTTCTTCTGGTGAGCAAATAGCTGTTACAGGATACCTGGGATTATCGGCAGCCGGCTTGGAAATGCTCAAGGGGAAAACCATCTCAGATCCTGAAACAGGCAATATCTTGAGACGAGCTCACTTTAAGCCCGTGCCAAAAGTAAAAGAAGGGCAAATCTTAGTCGAACAAGGAGTCAAAACCGCTATAGATATAAGCGATGGGCTTGTTGCTGACCTTGACCATGTATGTGAATCCAGCAAAGTCAACGCTAAGATAAAGATGGAACAAGTACCAATACACCCTGTAGTCAGAGCAAATTTTCCTAACCATCAGGAGCTGGCTTTATGTGGTGGAGAAGATTATGAGCTTCTTTTTACTGCTGATGAGGCCACTGTTGCCCGGGCTAAGCAAGCCCTAAACTGCCCGGTGACTGTAATCGGTGATATAACAGAAGAAAAGTTACCAAAACGAGTCACTGTGGTGGATAGTAGGGGAAATATCATCCCTTACAAAAAAGGGGGCTGGGAACACTTCAAGAATGGAGTCCCTGAAGTTAAATTCGCATAGCCCTGAACAAACTCAACTTTTGGGAAGCTACCTGGGGGAACTAGCTCAAAAAGCTGATGTTTTCCTTCTCATAGGTGAGTTGGGAGCGGGCAAAACTTGTCTGGTCCAAGGCATCGCTCGCGGGCTGGATGTAAAAGAATATGCCTTCAGTCCCTCTTTTGTCATCCTTAGAGAGTATCATGGTCGACTTCCCTTATACCATATTGATTTCTATCGCCTGGATCACATTGAGGAAATTGCTGACCTGGGGCTGGAGGAGTATTTTTATGGCAACGGAATTTGTGTGGTTGAATGGGCAGAGAAGGGACTACAGGTAATACCCCAGGATAATTTGCTTATCACCATACACTATAGTCCTGCCTCCCAGACGGGACGATCTATTTGCCTGAAACCTCAAGGCGAGCACTACTATGAACTAATAGAACAACTCAAAAAAAGAGAGGGAATTGTGGCTCTGAATACGAAATGCTAAACCATACAGAGAAATTCAAAAATCAAAGATGAGAAGTCGATATTTTTGCATTCTGAAAGGATTTGTGTCGAGTTTAGAAATCAGATTTCTAATATGGAATTAGCTATAGATACTTCGTCCAATATCGTCAGCGTTGCCTTATCTCATAAAGGTGAGATACTTGCCTCGCTAACCTGGCAAACACTACAAAACCATACAATAGAACTATTGCCGAATTTAGTTTGCTTGTTACAACAAGCCAAGGTGGAGCTAGGCTCTATAGAAGCAATCGTTGTAGCTAAAGGTCCAGGAAGCTTTAATGGACTCCGCGTAGGCATAAGCACTGCTAAGGGACTCGCTTTTACCTTAAGTATCCCTTTGCTTGGTGTAAACACATTAGAATTTGAAGCTTATCCCTTTGCCTTTACTGAACTGCCTCTGCGTCCCATTAACAAGGCTGGTCGCGAGGAAATAGCCACTGCCCTTTACCGACAAAAAGATAATGAATGGCAATGTCTGGAGGCAGAAAATCTAACCACAGTTAAAATTTTGTGCCGTCGAATTAAACAAAAAACACTTTTTTGTGGTGAAATCCCTCCTGACATAATAAGCGAAATACAGCAAAAACTGGGCAAGCAAGCTATAATTTCCCAAAGTAATAGCCCATCTCGAGCTAGCTCTTTGGCTATATTAGGTTGGCGAAAATTGAGCAGAGGGGAACAAGATGACCCGGTCACCCTTCAGCCATTATACCTTCGCCCTCCTCATATAACCAAGCCCAGAGAGAGAACGCCCTTTTTGTCACCCCGAGTGGAGCAACGGATACAAAGAAATGGAAATTCCCAAATTAGATGTTGAATATACCGCAAGGTTTTGTTTTGCCTGTAGCCAGGAGAACCCTATAGGGCTAAAGTTGAAACCTGTTCACGATGGAGAAAAAGTCACTGCGGAGTTCACCGCCGGAAAATTCCATCAAGGCTGGGATAATGCGGTTCACGGCGGTATTCTCTATACCCTCCTCGATGAAGTAACTGCTTACGCCATGCTTTGCCATGGGATTGAGCTTGGCGTTACTGCCAAGAGCGAGATAAGATTTAAACAGGTAGCACCCATCAATGAGCCCATCCAAGCCTCCGCCTGGGTCACTAAATTGACAAAACGGCTCGTAGAAACTAAAGGAGTACTCACCCTCAAGGATAATACAGTCATAGTCGATGGTAACTTCCTATTCTACGTCTGGAGACAGTCAAAGAAGACAATTCTCTGGGACATGGACGGAGTGATTTCCGATTCCTATTCCTTCCACTTTGCTGCCTGGCAAGAGACCTTCGCTAAAAGGGGTATAAAATTCACCAAAGAAGATTTTACCAAGCTCTTTGGCACCAGAAATGACTTCATAATCGGCACCATTATGGGCAGGGAATTCCCTGAAAGAGATGTCAAAATCATGGTACAGGAAAAGGAAGAAACTTTTCGACGGAAGGCAACAGGAAACATCAAGCCATTTCCCGGGGTAGTAAGGTTGCTTAATGCCCTAAAGAAGGGAAATTTTAAACTAGGCTTGGTTTCTTCAGCGCCCAAGGAAAATATCGACTTGGTCCTTAATGAGCTTAATTTGGCAGGAATTTTTAATTGTATTGTTTTTGGTCAAGAAGTATCCGAAAGCAAACCCAGCCCTCAGATATATCTTTTAGCTGCTAAGAAGCTAGAGGTGACACCTAACGATTGTGTGGTAATTGAAGATTCCCCTTTAGGAGTCAAAGCAGCCAAAACCGCGGGGATGAAATGCCTGGCCATAACCAATACACACCCCCGACAAAAGCTCGAGGAGGCTGACAGAGTAGTTGACTCTTTAGAAAACGTGGATTTGATCACCCTGCTCATGAGAGTTTAGAAAGAAGCCAGGATAAGGAAGAAGGAGGTTTAAATCATGGAAAGAAGTCTAGTTCTTATCAAACCTGATGCCATACAACGGGGATTGGCCGGGGAAATCATTTCTCGCCTGGAAAGGAAGGGGCTTAAAATCGTAGCTATGAAGATGTTGCATATGGATAAAAATTTGGCGCAACGCCACTATGCCATTCATAAAGGAAAAGATTTCTTTGACGATTTGGTAAATTTCATTACTTCTAGCCCACTCATCGCCATCATCTTCCAGGGTAAAAATGCCGTAGAAATAATACGACAAATGATGGGAGAAACTGACCCTGCCAAAGCCCAGCCTGGCACTATCAGGGGCGATTTTGGCATTGATATCGGGCATAACCTAGTACATGGCTCTGATTCACTGAAAAATGTTTCCAAGGAAACAGGCTTATTTTTCTCAGCAGAGGAAATTTTCAACTATGTCCGGGAGCTGGATACGTGGATCTACTGAATTCTAACTACAGGGGTTGCCTTGTCCCATAATTTATCCAGTTGATAATAATCCCGCTCTAGCGGGGCGAATATGTGGACAATAACCGAACCAAAATCAGCAAGCATCCAACCTGAGTCAGGAGTCCCTTCATTATGATGAGGTACGACGTCTTTAGTTCTCAACACTTCATCAATACCCTGCCAGATAGCTTCAATATGCCGCTTGGTATCTCCAGTGCAAATAACAAAATAATCCGCGAAAGAGCACAAGGCCCTAACGTCCAGCATAGCGATATCCCTTGCTTGCTTCTCAGAAGCAAGTTCGGTAGCCAAGCGCGCTATTTCCTCCGCTTCCAGAAAGGCACTAACCTCCTTCCATAATTATATCACTTATGGCAACATTTGACCAAGGACTATCTTGCCATGTATATTTTGAAGATAATATACCCAGTATTAAAACTCTACTGCAAGACTACTCCACCTGCAAATTTGAGAATAAAATTTTTCAGTCTGCAATATATCTGCTATAATTGAAACGAGGATAAAAATATGCAAGTAAAATGGTGGCGTAGCGGTTTTTTTTACATACTGCTTCTAATAGTGGTAGGGGCCCTGATACTAGCCCGTGTTATGTCCGGAGCGGGACCTGATGAAGTAAACCTGTCTAAGTTTACCGAGATAGCCAAACAGGGGCAAATTGACATCATCAAGCAAAGGGGCAATACAATCGAGGGCTTGAATAGAGACGACCAAGTCATAATTACAACGCATTTTGATGGTACTACCTATGAACTGGTCCAGTTTCTTGAAGATGAAGGGGTAGTCCTGGGTGTAGAAGGAGAAGGAATACAGTTCCTTGTTGAACCTGGTGGCCTTGATTGGGGAACGATAGCACTAACAGTCATTCTACCCATTGTGCTGCTTGGGGCGTTATTTTACTTCTTATTCTTCCGTGCCGCCCGTGGCGCTGGCACACAAGCCTTCAATTTTGGCAAAAGCCGTGCCCGATTAAGTATCGACAAGAGGCCCGATGTAACTTTCGCCGATGTCGCTGGAACAGATGAGGCAAAAGAAGAGGTTCAAGAAGTAGTGGAATTCCTCAAGTCCCCCCAGAAATTCCAGGCACTGGGGGGACGCATACCCCGAGGAGTGCTCCTAGTAGGGCCACCAGGAACAGGTAAGACTTTACTAGCTAAAGCTATAGCTGGAGAAGCCAAGGTGCCTTTTTTCTCTATTAGTGGCAGCGAATTTGTGGAGATGTTTGTGGGCGTGGGTGCCGCCAGGGTCAGAGACCTGTTTGAGCAAGCCAAGCGTAATGCACCATGTCTTATATTTATTGATGAAATCGATGCCGTTGGCCGACACCGTGGTGCTGGCTTAGGTGGAGGGCATGACGAGAGGGAGCAGACCCTCAATCAAATTCTGGCTGAGATGGATGGCTTCGATACCAATACCAGCATCATCGTTACGGCCGCCACCAATCGCCCCGACATCCTCGACCCAGCCCTTCTCCGCCCTGGTCGCTTTGACCGCCACATTGTTATCGATCTACCCGATATAAAGGGACGCAAGGCTATTCTAGAGGTACATGCCAAGGGCAAGCCGCTGGCCAAAGGAGTCGACCTCGAAACGGTAGCTAAGGAAACGCCGGGATTCAGCGGCGCTGACCTTGCTAACTTAATCAATGAAGCAGCTATCCTAGCTGCCCGGCGCAACCGTCAAGATATCACATTAAAGGAGCTTGAGGATGCTGCCGACCGCACTATAGCTGGACCGGAAAAGAAAAGCCGTGTAATAAGTCCCAAAGAAAAGGAAATAACTGCTTACCACGAAAGTGGGCATGCCTTGACCGCCAAGATGTTGCCTAATGCTGATCCTGTGCACAAAGTTTCCATTGTTGCTCGGGGAACGATAGGGGGCTGGACACGCCTCCTGCCAACTGAAGACCGTCACTTCTGGACAAAGTCTCAATTCAATGATAGTTTAGCAGTGAGCTTGGGCGGACGCGTTGCCGAAGAAATTACCTTCGGGGAAATGACTACCGGTGCCCAAAACGACTTAGAGCAAGCAACTAAGCTAGCTAGAAAAATGGTCACCGAGTATGGCATGAGTGAGAAATTGGGCCCGCGGACCTTTGGTCAAAGGCAGGAGCTCGTCTTTCTCGGTCGTGAGATCAGCGAACAGAGAGATTACAGCGATAAGATAGCCCAGGAAATCGATGAAGAAGTGCATAATATTATCCAGCGGGCCTACGATACCGCCAAGAAAATTCTGACCAAGAATAAAGGAAAACTAAAACAGCTAGCTGAAGAGCTTATAGCTCATGAGACTCTGGATGAACCTGAGCTCGCCAAAATATTTGAAGGCTTAGCACCACAGCCAACCCCCAGCTAAATCAAAAAGCAAAGGTCAAGTCAAGATTCAAATTTTTTGATTTTCTCTCAGGGAGCCGAGCCGGCTACTTTCTTTGGCGACAATATCTTCATCTAGCTTGATAAATAGCGGTTGGGGTTGGCGAAGTTTCTGCCCCGGAGGTAAAAACTGAACTTTCCAACCTGCTTCCTTCACACTACCATCAAATCCAAGGAAGGAATGAAGCTTTTCGGAGCTGAAGGGGAGGAAGGGATAGAAAACAGTTTTCGATGCTGCCAGCACAGAGAGGACAGTATAGACGGATTTAGCCGAAGTATCTCGCTCCGTTTTAATTGTCTTCCAAGGAGCTTGTTCATCAAGATAACGATTAGCTTCCTGGGCTAGAGACATAGCCTCTTTAATCGCCCCTTTAAATTCACAATGGTAAAGCAACTTATCCACAACTTCTAACGTAACTTCAGCCCCATGAAGCAGGCTCTGGCTGCGTTCATTCAGTTCACCTGGTGCAGGCACAGCTCCATCGAAATTGCGATAAGCAAAGGTGAGAACACGATGAGCTAAATTGCCATAGGTGGCTACCAACTCATTATTATTACGACGAAGGAATTCACGCCAGGAAAAATCGCTGTCCCCGCTATCAGGCATATTCACTGCCAAAGCATACCTCAAAGGATCTGGCTCATACCGTTCCAGGTAATCATGCAGCCAGATTGCCCAACCACGGCTAGTAGAAAGCTTCTTGCCTTCGATAGTCAAAAATTCATTAGCTGGAACATCATAAGGCAGATTCAGACTACCATAACCCATCAACATCGCCGGCCAAACAAGGGTATGGAAAAAGATATTATCCTTGCCGATGAAATAAAAACTCTTAGCATCGCCTTGCCAGAAAGCTTGCCAGGCGGTATCATCTCCTTGCAATTTTGCCCATTCCTTGCTTGCCGATAAATAACCAATGACTGCCTCAAACCATACATAAATACGTTTATGCTCAAAGCCTGATTGCGGCACAATTACTCCCCAATCCAAATCACGAGTAACCGCTCTGTCCTTTAATCCTTCATCCAGAAATTTCCACGTGGTGCCAAGCACATTACGCCGCCAATGAGTCTGCTCTTTTATCCAGTCAGTCAACTTGTTCTGAAAAGAAGAAAGGCGCAAAAAGAAATGCTCAGAAGACTCAAAGCGAGGCGGAGTAGAACAAAGGTAACAGCGAAGCTCTTTAAGCTCCCATGGATTCAAAGGCTTACCGCACTCATCACATTCATCACCTCTTGCTTTAATGAAGCCACAGTGAGGACAAGTACCTTCCAGATAGCGGTCGGGAAGGGACCTCTGGCACTTAGGGCAATAAGCTTGAAGCATCTTGTCTTTGTAAATATAGGCCTTGTTGAGCAAAGTGAGGAATATATCATGAGTAACTTGAGTGTGATTTGGAGTGCCAGTGGTGGTAAATAAATCGAAGGAGATACCTAATTTTTTCCAGCACTCGACAAATTGCTGATGATATTTGTCCACTACTTCTTGTGGCGTGGTAGATTCTTGTTCAGCACGAATTGTAATCGGCGCTCCGTGCTGATCGCTACCGGAAACCATCAGCACTCTATTGCCCTTAAGGCGATGATAACGGGCAAAAATATCGGCTGGCAGATAAGCACCAGCGATATGTCCTAAATGTAGAGGACCATTGGCATAAGGCCAGGCAACACCGATAAAAATGCGCTCGCTCAAATTCTTTTCCCAAAAGTCAGCCTATTGTAAGTCATTAATTGCCCCGTGTCATTGTCATGAACTGGAGCTCTCAGATGATGATTGCCAGGGTTTATTTCTTGGGGAGAAAGGTGATGATTTGCTTTCCTTTCTCTGTTCCATATGAGATATAACCACGGCTCAGGCAGCAATCAATACAAAGACGTTGCTTTTCATCTCCTTCCCCATTGGTTAAAAGATAGCGCTCTCCATATTTAATAGGACGATGACAACCATCACATTCCACCTTTCCTATAGCAATACAACCACGGTGCATTTTAGCTCCTTTCCTGAAATTTCAACCAGGCTCGAGTCTTACCTTCAATAATAAGACTGAACTCCCCTCTGGGTTCGACAAAATGCTCCCTAGCCTGGCTCACTCTGCCCCTGAAAATCTCTTCGTGGACTTTGGTAAGCTCACGGCATACAGATAGTCTTCTATTTCCTAGAATTTCCTCAATATCACTCAATGCCTTCCTAAGGCGATGGGGTGTCTCGAAAGCCACTATAGTTCTCGGTTCATCGACTATTGAGCTGAGAAGACGTTGCCTTTGCCCTTTACGGCGGGGCAAAAACCCAAGGTAAAGGAATTGGTCGGTCGGCAACCCGGAAACCACTAAGGCGGTAATCACCGCTGAAGCACCGGGAATCGGTACCACAGAAATCCCGCGCTCAATGGCAGCAACGATAAGCTCGTAACCAGGATCACTTAGCCCTGGCATGCCAGCTTCCGAAACTAGAGCCAGGTCTTCTTTCTCGAGATAATCCAATAAATAATCAAGTTTAGCTCTTTTACTATGCTCATGATAACTTGTCAACGGAGTTTTTATATTATAGGCATTAAGCAAGCGGCGCGTTGTACGGGTATCCTCAGCAGCAATAAGTTTCACCTCCCGCAAAAGGCGTAAGGCACGCAAGGAAATATCTTCCAGATTGCCAATAGGAGTAGCAATGACATAAAGAACAGGCATGCCCTAGAATTATACTTAATAGCTGTAATTTTATCTACAAGTTTTCTTGACTTTAGACCGCCATCCTTGTATAGTTTGTGGCAATTTCCATTAGATCAATTAGAGAAAAAATGCCTCACTTTAAATTCAAAGAGATTGAACGCGCTTACGGATTTGATGAAGTTGCACTTGTCCCCGGAGACGTAACCATTAATCCTGACCAAACTAACATAGACTTTACCGTAAGAGATTACACCTTGTCCACTCCCATTCTAGCCTCAGCTATGGATGCTATTGTTGACCCCGCCCTTGCTATTACATTTAGCAAGCTTGGCGGCCTGGCTGTTCTTAATCTAGAAGGTGTACAGACACGGTACGAAAACCCTGATGAGGTCTTAAACCAAATTGCCCAAACTCCTGAGAACAAGGTTACTTCCCTACTTCAAAAAGTTTACTCTAGGCCTATCAAGGAAAAGCTCATCAGCCAACGCATTGGAGCAATAAAACAGGCTGGGGCTATCTGTGCCGTATCCGTAACTCCAGCCAACGCCAAACGGTTAACTCCCATAGCTAAGGATGCTGGGATGGATATACTCGTGGTGCAATCTACCGTCACCACAGCCAGGCATATCTCCAAGAGCTATCGGGGACTTATCTTGCCTGAGCTATGCCAGCAAATGTCCTTGCCTATCATAGTGGGCAATTGTTGCAGCTATAGCGCGGCATTAGAGCTAATGAGAACAGGGATCGATGGCATCCTAGTTGGAGTGGGGCCTGGGGCTGCTTGTACCACCCGGGAAGTCATCGGCGTTGGAGTTCCTCAGATAACTGCTACTCTGCATTGTGCCGCTGCTAGAGAAGCATATCTCAAAGAAAGTGGTAAATACGTAGCAGTGATAACAGATGGAGGCATTCGTACCGGTGGTGATTTATGTAAAGCATTCGCCGCCGGTGCTGACGCTGTAATGATTGGCTCGCCTTTGGCTCAAGCGACAGAAGCGCCAGGGAGAGGTTATCACTGGGGCATGTCTCATTCTCATCCAGCATTACCTAGAGGGACACGTATTAGAGTTGGCACTACCGCCTCATTAGAGCAAATTCTCTTTGGTCCTACTTCCGTCACCAACGGCACTCAAAATTTAGTTGGCGCTCTACGCACTGGCATGGGAGTATGCGGCGCTCGAACCATCAAAGAAATGCATAAAGTTAAGATGGTTATTGCCCCATCTATAAAGACTGAAGGGAAATACTTTCAGGCAATCCAGAATGTCCCTTGAGTTTATAGAAACGCAGAAAAGCAAAACCAGACACCAAAGCCAGCTAGAACCAAAGCACAAACGCTAAACACAATCTTTTGTACCTTCTGTGTCCACCGCCGCCTTGACTTAAATGTACTCACAGAGAGAAATTCACTCCAGGCCAAATCACAAGGCAAATGCACTATGGTAAACAAAATAACACCGGTAGGCCCGAACTTGGCAGCACCGGTTACCAGAGCTGCACCCACAGTCGCCCACCATATGTAAAAAGCCGGGTTAGTTCCCGTAATTACAATGCCTGTCAGTAAAGAGCTGGCTGGTAGACCGCCTACCGCACCAGGCGCATCACCAGTAGCTCGAAACATCCGGAAACCCAGGTAAAGAAGCATCAAGCCACCGACAAGATATATACCCTTTTCCACTTGGGGAGAGCTGATGAAATGCCCGAGTCCAAAATAAATTGCAGCTATGAGCGGTATCTCAATAACAGCATGCCCTGCTACAATCCAGGCACCAGCGTGTTTGTCACTATACCCCTTGGCTATGGTAGCCGCAGTCATTGGTCCGGGTAGCATAACGCCAGTAAGAGAAATTCCCGCTGCTGATAATAAAAATAGGCCCAGGCTTGTCTCCATGACTTACTTTGGGCAAAACCAGATTCAGGCTAAATTTCCTCTTCTTGTTCCTCCTCCTCCTCCCTAACCACACCCCCACCATACTGAGGGAGTATCACACCTGCTTTGGCTCGGCGACCTCTGGCTCCTCTAGGCAGATCGCCAATCATCTTCTTTAGCTCTGCCAATGTCTCAACTGACTGCGTTGAGGGAGCAACTACGCCATCTACCCCGGCTTGCCATAAACTGGTTAGCTCAGCCTTTGTGACCAAAGAAGGCAAGGCCATAATAACCGGCTTCTCTAAGAGTTCGACGAACCTTCGGCAAACAAGCAGATGCTCCACAGCAACAAAAGAATCTCCGCCTCTATTACTGATGAACACACCATCTACTTCAAGACTATTAATGGCTCTCACAAGACCTTGGTCTAAGGAAGGCTCTATCATCAAGAATTTGCCCACCTCTTCTTTGTGTAATATTGCGGCAGGTATCCTAATATCAAAGACCACAAAATCACACCCCACGCTCGTAATTTCATTTATCTTCTCTTCGCTCATGCCCTTGACAAATACCCCCAGAGGGACATCGTCCACAGCTTCGATCATTTGCTTAACAACCTTGGCGCTTGGGCCTTCGCTCAATATCAACCCGGCATCAGCATTGACATCAGCCACGATTTTGGCTTCTTTGACCTGTGCCCCGGACAGTCCCACAACAAGCAACATTGCGGGGCTTTTTAGTTCAGAGACAGAGGGATGAAAACCTATGGGCGTGGTCGAAGACTTGGAAAGACTCTGTAATTTATCTACAAATTTGCTCATATTACCCCCAGCCAGCGGTCGGATTCGAACCGACGACCGACGGTTTACGAAACCGTTGCTCTACCCCTGAGCTACGCTGGCATTGTTTTGCATCCCTCCAATTATATGGCTGTAAACGTTCATTGTAAAGGCTACCGAGCTTCCTCAATACCAGCGAAAAGGTGATGATATCAAATGGACTTTTGGGCTATTTAGGATTATCATATAAGCGATGGAATGAGGAAGAAGATAGTCCTCGTCAGCCTGATTGCCGGCTTTTGCTTCTTTGGTGTACTCTGCTACAAGAGCTGGATTATCACTTTTGCCATCACCAAGTACCTAAGCGGCCGGAAAGACGATAAACAGGGAATTGTCAGGTCAATAATCATCCCCTGGCGGACCTATCAGCTCCACCTGCACCACTGGTTTCTTGCCCTGATTATTGGCGGAGTATTCATGGTAAAGAGCTTCCACATTCTGGCACCGGAGATCTCTTACGGCATTCTCTCCGCCATTATCTTCCAGGGAATCTACTACTACGAAGACTGGTACCGAATCATAAAAAGAAAAACCGTTCTGCCAACTTTGGCACAGCAGATGTCATTAGCTGCTGGGAATGACCCAGAACTTTTAACTGTTATGATAGAAGAGATTCGTGACAATGGTGTACAATTATATAAAGGAGCTTAAATAAGATTCTGCGCGCGTTAGACTTAGAGTCTTAATAAGAATCAGCCTTTTCACCGACACATTCCTTCCCGACACAAATAGTATTGTTACTATAATCCAGATCACGGAGCAGGAACTTACCAGGGAAGGGCATGAGGTGCATATCTTTGCTCCAACCTACCCTGGTTGGCACGGAAATGAGCCACATGTCCACCGCTTTCCGTCACTGAGATTCCCCTTTTATCCGAAGATGAGGATGAGCATACCTTATTTTTCTTTTGCACGCCTTTAAGCGCCTTCTTCCCTACCGTGACACCGCAAGGTTGCTCATCGCTGCTTCTATCCCCTGGGTAAGAAAACAATCAATGGCTTCGGCCACTCTAGCAATTACAGGCTTAATTATTGCTTCTTCCTGGGGGGAGAAATCGCCGAGCACATAATTGACTATAGAGTCCTCGCCAATGGATTGCTCTTCTGCCTGGGGCCGCCCAATCCCCACCCTCATTCGGGGGAAGGCCTCGCTACCCAGGGCGGAGATAATAGAATTCATGCCCTTGTGTCCTCCTGAGCTCCCACTTTGCCGCAGGCGAATTTTGCCCAGGGGCAAATCGAGGTCATCGTATATTACCAGGAGGTCGCTCAAGGGCATATTATGCTTATGCACCAGGCCAGCTACAGATTTGCCGCTGAGATTCACAAACGTCCCGGGCTTGGCCAGCAGCAACCTCCCGCCTCTTACTTCAGCAATGCCTACTCTAGCCCGGCATTGCTTGTGGTCAAAGCGAATAGAATGAAGCCTGGCGAAGTAATTCAGGCACCGGAAGCCAACATTATGGCGGTTATGGGCGTAAGTCTTACCGGGATTCCCCAGCCCGACAATGAGCTTCATCAAATTTTGCTACCATCAAGCAGGCACAGGATGCTCAAACTTGATAACGTCAATGGTCAGACGTTTGGATGGCTTTATTCTGCCTTTCGCCAGTTTTTCCATCTCCTTGTAGACTTCGGCATCAAAATATTTCTCACCGCACTGGCGACACACCATCGCAGGAACACCTTCAATAACTATCAAATCCTTTCCCCAGCGAAAATCTACATTAACCTTTTCTTGAGCTACCTTACCCTTACAGAAAAAACACTTGTCAGCCATTTAACTATCTCCTTGTCTTCCAGTCAGGTTTCCACTCCTCAAAGCTAGGTTCATATGCTGTAATAACAAGCAACTCTCCTTCTATTATGCCACACACTATATGCAATGGTCTATTTCGTTGGGTATACCCCAATATTAGGCAGCTTGGTCCTCGTGGGTCGGCGGGATACTCCTCTATTATCTCGCCAGTAAATATCGCTGACTCTAATTCTCGTATTTCAATTTTCCTTTGCCTGAGTTTTTCTGTATGGGTGAAGGAGATTTTATACTTGCTATTCCTGGCCTTCTCTTTAATGTCGTTAATATCCATCACTTTGGAATCTCAGTATATCAGAATCAATGGAAGCCGATGGCATGCCTCTTTCTCATTTGAACAATAGAAGCCAGCATTATGGCGATTATGGGCATAAGTCTTGCCGGGGTTCCCCAAACCAACGATGAGTTTCATTGACTTAGAGTTTGTGGAAATTCAGTCACCCGATATTATGGCTGATTCTGCTAACACTAAGCAAATGCTACTCACCCTAAACAGCAAGCTTGATTGGCTTAACTCGCTTTAGTCTTCCTCTTTCAAGCTTGATTGGCGAAATGGCCTTATATTCGCTAGTACTTAGCCTTAACGCTTTAGAATATCCTGTTATGCAAAGTTCTCTTAGATTCAATCTTCAGCTGTATACCGTACCTAATGGGTGGGCTCACAAGCGCGCCTAAAGAGGTAACGTTTTGGCTAAATTCGCAGTGTCCCGACAGACGGCGAGTTCAGAACTTGATCGGCTTGGCTATGCAACCCATCTACCATATTCTCCAAATTGCGGAAACTCCGCCTGCTCCAATATACGCCCCATTCTTCTGTTGTAAGCCCTTGGTGGAGAATACACCCTGCGAATCCGTATTTTCCAGTGAACACAAATATCGCCGATGTTAACTCAAATATTCTATAAACCTCCCCTTCGTCGGTGTAGGTGGTCACACTTGCCGGCTCGATGAGCTCTATCTCTACAAACTTATTATTATACTTTATCTCCTCTATACCCTCGGAACCTACCTGTTCCTCATAAATACCACATATGTTCTGATAAATCCTTATAGCTTCATCGTTGATTTCCTCGAATTCAGGCGAACCCTTGGTCAGCTGCATAGTACTGTGGTCTTCGAAGCCAACGGTAATAAGATCAGCCTCTATCTCTATCTCAGGTATCTCAGGCCCACAGGATGCGCCTGAGAGGATCGCAGCAGATATTAATGCAGCAAACGCCACAAATATAGAAATCCTGGTTGTCAACCTAGATCCTTCTCTCATTTGTTCAGCTGGGTTCTGCAATCTGCACCAGCTTTGCGTAAACGAATTCGGCCCCGTCTTCGATCGTCGCGTGTATCTTCAAAGGATACGAGACATTACCTGCAATGAATCCCCCTCCGATTAGACAGCGTGTGTCGCTAGTGCTTCCATTAGGCTGCAAAGGATTCGAAGGACTAACATCATCAAAAGTGAAATCGAAGGGCTCACCCAAGGCTGAGAATACTTCAAGAGTGGCAGTTAACGAAATAACAGGCTCAACAGCCACATTCTTCAGGGTTATTTCGACTATCGGCCCTGCGGGATTGGGGAGTCCTATAGGCCCCAACACAGACGTGACTTCAATCGGTTCCTGGCTTTGCGGCGTTGAGACCGGCTGCCAGCTCAGGAACGGACGAGTTTCGTGGTCAACTATATTCCAGACATAGGCGGGGTTGGCCGCACCAAGAGGGACACCGCATATTTCCCACCCTGCCCCCGAGAAGGTGGCGATATCCTTCATTTCCGCGGCAGTCTTGCCCGTCCCGCCAAGGGAGGTAGGCTGTCCGCTGCTTTGGATGTCCCAGAAGGAGTTGCTCACAACGTCCTCATTAAATCCCACTAGACCACCAACTGATGAATTGCCACTCACGCTGCCAGTGGAATAGGAGTTGCTGACGGTGCCACCATTCAGCCCAACCAGACCGCCAACATACTGTTCATCGCCAGTCACGTCACTGCTAGAGTAAGCGTTGATTACAGTGCCGTAATTCAATCCTACCAGGCCACCAACTTCGAAGTCGCCAGTCACGTTGCCTGTGGAATACGAGTTGCTCACAGTGCCATCATTCTGTCCCACCAGAGCACCAACGTCTCCTTCACTAGTCACAGTGGCGTTCACGATGCCGACATTTTGGATGACCCCGGCCTCACCGACAAACGAAAAGAGCCCCACTGGATTACCTTCATGAGGGCGATTGATAGACAAGTCCCGTATCTCGTGTCCTTGCCCATCGAATCTCCCGGTGAATGGGGCAGTGTAAAAAGCCCCAATCTGGTCCCAGCCTTTTCCCTGGTTGGCTATCGGGCTTGCCAGCTCCTCATACCCGGCAGTGGTCGAATCAAGGTCGTTCATCAGAGTGTGGTTTCCGGCCAAATTGCCCCTGACGGCATTCAAATCATACCAATCCCGTATTTCCAAGTTTTGGGAAGGAGGGAGATTATCACCGCCAGGACCGCAGGCTACCATCCCGGCAATTGAAGCCGCCACAATCAAAATGACGCTAACTCTTGTCGAATAACGGCTTAGTTTTCCCGACATCTCTAGATTAAGCCATTATATGCTACCAATGTTAGAATCCTGTTAAGCACATGCTGCAATTTCTTGAATCATTACATCACATGTTACGCACCGTTAAGGGGTCGATTTGGCGTGTGCGCCAATATGGATGTGACTTCTGATCTTCTATTTTTGGGCCTTGCTGGCTAAATAGCCTTACATTCCGCGCAATTTGGCCTTACACTTTGGTGAATCCTATTCTGAACTGCATAAACCACGCTGGCTTTGGCTTTCTCTATGTATACGAGGCACTCCTGGGCAATTATGCCAACATCGAATCGCAAGGTCATTCATGATGCAATGGCAGTAGAAGTGAAGAGGCTAACTGTGGTCGAAGGCTTGGCTTCAGAATGGGCATATATGCAAAAAATGTTGTTATTTGGGTCATAGGGGGGAAGAGCATGAGGGAAGCCCCATGATTCGTTTTGTAAGAATGACTTGTTTTCCAAGAGTTCGACGACTCTTTTTCATACGCAAGGCGATTACCTCCGGCAGATTCAGTTGTTAAGGTACCACGATTCGTTTCGTCGGTGTGCCAGTTGGTTTTGCGAGCCATGGGGGGCCGGCGGACTGACGCGGGGAAGCCGGGATGATTCGTTCTGGAAAAATCGCTATGTTTTCTGGAATTCAAAAGCTCTTTTTCATACGTAAGGCGAGTATTTCGGGCGGATTCAGTTGTTAAAATACGTACGATTCGTTTCGTTGGCATTTACCCTTTATGTTTGTGGGCCGTGCGAACCGGCGGAGTGACGCAGGAAGGCGATTTCCAGAATCTTGTCGACGACTTAGCACACGGGGTTCTAAGCACAAATTAGCATGAATTCTTTATTCAAACAAGGGGAAAATGTCACTTCTTCCCCGAATGGTTGACTGAGGCTGTAAGAATGATGCTGAGGAATAGACAGCCGTCTCAATAGCGTGCCAGTATTGTCCGCTTTAGAGTGTCTTATTTTGAAAAGGCTGCATAAACCACGCTAACTTAAACTACCCCAGAAAACGAGAATTAAAGTGGATTTGGAAAGGTAACATTCTGGCTTTTTGTTGGATGATATGGACATTTGTGTTATTGACTTATTAAAAAACAGCTTATTAGGTTGTTGAATCTGTGGTAAGACTGATAGCTTGCTCTACACTTATCTCTCTCGCTGTGAATTTTTCTATCGTTTCACGTATCTTTTCAGGTGTGGGGTAATCTATTAAGTTTAGGCGACAACTTCTTGCGTATCCGGTCAACTCTGAGAAACGGTTTACGAAGATGTTGAATTGATTAATAAGATATTCTCTAACTATAGCTAACCGCTCACGATACTTAAGAACTTGGTAGCCGTCAGAATATTTTGTAACCGGCTCGTTACCCACGAACCCGTAGAGTTCTGCGGTAATGTCAATGCGAAGTTTCTTTAGTTCATCATTCACCTTGCTTAGATTTTTCCACCTTGCACGCTCGGCTCTAAATGATATATCGTCAGGATATGCGTAGGACCCCATTATCGCTAATGCCGCTTCATGCATTCGCCCCATTCTCGAATAAGCATCTACAACTCTATCTACTGGAGAAATGCCCTTATTTCGTTTAGGTGGAAGAAGCCACTCAAAAAACAACACATCTCTTGTATCGACCCAAATTTCCTCGAAATCTCGAGGAGGAAAATACCTTGATATCGTCAACTGATAACCATCCAAACCGTGTTGTGGAGGCACTCGTCTGAGGGCAGAAGGTGGAACCATGCGAAACTGTGGTAAGTCCTTGGCATGTCTCCAACCTTTCGGGTTATTCCAGCAGGCTACAAGTGAAGTGCTTCCATAAACCATGAGTTGCCAGGCAACACTGCGTAATATCTCTTCCAGGCTTCTAACCTCGAAAATTCCAATAGGAGGGCTATTATGAGGCCGGTTAAGAAATGCAGAAGTGGCCAATTTGCGAACTCCTTTAGACCCACCCTCAAAACTGAATTTACCTCTAGTATCGCTCCTAAAGCGAAACAAGTTATTAGTGAAATCGCGCACTAAGGTATATGTGGGAACGACTTGGGCTGTCTCCTCACATAATTGTCTGCGAGTGACCCCCGGCCTTTTTCTACCGGAAACGAAAAGCCGTTCGTTTGGGTCACGTAATGACCAGAAGTCTAGTCTTTCTACGGTGGAGCCAAGAATATTGGACAGCTTTCTGTTCCTACGCTGCAGAATCTGCAAAACTATTCGGGCTTTATCGAAGAACGGTGAGCACATCATGTCGAGTCAGTCTCCTTTTCTTTGCACTCTGGCGGCAAGTGTTGAAGCAAGCGTTGAAGGAATTCTTCGGCACAGTCAGTGGCACTAATTGTGCCATAAAAAGAATGGCGTTGGATAAATTCGCTGGGATGGTCCAAACGTGTATGCCCTGGATATCCGTCGATGGCTACTCCCTTTATATCCTTCAACTCAGACCAAATGCGTAGGAAATGTTCGTGATACTTCATTTCTATTGATTCTTGAAGGCCAAATGTGAATGCCAATCCAGGGCTGATAGAGGTTTCCCATCGCTGTTGAAACAGCTTCCATTTCTCGCAGTCATTGCCGAGCAATTTTATGGTGTCTGAGACAATAGTCTCTAAAAATGCTGTCTGCCCGCGTAGTTCGGACACGAGCAGTGCATATGAGCAGACACCAATATAACGATGATAAGCGTCTAAATATTCTGTAGTGGTTTCATGACCAAATGCAGCAAATACACTTAAAGGAGTGACTAAGGCAGGTACCTCGTCATATTCTCCAACAGCCATTAGAAGGAAAGCACAACTCGCAACCTCGTCTAGCATGGGTCTAAGCCACTCGTTGTCACGTTTGGCCGCAATTACTGCTTCGGTGGCAAGGGCAGCGCGTTTCGTCGGCAGAGCATCTGTTAGCTGTTTATCTCCGGTCAATAGACAACAGTGCCAAAGCCAAAAGATTGTGTAGAGCGCAGTAACCCGAAATCCACCATCACCGTATGATTCTTTGTTGAAAACTACAGTCAGGCCATCAACGGCTACTTGGAATACATCAGTTTTTAGTTTTCTCTCTACCTGTTGCATTTCTTCGACCAATTCTTCGTGAACCCAATCAGCGGGAGTTGCAATCTGGCCTTCAAGTCTGACTTCTAGTCGCAACTTGTCATACATACTGAGGGCAATCTCTTCGAACATAGCTGGCGCCTCCATTCTCCATATATCCTGCTTGTAGGCGTTAACGAAGTCTACTTGACTTACTTTTTGAGCCCACTCTTGCGACTTATTCATACCAACTACGTGATGTCCGATTGTGCTTGAAGCATTAAGAAGCTCGATAGTGGTCTCCTTTCCATTTTTTGTAGCAGCCCCAACCAGCCATCTGTGTAGCTCCAAAGCCTTAGAAAGAGCCGAATATTGTTGTGTATCCACCAATTTTGTGATGAGGCTCGAGAGATGAGCCATCACATCACGGAATACTTGCCATAGTTTGTCATTAAGTGCCTTGTCCAGAAGTCTCCGTACAATCTCATAATCATACGTCTCTAGCCAATCGATATCTTGGACTTGCTGTACCGGTCGACCACGTCCAGTTTGGTCGAATAAACGGCGTTGCTCAATATATGCAAAACGGTCGGTTGTACTTATAGGTTGTTGTACCATTGGAAACCAAAGGCTTGTCTGGATAACTTGTCGTTTCCTCATAGAGTAACGGCTTAAGACTGAGAATAGTGCTCCGATGATATACACAATGCTTTCTTTGTCCTTCAGCAAAATCACGGCACTTCCAAGGTCTTCGAGGTCGGCAATGCAAGATACAACTCTTCTACGAAGCCAATCAGTTGTGGCTCGACTCCCTTCTTGAGGACGGACTGGCAGTCGCCAGAACATCCGCGTTATCTCGTTCACCAAGGTGTCTACAGCTGCACCTGGGGTTAGAAACGCCAAGGCATGGACCCTATACACCACCAAAGAGATTATACAAAAGGTAGCCAAGACCAGAAGGACTATGACGGAGATACACGGTGTAATTTGGAGAAACGAGGCTGAGAGAAGCAACCATAGACTGAACAAAAGTGTAGTGGTCAATAGGTCAAGAATATAACATCCCACACGCTCTTCGTGTATCAGATAGCGAGTCAGACGAGCACCATAGCGCTGCCCCACATTTTGCAAGGCTACAAGCGAAATTGACAAAAGAATAGCAGTAATGGTAGCTATGGCAGTTGCCACAACAGCTACGAAAGTCTGAAAAGATGGGCTTTCAACTATCGGAATGAACTTCGCAAGTCCTTCTACAATATATTGACCAAATCGGTTATCAAGCATTGTGGCGAGGACTATGAGAATAAGAAGTACAACTAATGAGCGCCAACGGAGGCGTATAAGTTCCAACAATATTTTTTGCTGTCCAATTCTCTCAGAGAGCTGAAAAAGACCTATGCGTAACCATTCGAAACACAACCGAATCAAGTGATAGAGCTTTCCTAGTGACATAGCACTTACCTCTATTTAGCGCAAGAGACCTTAGCCACACTACTATCGTCGCCTATTCTTTGTATATAGTATAAGCTCTCTAGCGAGCTTTAGTAAATAGGCAACAATTTGACGAATTGTTATACTTGTGACAAAGTCAGGCCCCTATCAGTTCAGGAACTTCCGTCTTGGACTTAACGGACTCAAAGCAAAGCTAGAGCGTTATAGCCCAATAAGATTAGTAAGTGCAATTGCGATGAACTGGGAGTTACGAGAGTTCCTATGATTTGCCTACAGCCTTATCAAGCAATTTCCGGAACTCAGCTTCACTGAGCGTCTTTGTCCCCAATTTCTCTGCTGTAGCCAATTTGGAGCCGGGATCGGCACCGACCACCACATAAGAGGTCTTCTTGGTGACATCCGAGCCGGCTTTGCCACCAAGGGCCTTTATTCTCGCTTCTGCCTCCGGGCGAGAGAACGAATCCAGCTTCCCGGTTAAAACAAATTCCAGTCCGGCTAAAGGTAACTCCTCAAGCTTGACCTTCTCCACTTTCTCTCTTTCCAGCCTCACCCCGGCTTTTCTTAGCTTTTCAATGATTTGCCTGTTTCTTTCCTGTCTGAAGAAAGCAACGACGCCTTCGGCTATCTTGGGGCCGATGGAGGAGATGGTTGAAAGGTCTTCCTCGCTGGCTTTGGCCAGAGCGTCTGTGCTGGCAAAGTGCTCTGCCAGCAGCTCGGCGTATTGGTCGCCGACATGGGTGATTCCCAGGGCAAAGATAACCCGGGCTAAGGGTCTGTCTTTACTTCTCTCGATGGAATTGAGCACATTTGAGGCACTTTTATCGGCCATTCTTTCCAGACCGAGAAGTTGCCCCTTGGTGAGGTAGTATAAATCAGCAGCATCCTTGATCAAGCCGGCCTCGAACAAAGCTTGACATAGCTTCTCACCCACACCATCTATATCCATTGCCCCACGGCTGACAAAGTGCTTGATTCTCTCCAGGGCTTGAGAGGGGCAGGCATTGTTGGTGCAGCGGTGCATGGCCTCGCCTTCCGGCTTTATGACCTCGCTTCCACAGACAGGGCAGCGGCCGGGCATAGAGAAGATTTTCTCCTTGCCGGTGCGGCGACTGACAATAGGTTCGACAATCTCGGGAATGACTTCGCCAGCCCGCTGCACCACAACCCAGTCGCCAATCCTGATGTCTTTGCGGTGAATGTCTTCTTCATTATGCAGCGCTGCTGAACTGATAACGACACCACCGACTCGAACCGGCTCTAGGATAGCGTAAGGGTTAAGGCTCCCTGTCCTACCAACATTTATGCCGATGTCAATTAGCTTTGTGGTGCCCTGGATAGCGGGAAACTTGTAGGCAATGGCCCATCTGGGCTCGTGAGCCACAGTGCCCAGCTCTTGCTGGAGGGCAATGGAATTGACCTTTGCTACTATGCCATCAGCCTCGTAGGGAGACTTTTCCCGGCTTTCTAGCCAGCTCTGATGATATTTCTCCACTTCATCGAGGGAGTGGCGTAGGGCAATATTAGGGTTTATCTTGAAGCCCAAAGACTTGAGGTATTGCATGATTTCCCAGTGAGTGTCGGGCACTGTCTTGGCTTCAGCCCAACCTAATCCGTAAACGAATATGTCGAGAGGACGTCGAGCAGTGATGCTGGAATCGAGCTGCCTTACCGAGCCGGCAGCGGCGTTCCTGGGATTGGCGAAAAGCGGCAGCCCCTCTTTGGCCCTTTCTTCGTTAAGCTTTTTAAAACCAGCTTTAGGAAGATAAACTTCGCCTCGAACTTCAAATCTGGGCGGCGCCTCTCCGGGTACGGAAAGGGGAATACTCCTGATGGTTCTCAAGTTCTGGGTGATGTCCTCACCCCGGTAGCCATCCCCCCTGGTTGCTCCTGTGACGAGCAAGCCATCAGCGTAAGTCAAGGCTACTGCCAGTCCATCAATTTTAGGCTCGCAAACAAGGTCCAACTGGCGCCCGCCTAAAAGATTGCTTACTCTTTTATGCCAGGCTGCCAGTTCTTCATAGGAAAAAGCATTGGCCAGGCTCAACAAGGGCTGGGGATGTTCGACAACTCCAAACGCCTCTACAGGAGGCGCTCCAATCCTTTGAGTCGGAGAGTCTGGGGTAACAAGCTCAGGATGCTCAGCCTCAAGCTGCCTGAGCTCCTTCATTAACTCATCGTACTCGGCATCGCTGATTTCAGGGCTGTCCAGTACATAGTAACGGTAATTATGGTGATTAATTATCCCCTGCAGCTCTTCTATTCTCTGCTTGACCTTATTTATATCTCCCATAAAGCTAATCCCTATTTATAGTATAGCAAAACTCCCCGCTATTAATCTTGCCTTGTGCCTATCTCTTCTCCAACTCATTGGGCCTGTGCTGTGTGCTACAATTAGACGAGTCTTATGGGGAACGACTTCCCTTGCTTCATCTGGTGGGCAACACCGAGGCTGGCTTATGCAAAAGAGCGAAAGCATGAATGAGATAAAGTACAAGCCAATCGGGATTATTCATTCTCCGTTCAAGGAACCCAAAGGGACACCTATACAGCCTGCAGGGGCTAAAGGTATCAATGGGATAGTCGAGATATTCCCAGAATATGCTGAAGGCCTAAGAGATATTGAAGGTTTTTCTCACATTATTTTGCTATACCACTTTCACTTATCCAAAGGGGCGACATTGATAGCAAAGCCCTATATGGATAACGAAACGCATGGAGTCTTTGCTATGCGGGGTCCCACTAGGCCCAACTCTATTGGCATCTCGGTAGTGTGCCTCGTCAAGATTGAAGGGAATATGCTCCATATTCAAGATGTGGACATTTTAGATGGGACTCCCCTTCTGGATATTAAACCTTATATTCCCGAATTTGACATAAGGGAAGTGGAAAGGATAGGATGGCTAGAGAAAAGTGTGCATAAGCTTTCAGCATCGAAAGATAATGGGAGGTTCACAAAGTGATTTGTCTGACTTGCGATAGCGGGACATATGAAGTTTCAGTTCTTGGCTCTTGTCGCTCTGACTTCTCAAATCTGTGACATGTTGGGCAACGTCTGAATTATTTTGAGGATGTGAATATGGCTACGAAACCAGTTGTAATCAGGTTCTTTGCCCCGGTGATTGATGCCACTGTCAATGCGCTGATGAGTGCCGTCGACCAGAAAATGAAGCAAGGGATAAAAGATTTCATCATCCTTGTCTCTTCGCCTGGCGGCTCTGTTATCCATGGTTTAAGCGCATATAACTATTTGAAAGGGTTGCCTGCTTCCATAACTACGCACAATTTCGGCACCGTGGACTCAATAGGCATCGTCATATACTGTGCCGGATCGAAGA
>Ga0209986_10000477_pt1 | contig 38076 bp, 33 predicted proteins | sample BlataG_FD_183168 | JGI IMG/M metagenome (GOLD analysis project Ga0209986, IMG submission 183168) | Deep subsurface microbial communities from Black Sea to uncover new lineages of life (NeLLi) - Black_00105 metaG (SPAdes) (version 2) | ecosystem: Environmental > Aquatic > Marine > Oceanic >... | reverse complement strand
AAAAAAAAAAAAAAAAAAAAACGTATGTAGAACTTGCATATCAGCATCACAACCTGTTAATTCTACCTCCTGATTTGTACTTGATTATCAAGAATCATGTAATATGTGATCACATCAACTTTCTTCTTCCTTTTTACACACACACACACACACACACACACACACACATCATCATCATCATCATCACTACGACATTCTATCTATAGCTCTCCAACCAATATCCCTCCTGCAGAAGCCATCAGGGAAAGATATAGCATCAACCCCCCTGTATGCCTTCTTTTGAGCTTCCAACACATCATTTCCAGTCGCCGTCACACTCAGCACCCTCCCCCCTGTCGACACCACCTTGCCATCACTCTCCCGCAATGCAGTACCAGCATGGAAGACTTTAGCACCTTGTACATTCTCTAACCCTTCGATAACACTACCTTTTTGGTAAGCTCCAGGGTACCCATCAGCTGCAAGGACTACAGTAAGGGAAGCCTCTGTACTCCAATCAAATTGTAAATTTCTACCACTTCCTCCCACTCCTCCATGACTACCTTTGAGCATCTGTCCAAGGCCATCCAGCAGGTCAGTTTCCAGTCTCACCATCAATGATTGACACTCGGGATCACCAAACCTGACATTGTGCTCCAACAGTTTGACAGTACCCCCATCTATCATCAGGCCAGCGAACAAGACACCTCTGAATGGACATCCCTCAGTGGCCATTCCGCGTGCTGTGGGGTATATGATATCCCTAATGACAGCTGCCTCCATTGCTGGAGTCAGCACTGGAGCTGGAGAGTAGCTACCCATACCACCGGTGTTGGGTCCTACATCACCTTCGCCTACTGCTTTGTGATCTTGTGCGCCTGCAAGTGGGATGACTGTCTCCCCGTCTATAAAAGCAAAAAAGGAAGCTTCCTCTCCTTTCAAAAACTCTTCAATCACAACTTCAGCTCCTGCTGAGCCAAATGCATTTTTAAGAAGCATATCTTCCACAGCTTCGTAAGCTTCTTCCAGAGAAAATGCAACTATGACACCCTTGCCTGCAGCCAGACCACTGGCCTTGACCACAATGGGAGCGCCATGTTCTTTGATGAAGGCTTTTGCCTTGTTGGCGTCGGTGAAGACACCATAACCAGCAGTATCAATGTTGTACTTTTTGCATAGGTCCTTCATAAAGGCTTTGCTTCCTTCTAAGCGAGCTGCTGCAGCTGTAGGGCCGAATGCAGAGATGCCAGCTGAGTCTAGAGAATCCACCAGACCTTCTACAAGAGGTTGCTCCGGGCCGACGACCACCAAATCAATTGATTTTTCTTTGCAGAAGGAAATGATTGCCTTGTGGTCTAAAGGGTTAAGAGATGGAAGGGTGACCATGTTCAATTCCAACTGAGTTCCAGCATTACCTGGGGCTACGTAGAGGGAGCCACACGAGGAAGACTGTGCGAGTTTCCAAGCCAGTGAGTGCTCTCGAGCTCCTGTGCCAATCACGAGGACATTCTGCTTAGAAGCCTTTACTACAAGGTTTGTGCGTGAAGATCTGGTTGTGACTGGTTTCCTAGGTCGGTTTAGAGTAGTTGATGGCAGGGTTTGCATGGTCTGTTCGTCACTGCTTGGCAAAAGAGATTTGATTGATGTCGTTGTATTTTTAGGTGAAAGAATGCCGATGGTGTGATGAATATCAAGTATAATCGATCGATTCTAATCAGTGAAATCGATTTAGTAGATAAAAAATGGGGCAATTGGGGAACACAAGAGAAATTCAAGTGTTGTAAAAAGAGCCCTTGAAAACCTTCCAAAACGTTGCTGCTTCTTGAAATGCCTTTCCTGGCAAAATTAGTCCCTATCTTGGTATCTACAATTGTAATTATTTTTTTGGAGTCATATGCATTCCAACTAAGTTCCGCAATAGAGACATTTGCTCCTAGCAATGCGAGATTATGGATCAGAAAGCTTTAGAATACACGAGAGAGCACTATGATAAGCACTCAAACCAGTATGAAAACTCCAAGGAAGCTCTCAAAAAGCGAGCACAGGGCCCTGGCGCCCCATTGAAACGCTTCCACAACACAATCAAACGCCAACTCATTAACCGCTTTGCAACCAACGCCGACTCCCTCCTCGACTTTGCTTGCGGCAGGGGTGGCGACCTCTGGAAATGGATCGACGCTGGCATTTCGTATGTTAAGGGCATTGATTTATCACCAGGTGAAATAATAGAAGCAAAAAAAAGATTTGAAGAATCTGCTGCAAAGGTAGGCCCAACACTCAAACTCCAAGCAGACTTTGAAGACACCACAGCCCTGGGAATAGAAGAATGGAAGGAGCCACGGCAGTATGATGTAGTCACATGCATGTTTGCCATTCACTACTTCTTTGTAGCAGAAAAGGCTTTGAGACAGTTTCTCCACAATGTATCGATCAATCTCAAAGACGGAGGATACTTTATCGGCACCGTTCCAGAAGGAAAAGCCATCAACCAATGCATCAAAAGAGGGGGCTTGTACAAGCAACCCATGTTGCACTTAGAAGCAAAGTGGAAGGGAACTCCACAGCCATTTGGATCCCCATATATATGCGCCATTGGTGATACTGTTACAGGTAAAGAACAAGGTACTGAAGGTTCTTATGAGTATTTAGTATATTCGAATGTCCTGGTAAGTGTGGCTGCTCAATTTGGGCTGAAACCAGTGATACAGTATGACGATGCACAATTAGAAGAAATGTTGGCCAGAGAGGATATGGACAAACCTTTGAAGCATTTTGCGCCATATTTTCCTGGTAGTGATCCTTCTCTAGAGGCTGCAAGTAGATTGTTTGCTACTTTTGTATTTCAAAAAATCAAAGGGGAGGCGAGAGCGCCTGGGCTTGGTAACGGTACTCCTGGTGGAGAAAAGCAAAGGAAGGAGAAGGAAGGGGAGGAGGTAGAAGCACATGTAGATGACCAAAGAGAGCAAAAGCAGCAAGTACAAGAATACCGAGTAGAAGAGAAGGCAACAGTAGGTCAGAAACATCCTAGAAAAGAAGATAGAGACAAGGGTAATGGAGACAACAAGGGAGAAGGGCAAGGGGAACATCATGCACATAAAGCTCTTAGATTACAAGAGGATAGAGAGCCTCCTCAGTTTAAACGCCCAGTAGGAAGGAGACGCCCCCCTCCTCCTGCCCCTTTTCCTCCTCCCGATCCATCTTAGATAGCTGACTGTCATTATATTAATGGTCTATACCTCATTACATTGCTGTAAGACTAGCATTATTGCTATGCACAATAATCGTGTATTATCTGATCAGCAGTTAGCTTGGCACTAATCATGCACAATGGTACTCCATTCCCAGGCCTAGTACTAGCTCCTACAAAATACAGCCCGCCAATCTGGGGATCCTTATTAGCTGGCCTAAACACTGCCAATTGGTCTAATTTATGCGATAAACCAAAGGCTGCTCCATGTTTTAAAACATACTCATCTCTCCAATCTACGGGAGTCTTGACTCTTTCTTCTAGTATACTACCACCAACATCACCCATACCTGCTTGTCTAAAGCATTCAAGGATTCTCTCCCTTCCAGCTGCCACCAGAGAATCATAACTACTACTACTACTACTACTACTACTTCTATCAATATCAGGCATATTTTGTAGGCATGCTACAGGGAGGAGAATCATAACAGACTCACACCCAAGAGGAGCAGCTGATGAATCTGTCTTAGTAGGACAATGTACATAAAAGTTGGGTTTATCTAATAGTTGACTAGGCTGGTTGGCTAGTTGCCAAGATGCTTGGTATTCATCTGATAAGAAGATGTTGTGATGCTGTAACTGGTCTAGTTTTCTATTTATACACCAACAGTATTCTATTATCCCTGAAGAATACTGCATTTTAGAAAGCTTTTTAGACTTGTTCCTGGCATATGTTGCTACTTTTGTAGAAGAAGATGGGGGAAAAGAACTTCCAATAGTACCATCATCATCATAATTATGCAGCAAGTCGTAGGCAGCAGGTAGGTCTCTATTGCACAATACGATGTCACTTTCTATCTTCTGACCATCCCCTAGCTCCACTCCAACAACCTTAACAGCATCATTAGTCAATATAGCTCTGACACCCTTATTAGTATGAATTTCCACCCCAAGGTCGGCAACAGTATCCACCAAGGCATCCCTTACTTTCCCAAACCCACCTACTGGATACCACACACCATCATTAAGCTCAGTTCCAGCTAGGAGAGAAAACACAGCAGGTGCATTATAAGGAGATAATCCCACGTACAAGTCTTGGAAGGTAAACATGGATCTGAGTCGTTGTTGTGTGAAGAATTGCTTCAGTCGCCCATCATGTTGACCCAACATGTCGGAAGGGTTGACTCCTGTCATTAAGGGTAGTACTGCGGGTAGAGTTGCTACTGTGAATGGTCGGTCGATGAAATTAGGGACACCGATCTTGAGGAGGGTGGAGGAGAATTGTTTGAATCGACGGAAAGCTTCCCCCGCTCCACATTCTTCTGCTTCTAGTTGGGAGGCCATGGCGTCGGTGTCATTGATGAGATCTAGGGGGCGAGAGAAGTCATTCTCTCCATGGAACACTCGGTACGCTGATGGTTCTACTCTTTTTAGAGTTATAATATCATCTAGATTGACACCAAGGTCACTGAAGCAGGCTTTATACTTGTCTGGGAAGAGGAGGAGGGATGGGCCGGTGTCAAAGCGAAAGATGCCAGTCGGTGTGGAGATCTCTTCGCTTGTTAAACGACCACCTAATGATGCATTCTTTTCATAAAGCTTTACTTTAGATCCAGCTCTTGCCAATCTACCTGCAGCAGCAAGGCCTCCCACTCCACCACCGATAACTGTAACTTTTACTTGTTTTAGAGGTAGAGGTGATGATGACATCTTTTGGACGGGACGGGTGGTTAGGGACTACTATCGCATTATTATGTGGGTATTGAATACTAATTACAATGATTTAATTGCGCATATAGTCAATTTAATGCCTTGCTATTTATCTGGAGTTGAACAAAGCTGTATTTTTTTCCTCCCCTCTGCGAGAGCTCGAGTGTCGGAGAAGCGTCGGCACATTTTCTAGTTATTTCACGAGAGACCAACGAGCCTAATCATTTATAAGGCCCTATGACAGCGTTCTCAAGTTCTATCACGAATCAATACTCCAATAAAAGGCCTTCAAAAGACGTAGATCACTTCCCCAACAAAGTCGCTGTTTTTTTCTTTGTGATCTGGCCAGTTCTGTTAGTGTGCGCTACAGTCTACAATGCCTGATACTCAACCAGAAGATGTATCAGCCCATCCTACAGCTGCATTCTTCTTAGTGTTCTTCAAAGCAGCGGCAATGGCTTTTTACATTACCTGCGGCTTATTTCCTACAAATTTCATGATAAACTTCTGCGTGATAGCCATTCTACTAGTGTGTGACTTCTGGACGGTACGTATTTGAGGAGTTTCCGGTTACCAGCATGTCAAAAGAGTGCAAGATATCCCACTACTCTTCCCCCGACCCTCAACGCCCTCTTCCACACCAACTACACACACAGGTGAAGAATATTTCAGGAAGATTAATGGTTGGCCTACGGTACTGGAACGAGACCAGTGAAACAGGTGGCAGTTCATGGATGTTTGAATCATTGGGAGAAGGTCAAAGAACCATTAATAAGAAGGATTCTCGTATCTTCTGGGTAGTTTTATATGCCACACCGCCATTGTGGGTACTGCTGGGCATAATAGCCTTCCTAAAGCTGAATATAGACTACTTGCTGTTGGTAGTAATGGCAGTGGTACTTGCAGGTGCTAATTTAGTAGGATATTGGAAATGTAGTAGAGCTCAACAAGAAGCAATGAAGGGTATGACTAGAAATTTATTTACGTCGGGGTTGAGGGCTTATTTTACTGGAAGTTAGTTTAAGTTTTGTAAATATTGAAAGTTTTTGATATATGGTAGATATAAGACAGAGAGGGTATGGTATGATGCACAGCTGTTGAGCCATGGGGAGCTGGTAAGTTAGAGCGTGGATTGCTTGACGTCGGCGTCTTGCAAGCTTCAATTGACTGCTGTCATATATGAAAGTGCAAGAATTTCGGAGAGAAGGCGATTGGAATGCAAAATCTAAATTTGCATACCTGAATTACTTATACTCAGCTATTCTCAAGAGCATTTGATAAGTGGATACCACGCAATTGTGTTCTTAATTGGATTCAAAATCTGGATTATTATCAGCTGTTTCTCGTTTACTCTTCTACAAGCTCCTTCAACAGCTCATCGACATCGTTGCAACATGTCACACAATCCGTACGGTGCAGTTCCAGCAATTGCATCAGAAGCAGTCCTCGTTCCAAGCGAGGAAATCCCCGCCGACGCCATTCACATCCACGGCCACGACTTCAATTCATCTCGTGACTTAGACTCCATCATGTCAACCATGCTCACTACTGGCCTCCAAGCATCTTCTCTAGGCCAGGCCATAGAAGAAATTAACAGAATGATTCGCTGGCGCCTCTCTGACGACATCCAACCCACTCTACCTTCAGAGCTCGACCAACAACAACCCCCTCCCCCTCCTCTCCCCGACAACCCATCACGAGTAAGAACAAAAATCTTCCTCGGCTACACCTCCAACTTAGTATCCAGTGGAGTCAGGGAACACATCCGATACCTAGTCGAACACAAAATGGTAGACGTAGTAGTAACAACAGCTGGGGGCATAGAGGAAGATCTCATCAAGTGTATGGGCCCCACCCTTCTAGGTGAATTTTCACTCAAAGGAGCTGATCTTAGAGCCAAGGGACTCAATAGGGTAGGTAATATGCTAGTTCCCAATTCTAATTATTGCAAATTTGAAGACTGGGTCATGCCCATATTAGATGCCATGCTGGAAGAGCAAAAGAAGAATGTATCAGGGAGCAATGGTAATCTTAATGAAGATGGACAAGAAGGAGGAGGAACGAGGTGGACACCGTCTCGAGTCATTGCTCGACTGGGACAGGAAATAAACGACCCAAGTTCTATTTGCTACTGGGCAGCTAAGAATGACATCCCCATCTTCTGTCCTGCACTTACTGATGGTTCACTGGGCGATATGATCTTCTTCCATACATATAAAAACCCCGGATTGGTAATTGATATTGTTGAAGATATCAGGCTGATGAATGATCAGGCACTAAAAGCTGCTCCAAGAAAGACGGGAATTATTTTACTAGGTGGAGGTGTCCCTAAACATCACATATGCAACGCTAACTTAATGAAGAATGGTGCTAACTTTGCTGTGTATATTAATACAGCTCAGGAGTTTGATGGGAGTGATAGTGGGGCTAGGCCTGATGAGGCGGTTAGTTGGGGGAAGATTCGTCCTGAAGCTAGGGCAGTGAAAGTTCATGGTGATGCTTCTATATTGTTTCCACTGATTGTGTCTCAAACGTTTGCTAAAATATGAAAAGATGGAGCATCCTTAGGGTAATTGTATTCTTAAGACTAAAGAGAGGGAGTACATTTACACAAAAGTTTTTTCGTTTAAATTAGCCTATCTATTTATGAACAGAAAGCATTTCATCCAGGGCTGTTGCACTTGACTCTGGTACTTTACTTATCACAGCTGCCAGCACATGAGGAGCCTCCAACTCCATACCCTCTGGAACCACCACCACACTTTCTCTGCCTTCTCTGCCTTCTCCACCATTACCCTCAACTCTCACTTTACTACAAGCTTTCAATAAATCTCTAACAGATCTCATCCCCGAGTCTATTATTCTCAACATGGGATGGAGACCTGAATGTTCCATAGCTACTGCTGCAGCTACTGTATATGCCCTCCTCATTACTAATTGAGACGCTAATAGCCCTGCTACTGCTGATCTAGGACTGATCTTGACTTCATCATTCCACGACTGAGACCAGAAGACAGAGAAAGAGGATGGTATTTGTGTGCTCTTGGTAGTACCGGTAGGTGCATTTAACAGGCAAGGAAGGAAGTGGCGACAGAATACACAAGGGTCTCCAGCCAGTATCAGCTCAGATAGTTGATCAGTCAACACAGCAGCAATCAGAGCTAGCTGCATTCCAGGTAGATCGCAAGTCCTGCCTTGCAGTACTGCTTGTCTAAAACTATCCCACATCCCCGCAGGTATACTTGAAGAAGAAGTTATTGTTGTCATCATTGCTTTCTGTCGGTGTTGCCCAAGGTGAGAAACAGCCCAGAGAGCAACTGCAGCAGCAGCTCCATGTGAAGATTCACCTCTAGATATAACACCATCTACTTCTTCCTTGGTAATGCAATTTGGATGGCAGTCTATGACGTGCAGTACTGTTGACAAAGCACCATGTTGAAGTAATGATGAGAGGCAAGCAAACCAGCAGTTATGCAGAAGTGAAGCTTCTCCATCCTCCTTGCTATCCTCAATTGTAGTGTGTAGTACATCAGATAATACTGTGATAATGGCTCTCAAGTGATGAGGGGATTCGGCAGTATGAACGAGTCTCAGTATAGCAGACTGGATGGTGTCAGTGGCAGAGAAATCAGAAGCTGTAACAGAAGCTTGTCGAGCTGCACCTGCCCAGCCAGAAGAGGATAATGAGGCAACTATTCTTGCAAATAAGACAGCTTCTGTATGACTGTACTCTCCAGAGGGAGGCACTTCTTCTTCCTCCTCCTCCTCTTCTTCTTCATCTTCTTCTCGTGCCAGCTGCGCATCATTGAAAAAATCCTCCTCTTCAGGTTTGTTCTCCTCCATCTCCATGGCTTGCTCTGCAACTATTGGAGGGGCAGCTTCAGTTTTGGCACGGGTTTCCACTTCTGTACTCTTTTTATCAACATCATTGGTAGGAATGCTAGATGGAGCTTCAGCAGCTGCAGCAGCTGTTTTCTTATACATGTTTCTTCTCCTTGCAGAAGACCTTCCAGTAGCAGGCGGAGACCAACCTTGCCACATAGATGTTCCCAGCATGCCCAGCATTTCAACGACTTGTAAGTGAGCTTCTGCACTTGCTGCATCCAGGGTACCTCCACCATGACCTGCTGCATGTTGTCGCAGTAATTTCCACACATTAGCCCTCAGTTTATTTATTTCCACTACCACTACATCATCAACATTACTGAAATTATCGTCAAGAGATCTGATGATGCCATAAAGGTTTTGAATAGCGTCTCCGATAGATATCATACCACTACTACTGCCGATAGATGCAGCTTCAGAAGCAGTAAGTAGAGCAGACAAGGCCTCTTTTGTAGCACTGGCCACAATCCTTCCTAGTGCTACTTGAGGAGCCTTTTCAGCAACATCATTGCTGTTGCTTTGCATAATCAACAAGGCTGCTGCAGTAGAGAAAATGTTGTTTATAGCACATCCTGTTGTTAGAAGTCCTTTTAAACATCTTTCAAACGCTACCTCTCCTCTCGTATCACAAACACCACCACTACTACTATTACTACTATTATTATCATTCATTGTCAAATCAAGGCCAAACTCTGCCAGTATTGCCAAAGTTTCTTGAACATCTTCTGCCTCCTTTTCAGTCAATAATGCTCCACAGCTGTCCTGAATAAGCTTAGACGCCTCTAATCTCAGACATTCTCTTTGTAATCGCCACATTGCTTCGCATTGCTTCTGTTCATCTTTATCATAACCATCGTCACCATCACCACTCTCCTTTCTAATTGCTTGCAAATGTGCCAGTGAAGTATCAAGCAGTTGTATTTGTGCATCTTCGTCCAAATGAGGCAGCTGGCGAACAGTCATATTGACTAATGGAATGGTACTACAATCTAATGTAGCCCATGTCACTGTTTTGATAATCTCATCTACACACATACCTCGTAGATAGTGCTGCAACAGAGATGTATCTAGTTTGTCTTGCAATATCACATGGCATAATGCAGCAGTATAAACCTGACTGGAGGTAACTGGGTAAGCTGCTTCTGCACTTGAGGTTGCTGTTAACTGCGCAAGTTGAGAGGAAAGTGCATCGAGCTGACCAATCCATGTGGCCAGAGCATCAGTTTCCTGCTTGGCAGCAGCGGCTTGTGAGACACTGTGTGCAATCTCTTGCAATAAATCCTTCTCAGTTGGTATGGAAAGTTCTGTTTGATGTTCATGATTGGATGTGAGAGCAGAGACTGCAGAAGACAGCCTTGCTATCACTAATTTCAGAAAGAGGGATGCTTTGATACCCTGCAAGGATGCAGTGTTGCTGTCGGTAATGGCAGTTTGAAGCTCTCTAATGACGCTTCCTAATTGCTTCCAAGAAGAAGGACTGCTGCTTTCTTCTCCATCTTGGCTCCTGGCAAGAACATGACAGCAAGACACAATAGACGACAAACACAGATTCAGATACTCTGTTGATGGTTTGTAAGTAATATAGAGAGGCAAGATACTACTGGCCAACATGTCTAAAGTAGCTCCAGGAACTTGGTCCAACACCAACTCCAGACTACCTTGTACTACTTGCTGAATTGTATCAGCATCAGCGGACAATGAAGTGATACTTTCAGACCCTTCCTTGAGTATTCTTCTTCTTCCCCACTGGCTTATCAAGAAGCATTTCAAGAAGTGCAAGTGAAGATCAGATGCTGCAATATCATGGCGTGAACCAAGGTTCAATGCATCTGCCATTAGTGACTGTCCTTGTGAGACATCTACTTGGCTTGCTGCAGATGCTACCAGGTCGTATACAGCGTCTCGTCGTGATGCTGCTGATGCTGTAATGAGACTCTGAGCACCACTCTGTCGCTGCTGCTGCTGCTGCTGCTGCTGTTCTGTGGTAGCTATTGATGCTGCTCCTGCATTGTTTTTAGCCAAGAGTGTTTCTAATTTTAAAGCATCAGCTACATCGTTAAGCATCTTTCTATACCTGAGCATAGCGTGCCTTGCTACCACCACACAATTCTCATCAGAACAAGTGGCATCCATTCCATCATCAACACCAAGAGCATCATCCGCAGCCAGCTGCTCCAGCATCTCAACAGGCATCCCCAAATATGTATCCTGCACTTCACCATCACCGTTAATAGTAGTACTACTTTTATGGTGCAACACCATGATGGCAGCGCAAGACAATCCCAATTCCAGAGCCTTTTTTAAACCATCATAAGACAGCTGGGGCGTATAATGATCCAGCAACTGGTCCCAGAATGTCAGTCCACTCAGTGGTCCTAATGTGACTAGACTTCCAAGTACCAAGGTCTCCGACAACGGAGTAACAATAGTCCTCACTCCTGCATTCATTGTCGCCTTTTCAAAGTATTGGTGTAGGGCAAGGCGACAAATTTCCATACCTTGGTCACCCCCATTTGACAAGGAGGGCCAGAATCTCACAGGACCACTATTATTAGGCAGGGTTTGTTTCTGACAGATGACCTCATCCTGTTCCCTCCAAGACTTGAGGAGTTTTAGGGCTTCAGATGAAGGCGCATTAAGAGCGGCAAAGCCCAATAATTGTCTTTTGACTTCAGCATCATGGCATCTGCTGTCTAATGCAACACGAGCTACTAGTTCCCAAACTCTCGATCTTTCTTGTCTTCCTTTCTGTACGCTGCTCTTGATCCCTTCCTCCTCACCGTCCTTGTCTTTTTCCTGTACATCTACCAGCTCCTTCTTTCCAGCACCTCTACCACCAGCATGAATAATACTATTACTATTCATTTGTACCAGTGCAACTGCAGATCTTTGAGCAGCTGACAATTGACCAGATGCCAATCCAGCCTCTACCGCTCGCATCAACAACCCACCTCTATCGCCAGATACACCCAAGGCATCTGCCAGTGCAGTCATTGTATCTATATCAGCTGACAAATCTGGTTGTGAGGCTAATATTTCTTCTAGTAATGTCTCTCTATCATACAACTGATTTGCTTCTTCAGTTTCATCATCATTTTCAACAGAAGGAAGGAGTCGGGACACATCCAAGCTCTGTACACCTAGAGATTGTAATTCTATTGCTGCATCTAGAGCTTGCAAGACTGATTGAGCTGCTGCAGAACCATGTTTTGTATTTTGATGATGATGCAGAGAAGGAGGGGGAAGGGAGGAGAGGAGGAGAGCCAGACACTCTCTGATTGCCCTTTCTGCTGCAGGGGTGACAAGAACCTTTGATGATGATGATTTAGAAGAGTTGGTCATCTGCCCAGTGTCTGTAAAGATACTTTTTGCAGTTGAAAGCACTACCTTTTTAGCATCTTCAGCACTTAAGCCGGGCAACACATGTTTTGCTGCGAGTTCACATTGCCCCGACTTCAACATTGCCCTGCATACTTCAGTATGTATCACCTCTTTGCTCAGAATTCCTTCTTTGAAACCGTGCTGCTGGACAAATTGTATTGTCTCCCATAGCTCCAACCAGGCAACAGAGTCATGACAATCCTCTCTGGAGTTTTCAATATTGACAAGTAAAGAACTGATGACTTGCTGAGCTTGCTGACTGTCCATTGGTGCTAGTTGGCCTGGAGTGCATTGCAGGCCTTGATGTGCTAGTGCGTGAGCAGCTGTGATTCGCTGGGCTGTTTGTTCTACTGTGTCTTCAAGATTGGGGGAAGATGAGAGCCAGGCAGATTGACGGGCAGCTTGTATTAATTGTTGCAACCAATCATCTGCGTCGATATCTGTGCATACATCGATACATTGTAAAGCAATGCTGCAAACCAAATCCGGTGAATTCAGTGCCACTGGCTCAGTTGCTTCCAGCGATAATAATGCCACAACCTGAGACATGTTTGTTTCTACTCTATCTATGAGTGATTTGGCCAGCAATGATGATGCACTATTTGTTCCTTCTTCTCCTTTCTCTTCCCTTCTTGCCAGTGATAAGAAGGCCAACAGAACCTGTTGTTCTCTTTTAGATGGTGGTGCGGCTGCCTCCAACACATTTAAAAGAATCTCCAACCTTTCCTGCTGACCCAACTGAGCAAACTCTTCTAATGATGCGTTCTTTATAAACACCTTTTGCTGCTGCACTAGCACATCTTCATCTTCACCACTAGTAGGTTGCGTCACATTCCTCGACGACCGCACATTATTAGCTTCATCTTCCTCGTCATCTTTTGCTTCATCATTTTGAATGTCTTCAATAACTGTCCCAGAAAATGATAACACTACTGCAAGCTGATCAGCAGCTATCAGCAAATCACCTAGCTGCCTCAATGCCTTGTTACCTACATATTTTATAACTGTATCCATACCCAGTTGCAATAATGCTATTGATTTCACTAATTGCCCACTATTCTTATCAATTGCTACTGCCTTCTGCCCGATCCACTCTGCTACTTGAAACCATGTTGGTGTTACTGTTGTTGTCTCGTTTTTATCATGTTGCAGGAATCTGCTGGTATACTCTGTCTCTGGCAATTCTATGCTGCTACCATCACTAGTGGTAGTACTCTTTATATGTTGCAAGACATCCCTGTCTTCAGCCCAATCAGCTGGTCTTTCTATGTACATCTTTTCATTACTACCGCTGATGTTTTCTAAAGTAGATAATATACATTGGTATTCTGTTGCATCCAGCGTATCTGGAGCAGCATCCAGAATGTTGAGAAGATGGGGGGCAATGGAGTAGGGGTGCCTTGATAATAGAACTGCCAGAGCACCCATCTTGCCTGCTGCGGCGAAAGTGTAGGCAATGTGGGTGAGGGGCGCGGACCTGAATTGAAGGTATGCAGATGGTATGTATTGGTTGTTGAAGAGGTGGAGGAAGGTGCGGAGGCGGTCTTGGAATTGAAGGGTTGAAAGGCGCTGGATGAGGAGTGGGAGGCGATGGTGATGGGAATCGTAGGTAATGGAACGAGCATCTTCTGTGAGACGCAATATTTCTTGGATTGCATGGAATTCGGTTTCAACAGTGTCTGCCACTTGGTCAATAGGCGTCTTAGAAGCTGCCTTATCGGCCATTTGAAGTGAAATTAGTGGCCGAGTGATCTATGCTGGTTGATTGAGTAAAAATTAATGAATCATAATATGATAGGTCGTATGAGCCAACACCAACTAAGATAACGAATATAATGCCTTTATAGCTCAAACTGACCACAAAAATGGGCATCCCCGTTCCCTGAGCCATCGAACGACGTCAAGAAAATTCAAAAAATGGAAGCAGCTGTTTGCCTCAAATGCATTTCATCGTCAGAGTTCCTGTTTAGAATTCATAATATTAGCATCATCGTGTTTTAATTCATACGTCATTTTACTTAGAACAACGCAGCTCGTTTAAAATGGCAGGTTTCGATGGTAAGTTGTTCGATCGAGTATGGTTTGGCTGACGTAGCAAAAGTTGGTGATAATCTTGGTGACTATCATGCGTATTACCTTTCTAGTGACATGAACTCCCTGGAAGGAGCAGCAACTTTTATAAGTGATCAACGATTCTCTCACCCATTCTTTTCAAACCTTTTTATTCCCAACCTTGCAGAGGGGGCCGTTTTCTACAGCGATCAGCAGTTTGTATCAGCTGGATACGAACAACAGAATGGAGAAATCACAGTCAACCAAGCCATGGTCAAGTTTGGCTCATTCATCCGCCGCTTTCAACGTGAAAAGAATGGACCAGCAGTCTACCTGGACCAGCTTGTCCGCAGCCGCCACACTCTTAGAGTGGACATCTCAGACCTCCGTCACCCAGAGTACGGCTTAGAAGACCTAGCATACGCTTTAGAAGAAGATCCAGCCAAATATCTTCCTATTTTGGAAGCTGCTGCTAGATCAGAGCTCCTCGCCACCATGTCTCATGACGAGGCCAATGCAGCAGAAGACAATGCTGCAGAGATCCAAGTTATTCTACACAAAACTGGGAACAACGCAGCCCGTGGATTCCATCTCTCCATGCGTGACATCAAGCCAGAAGTCTATGTTTCAAAGCTGGTCATTGTACCCGGCATCGTCACCGCCGCCTCCCGACCCAAGCACAAGGCCACCCACATTGACGTCCAGTGCTCCACTTGCAAGTCTGTCAAAACCCTAATATGCAGACCAGGCGTGGGTGGTGTTGCCATTCCTAGAACATGTGCTGCCAATGCCATGTCTGAACTCCCAGGCCAGAACTGTGGCCCCGACCCCTATCAAATCATGGTCCACAGAGCTCGCTGCATAGACCAACAGAGCATCAAGCTGCAGGAAAGACCAGAGGATGTCCCTACTGGTGATCTTCCCCGATCAATGATGGCAGTACTGGATCGCAAATTGTGTGGAACCATCTCTCCTGGAACCAGAGTCACAGCAGTGGGCATCTTGTCCATCTATACATCCAAAGAAGGAGGTAAATCAAGAGATAAAGGAGGTGCAGTGGCCATTCGTCAGCCCTACCTCCGTATTGTAGGGTTTCAAGAAGATGTGCTGAATGGAGACACTGCTAGAGCGCCTACATTCACTCCAGAAGAAGAGGCAGAATTCAGAGATTTTGCCAACCAACCTGGAGCCCAAGACGCCATTTTTGCACGTATTGCTCCTCAGATCTTTGGGTCTCCAGATATCAAAAAAGCAGTGGCGTGCCTATTGTTTGGAGGAAGCAGGAAACGGATGCCAGATGGTACATATCGTCGTGGAGATGTGAATGTTCTCTTGCTAGGTGATCCTTCCACTGCCAAGTCTCAATTCTTGAAATTCACCTCCCAAACTGCGCCCATTGCTGTCTACACTTCAGGCAAAGGTTCATCTGCTGCTGGTCTCACTGCCTCAGTTGTGAGAGACTCTGGAAGCAGGGAATTCTTCCTAGAAGGGGGAGCCATGGTGTTGGCAGATGGTGGAGTGGTGTGTATTGATGAATTTGATAAAATGAGGCCAGAGGATAGAGTTGCCATTCACGAAGCAATGGAGCAACAGACTATTTCTATTGCTAAAGCTGGCATTACCACCATGCTAAGATCTAGAACCAGTGTGCTGGCAGCCGCTAATCCCCCAAGTGGCAGATATGATGACCTGAAATCTGCCCAGGATAATATTGATCTGCAATCTACTATTCTGTCGCGATTTGATTTGATCTTCATCGTCAGGGATGAACGCAGCATGGAGAGAGATCAATTGATTGCTAGGCACGTGCTGAATGTTCATCGTAATGCTGGTGCTCGTCAGGAGCCAGATGAAGAAGATAAGAGAGAGGAGAGCTTCTTAAAAAGATTCATCGAGTATGCACGACACAAATGCAGTCCCCGTTTGACCGAGAGAGCATCCAAATTACTAGCATCTGAATATGTAGAACTGAGAGCAGAAGCGCGCAAGGCAGCTGCAGCTGATGGTACAGATGTGCCAGCTGTTCCTGTCACCGTGCGTCAACTGGAAGCTGTCGTTCGTATTGCTGAGTCACTGGCGAAGATGGCACTACAACTCAATGCTACAGAATCACATGTCAGAGCTGCTTTGGAACTGTTCAAATCTTCCACCATGGATGCAGTGAGAAGTGGATTGATGGAAATGGCAGTGTTTAGCGAGGAACAAAGAGCAGAGATTCACAGAGTAGAGGAGCAGATTAAGAGGAGAGTGGCTATTGGGGCATATGTAGCTGAGAGGAAGCTAGTAGATGAGCTTAGTAGGGTTGGGTTTCCTGATAGTTTGATACACAAGGGGTTGATGTTTTTACAGGGGAGTGGGGATTTTGAATATAGAAGAGAAAGGCGGCTGGTTCACCGACTTAAATAGTAATTATATGCTTGTATTGGTAATTTTATTTATTACTAGTCAATCTCTGTGTAATTTTAGTTTTGCTTTAAAAGTTTTTATTGTCTTTTACACAGTCCAACTGTTCAAAAATGTTGTCTCATCACACAAGAGAGAATAGCCCTACTTCTTCTTCTTCTTCTTCTTTATGATTTCTTAGCTGCTTCCTTGGCAGTCTCCAGTGCAGTAGTAAAAGAATCCCCGGGACTGATGCCATTTTGAATATCAATAATATCACCACCTTTAGCAACAACCACATGACTCCTCAGTATAGATTTAGCAGCCTTGGAAGCGCCAAAGGCCTTGATAACAGCGCCATCTGTGTCTGTGATGCACTTGTACTGCAGCTCATACTTGTTAATCCAGTTGGTTTGCGACTTGGGTTTATCATAAGAAAGTCCGAAGACTTCGAATCCTAGTTTCTTGAGCTCCGAGTAGTTGTCCCTGAAACCACAGGCTTGCTTGGTGCAGCCTGGAGTATTTGCGCGAGGGTACATGAAGAAGATGGCGCCCGATAATTTGACGAGGTCGGAGAGGGTGGTGGAGGTGTCGTCGGAGAGGATGACTTCGGCAGTGATTTCGCTTACATTCCTCAATGCGCCTGTCTTTGTGGACTTGGTGGGCTTTGATGATCCTCCACTAGTGCTTTTTCTCTTGGGAGCCATGGTTGTGGTTGGAAGAGATCTCTGTGGAGAGAAGGTTGATCTGGAAGGGAAGTTTCTAGAGGGAGGTCCCGAGTTGAGATGTGATGCTGATATATGTGCAGATATAAATGCAAATATTAGAAAGTGAATGGTTAGAAGTGGGTCTGGAGGTGGGGCTCAAATGGGAACGGGGTGTGTTGTCGGATTGCCGCTCGAAAAAGAGAGATGGGCAAAAATGGCGATGTTGCTGTGAGATATTCCTAAACTCTCAGGCATGAGGGCATTGATGCCTCTCTATAAACATCATAAAACATATTCACCACATGTGCATATCCAATTTCCCATTATGCCGTCCATAATCACTTTCGGAAATAGACAACCCAGTCGTCCATGGAATCCTTTCACGCCTTGCACATTTAAAAGAACACCCATACCATTAAAACCACGCGCATCATCAAATGCATCAGATACATGTGCTGTTGGGATAGATCTTGGCACCACGAACTCTGCAATAGCGGTTTTGGAAAACGGCCGACCTGTTGCCATTCCCAACCGAGAGGGTGCCTTCACCACCCCTTCTATAGTTCAATACCTTCCCAACGGTGAAGTCCTAGTTGGAGATGTAGCTTTTAGGTCTGCTGCAATAGCCCCTCAAAGAACCTTCCATTCAGTCAAGCGTTTCATTGGTCAGCCTTATGATCAAGTTTTAGAAGATGCTCAGCGGGTGGCTTTTACAGTTGGCAAGGACGAAGATGGCTTTGCTGTACTGGTTCTTCCTGGCGATAAGAAGAAGAGCAATGATAATTATCAAGAACAGGATCAAATTGTATATCCAGAAGAGATATCGGCACACGTTCTTGCCAAACTACTCACATCAGTAGAGGCACATACAGGTAGAACACCAACACGAGCAGTCATATCCGTCCCAGCCTATTTCAACGACACCCAGCGAGAAGCCACCATGGCAGCTGGAAGACTAGCAGGCCTAGAGAAGATAAAGATAATTAGAGAACCAGTAGCAGCTGCATTAGCATATGGCTTAGACGTACTTAAAGATGAAACTGTGCTGGTATTTGATCTTGGTGGTGGTACCTTTGATGTCAGTCTACTGGAGTTAGGAGGCGGCGTCATAGAGGTGCTGTCTAATGGAGGAGATCCTCATTTAGGTGGGGATGACTGGGATGCTTCCATAGTAGAATGGCTGGTTGAAAATTATTTAAAACCAGCTAGAGTTGATGTTGCTGGTAGTCCTGCAATGAAGGCCAATTTGAGAGCTGCAGCTGAAGCAGCTAAAATTGGGTTGTCTAGCAGAGAAAAAGTGGTTATTAGAATGCCAGTTGGAAATAGTGGAGGTATAGAAGCAGAATTAAATAGGCAGACCTTTGAAGGGTTGACTGTAGAGTTGTTTAGAAGAGCTAGGCTACCTTTAGATCAGGCATGTTGGCAGGCTGGAGTGGATTTGGGGACAGCTGTGGGAGAATTTGAAGAGGCTCAGCGTGAGATTGCTAAGAGAGGCAGCGGTGGTAGTGAAGGAGGAGGAGGCAGGAGCAAAAGAAAGAGAAACATTAATGGATCCAAATCATCACCAGCTCCGCAAGTACAAATACGACCCAAGAGAAGAATGCCAGTTGCCCAAGTATTACTCGTAGGAGGAGCCACTCGTATGCCTGCGGTACAAAGATTTGTTAAAAACATGACTGGAATAGATCCTAAAGAATTTGTAGTAGACCCTGACTTGGCTGTAGCACTTGGAGCAGCAGTACAGGCGGGTGTGTATGAGGGGGATTTGCCTGATGTGATGGTGATGGAGGTGTGGCAAGCGACATTGATGAGGGCTTTTGCTACACAGTTGGAAAAGAGGAAGGCAAAAGAAGAAGGAGAGGCAGAGGGAAGTAAAGGAGACAGAGATGATGATGATGAGGAGGAGGGTGAGGAGGAGGAGGAGGACGAGTGGGATGATGAAGATGGAGAAGAAGATGAGGAGGAGGAACTGGAAGAAGGGGAGCAAGGTTTAGGTTGAAGAATCAGAATAACTGGTCATATGTCAGAGGAGGTTCCTGCCAGTGAAATAGATGCCGCACTGAGCAAAATTTTGTTGGGTCAGTGCATCAGTAACTCGAAAATTACACCTATACATGAAGATATTTGCTCAGAGGTCCTGGAAGAGAGTGAAGGAAATATTTACTGGGCTTGGGACGATTCTGTCGGTTGCTCATGAAGCCCGCCCAGGTAGGCACCAGTGATGTTGCAACTGCTGCTGCTGGGTCAGGTCCTTCTACCAGCTTAAAAGAAGATGGTGGATTCAAGGCCTTCACCAAGGCTTCCAGGCTCTGAAAAGGTGTTCAAACAGCATCAGTAAGGGATGCAATTGCCTGTAATCACTGCCGTAAGCCAAGGCTCTTGTTTTCCCAAAGTGTTCTTGATCTAATCCAGGCAGAGGAGCTTGAGCAACTTCAAATGTACCGTAAATATGTCTTTGGACAACCTGAATATTCCCCCCAGAAGATGGAACACGAGACAAGTATGCACATTTTGAGAAGTGGTTGGGATGACAACACAGTGGATTGTGATAAGGTGGGGAACGGTGTGTACACCAAGAAAACAGTGGCACCAACGAGGAGACAGAAGAGACTGAGACTGAGCTGTGACAATATTTGCTATTTAAAGACAACTGTATGCAAAGGAATTCAAAGGATATGCGACATTGTGTTTCTTCTATGGGAAGCATTGGTGGTGGTGTAGAGGGCAAGCCTTGGGAGGAGTGGTTCAGAGTTGTTCTTCCTGTGTGTGTGGATGGGGTGCATAATCGAGTGACGATGACATGGCTGGTTGTTTCTGTGAGAGGGGTTGGCTGATAGGTTTAATAGAAGAAGACTTTGATAATAATGAGGAGGGAGGTAAGAAGAAGGCCAGGATTGAATAGTCAGTTTGTGATGTTTTGTTGTTAAGACCATAGTGGCATCACTCTACAAGTAAGCAAATGTAAGGATTTATTACATTGTGTATGTAAGTTCAAAGTGTATGCCTACTTTTAAACTATAATAAACTGACAATCAAGCACATGGTAGAATCTCAAGGCCGCAACCTGCAGAAATGACTTGCAAGATGCCATCCAACCCTTCTGGAGTCACGACACCAGGTGGGAGAATGGCAAGAAATGGCTCATCACAGTAGCATAGGCCCTCTATAAAAGGCCCAACGGCAGTACAGCACTCCTCTGTGGGTAGTCCTTGAGCTTGAGCTTCATCTATGATGGTCTGTAGCTGCAATGGATCAATGGGAACGGTAGCGTTCAGTGGGAGAGAGGAGGCGGTGATCTCTTGTTCAGCCTGGCAAGCTCCAAGAATTCCCAATCCCAATGCAATGCACGTAGGAGGTTCTTGAGCTTCTGCAGTGGGTATGAATCACGTAAGAAGATGGTGATTGTAGTGTTAGAAGAGAAGATTGTGGAAAAAATAGAGGGGTTTCCCGTCTTTACTCTACTTTTCCACTGAAAACTTGCCTGCTCTGTTGCTCAGCTTTGCTGCAGCTATTAAGGCAATGCAGACGAAGACTTTGCGCAGAAACATCATCTTATCGACTTTTATATTTAAATATAAAATAAATATTGCCACCAACGTGCTAAACGATGATGCTGGGGCTTGTTGCACCGTCCCAGATTCCACCGATAAAAAAGCATTCATGAGCGCCTCCTCACATTCTTTTACATACTTTTTAAATCGAAATATACTACTTATTTAATTTGCTTACTATGCTGCTGGTCTAATATCCTCATTACCAAGTCATCCTTCTTCCCAGACACTGCCAATCCCCAAGCTTTCAAAATGCCTTGCAGTTCCCTGATGGTCTTGGTTTGGAGGCCAAGTTTACTATAATTGCCTTGACTTGGCTCTGGGATACCTACTGAGCCTCTATTATTATTGGTAGTGGTAGTGATAGTGGTAGTGCTAGAAGATAGAACTGCTTTTGAAGCTCTAGAGGGACCTGGTGCTGTAGAATCAAGAGCAGTACCCCCAGCTGTGGTTCTATTGTTGTTGGCAACAGTCGCGTCAGTGGTGGTCTTGGTTGCGCCACTGCCACGTTTCTGAGCCCTAGAAGATGATGGAAGATCACTCTCGGCTGGTCTCTTGCCCTTATCCTTATCCTTGGCTGCTTGCTTCTTTCTAATGTTTTCAGCTTGGGGTTTTCTACTCTGTAATGATCGTATCAAGGTGCTCGTTGGGTCGGTCTTGACTATTTGGCTGGGAGGCGGAGCGGTGTCATGGTGAGCGACATAGACAATTGGTGCAGAAGAGAATACTGCTCCCGGTTGGAGTGAAATCAATGTGCCCCTGTAGATGTATGTGGAGTGGGTTTGAGGATTTAGCTTGAAGATGGGAGAGGAAGAAAAGCGAGGATTTATTCAAATCAAGAATGGTTTTGAAAACACTTGCCTAGAAGGGAGGTTGCTTAGAACCTCTAAAACCATTGTGTGTATGATTGCTGTTGCTGCAGTCTAGAGATTCGTTTGTAAGCAAGCGAGCAGGAGGCGCTGGTTAAAACCTTCTGTCCTCGTCAACCCAGATTCTCCTGCCAAGACCACCTGGTTTTCTGACTGGTCGCTAGTCAGATCACTTCTTTCCTCTTAATACAAACGCACACATATACCTCATGAAGTAAATCTAGCGCATTGCGCAAATAGATACAATGAGAAGCAGGGGTCGCTTGATTGCCTTCTGTCATCCTGATCTAGGCTTGGGAGGTAAGATACTGCCCGAAACCACTTCTAAAAGCAATCCAACTGCACAACCACCAACTCACTCCACCTACTATTTCAATTTACAGGCGCAGAACGACTTGTAGTAGACGCAGCAGTAGAACTAGCCCGACGTCCTCGCACCACCGTTCACGTCTTCACCGCTCATCACGACCCCACCCGATGCTTTCAAGAAACGCTCACGGGTGCATTCCCTGTATACGTCCATGGTGACTGGTTCCCCAGACACATCCTAGGCAAAGCCCATGCTCTCTGTGCCTACATCCGCTGCATCTTTGTCGCGCTAGCTATGGCTTTTATTTGCCTCAAAAGACGGCGAAAATTCGACATTGTCCTGGTCGACCAAGTTTCAGTCACCATCCCAATCTTAAAACTATTTGCTGCCAAGAAAATACTTTTCTACTGCCACTTCCCTGATCTACTACTAGCACAGAAATCCAGCCTAATAAGGAGAGTATATAGAGGCCCCATAGATTATGTAGAACAAATGACAACTGGAGCAGCTGACAGAATATTGGTCAACTCTCTATACACCAAGGCCGTGTTTGCATTGACTTTTAGGAGATTGAATTCCAGAGGGATTATTCCCTCTGTCCTATATCCAGCTGTACATATACCATCAGATGCCGATATTGCAAAAGCTAATAAGGCAGTCTTGGACCATCATCGTGGGAAGGCAGGGGTGAAGCTTCCCTTAGACTCTCACCAGGAGCAGCAGCATCTGATGTTGGCTTTTATGACAGAGGCTTTGACATTTCTGTCCATTAATAGATATGAAAGAAAGAAGAATATAACTTTGGCTATACAAGCACTAGCTAAATTACACAAATCAAGAGGGTCGTCGTCAGGAGTAGTAGAATCTGCCAGTACTCCCAGTAAATATAAAACAGTAAGGTTGGTAGTGGCTGGTGGGTATGATGGTCGTGTGAAGGAAAATGTAGAGCATGCAGCCGAGTTGGAACAACTAGCTGAAAAGCTTGGAGTTGGGGATAGTATACTGTTTATTAAGTCTTTCACTGACAATCAAAGGAGCTTGATGTTGGCAGCTAGTGTAGCTGTGCTGTATACACCTGAAAATGAGCATTTTGGAATAGTGCCGCTAGAGGCAGGGGCAGCGGGGAAAGCAGTGGTGGCGTGTGATAGTGGTGGGCCATTAGAGAGTGTGGTGGATAAGAAGACGGGGTTTTTGGTGGAATCTAAAGCTGAGAAGTGGTGTGGGGCAATGAGGGAGTTGTTGAAAGAAGGGGTGGCTGAGGAGATGGGGAAGGCAGGGAGGGAAAGGGTGAAGAGGCAGTTTTCGAGAAGAGCGTTTGGAAAGGAGTTGAATGGGTATTGTGAGGAGCTTGTAACACAATGACACCCGTTCATCGTAATATTTCAAAGGTATATGTAGTGAATACACGCATTTAAGATACGTATAAAGTCGATTTCAAGGGTCTTAAGTATATAACTGACAGTAACTAATCGGACAGGTCAAACATTACCAATCTAGAGATGAGTGAGCATAATAATAGACATCGTTCTGAAAAGAAGGATCGTGGATTTTTATCTATTGGAATATCCAACCAGACTGAAAACAGCCCCCAAAATAGCGAACAAGACGCAAACAAGCCACTTTTCCATACTGCCATCGCCAACAACAAGACCGCTCTCAGAGTCAGCAACAACACCAACGTCACCACCAGCTTGTCCACCATGCTCTCCAAAATGAAGCAATCTGAAATACTATGGGCCTCAGAAAAGGGTAAATTCCAACTCCAGATGAAGAATGAAAAACTCAGAAACTCAAAACTAGTGGCAGAAGTCCGCCGGTCGACTGAACGCTGTGCCTTCTTCTCCGATAAAGCCGATCACCTCACTGCCGCTTTGAAAAGAAGAGACGACGACATCGACGTCCTCAAAGACCAAATCAGAGAGCTCCAGCATGCTTTGAAAACCAACGAAGACAGTGTAGCTCTCTCTCAGCTCCAAAAAGAACAAGAAGAATACAAATTTTCCATACAGGAGGAAGTACACGAGATGGCTGAGAGAGTGATCACGCTGAGCACGCTTGCAGAGATGGCAGGAACTGATGCAGAGGCCAGCGAACACCAGTATCAAAAGATCAAGCAGACTCTAAAGCTTGTAGAGATAGAGAGAGATCAGTTAATTGGGAAAGCAGCAGCCCTAGGGCAGCAATTATTGAAAGCCAAGCAGGTATTAGTGGCAATGAGGGAGGCCATAACTGAGACGAAAGCACACCAACACAAGAGGGTGATCCAACTGAGAAAGTTGCTGATGATGACTAATTGTCCTGATACTAGCAATGATGATGATGATGATAAGAATAGTATGATTGATGGATTGGAGTGTATATCTATGGAAAATAGCAAGGAGGAAATTGAGGCTGTCCAGAAGAAGAAGAATTATGATGAGAAATGTGAGGAAGCAGATGGTGGAAATGGAAGGAGTGAAGGTGACAGTGAGAAGAAGGGAGTTTTCTGATGATAATGTCTTCTTACATTGGGAAATTGTAAACTATGGAAATAACAAGAATCTTCTCTACTAGTTGTTTCTTTAATATTATTTAGCAAGGCGGCACATCAAAAATGATATTGGCGTCTTCAGCACAAGCTACTTTTAGAAGGTTGAGAGCGGAGATCAGCCCCTGCTGCTCCACGCCAAAATTTGGCAAAACAGCTGCGACCAGATCCTCACATTGGCATCCAGATGATGCAAATGGCGCTACAGCGTCACAACATTCTGGAGAGGCAGTAACGGCAGCAAGCGCCTGGTCTTGCTGCTCAAGGGTGATTGGGTCGGTGCTTCCAAGACTGTACGTTTCTTCAATGGTGGCTCTCTCGGCTTCACAGGCGTCAAGGAAGGTTCTGCCGGCTGGAATGCAGGCAGGGCCTTCGATCTCCTGTGAAGAGACGACAGAAAGCAGGCCTGTGTTGTGCAAGCACAAGGGAAAGAGAGGGAAAAGGTGAAGAAAAAACAATGTTTGGAGAAAGGGAGTTGGTTTCCAAGGTTTTTGAAGGTAACACAATTATCATCGGCGTTGCCCTACCTAGGATGGCCACAATGGCAGTGATAACCTTCATATTGCTTAGTGAGCTAGGTCCAATGCACAATATATGATGATTTGTATGTTTGTGATACAGGAAAAGAGAGTAGGTTTCAAATCAAAGAGGAGATTTTTGTGTAAATGTTGCAGGTCACTCGACGGCAGCTTCTCGAGAGCTGGTCCAAGGAACAGACTGGGATACATTTCTGGACATGCCCCTTTAATGAATTATGCATGTAACCTATAATTAAGATGGGGATGTATAAAGTTACAGGGAACTAAAACAAAAAGCTACATTCTTTTACTTCTCGGTCTGCTCTCTGAGACGACGGATGGTTGATCTGACAGTGACCGATGGGGCAGTGTTGAGAACATAAGCACCACCAGCTTGAGTCTTATTGCAAGCCTTGCATTTCCAGATACCAACTACAGTTCTCTTTACGGCGTACTGCAAATTATTTGAGGGAGTGGAGATGGGAAAAGGGTGAGAATAATATTGATGAAGAGGATGAGGGAGAGTTCTCGACAGGCGATGGCATCAAACGGGGGAGTGGTTATTATTTGTGTTCTACGATGGCATTATTCTAGAGACATATGCTGGTCAGTATGGAGAAACCTGCTACATCTATCTCTCCATCTCCACAGAAAACAAACTCAAAACCTCTCTCGTCACTCTCTGCCAGTCGTCGGGGAAGAGCATCATCTCTTACCTTTCCACAGAAACTGCAGAAGTATTTAGAGTGCTGGCTAACTTCAATCTTCTTGATCTGTTTACGAAGACTGGCACCATAACGGGTGCCGTATTTGCCGACGATGCCAACCTTCTTTGTGCGCTTAGACTGCAAGCATTGAGATGGGATGGGGAGGATTAGTCCATTGTTCAGGATGATCATTGATGGAAATGATACGTATGTATCTATAATTCAATTTGTATTCTTTAGGTGAGCGTGAAAGTGTGGTATACAATATTTGATGCCCCACTACTTCCATTTTCATCACCCTCAAACACAACGAGAGAACGTTTATCTTGGCGGGTCTTACCATTTTTATCGAATGCTCTTGGGCAACTTTGTAACTGAAAGAGGAAGAGTGCGGTAAAATCAAGGCTTATAATTGAAAATGGAGGCAAAATACCAGTGACGGCTAAGGAAAGTGCACCTCCTCTCTCTCTGAGCTGGGCAAAGTTTGATAAGCGTGATGGAGCCTATAATATAGACATACTTTTACTTCCTTTAACGGTCCCATCCTTGTTCAATAGCTGACTTTGCATATATCTGACTGAGCACGGTATACAATGCTTGTGCAAGGCTTGGTCACTCCACAGACCACAAGGTAAACAACGCAAACATGTCTTGAAATTTACACTGAAATCTAATGCATTGCGCTTGTTATGTCTAACCATATCCATCTATGAACTGCAGGCCTGTTACTAATCTGTCATCTAGAGCATCATTAGCTAGCAGAGCTGCATTTTTGCCCGCTCACAGAGTTGTGCAGCACACTCGTGGTTCTTTACAGGTATGTCGAGCTTATGGATACCATACGTGCATTAGACGCGATGCTTTACATATCTCACCCACTTTCACCCACCCAACCTTACCCTCTCACACATCCCCGGCCTCTCCACTATTCGCCCTTCACAGGTGCACAATGCTCTCAGCAGACAAGGCAAGGAAATCCAAGTCGCGAAGCTTGAATCTCTCCTCAAAGAGAGCTCAGTAGTAGTTGGTCTCCGTTATAAGGGCATGACTGTCAAACAACTGCAAGACTTCCGTAAATCCCTTCCTGAAGATAGCACCCTCCTTGTCGTTAAAAACACACTCGTCAAGAGGGCTGCCGATAGCGTGGAGGGTTGGTCTGACCTCAAGGATGCAGCCAAAGGGGATAACGCATGGTTATTCGCCAAAGAAGAAAGCATAGCATCATCCATCAAAGCTTGGTTGGATTTCCAAAAGGTACTGCTCAAAGAAGTACCCAAGGAAGAACAGAATTCCGTCACCCAACTCAAGGTGTCAGGCGCAGTAATGGACAGCAAAGCATTATCAGAAATTGAAGTTATGAGCTTGAAAAACATGCCTACTAAGTTGGAATTAATTACAAAGGTGGCAGTATTGGTCAAGAAGGTTCCTACCAAGGTTGCTCTTGCCATCAAGGCAGTGCCACGCAAGGTGGCATTTGGTGTCCAGGCTTTGGCTGATGCTAGCGACGATAAAACTGCTATTGTGGGAGATGTATGCAAGCCATCAGAAGCGTAAAAAAATAAAAAAAATACCAACATGTGTAATTTATAATAGCCTGTAAGCCATACTGTAGAGAACGACAGATGTGTACAATTTACACTTTATACTAACTAGAAGAAGAAGAGCATTTTGCTGCCTGTGCTGACAGATGATCACACCATCCTCCTTCCTCTCTTATTCTGCATCATCAAATGCCAATTTCCTCTTCTTCAAAGCTCGCATATCATCACTATCGACCCTCCCCGATGGTCCTTCATCCTCCTCCTTGACATATCCAAGTTTATGACTCTCTGGAATAGTCGGTTTAGGGAGATGGTCCAATGGAGTAGGGAGGGGATCTACTTTAAAATACCTATGTCTCAATGCTTCAGTGGCACTAATCCGTCTAGAAGCATCAAACGACATCAATTTAGATAACAAATCCAGTGCATCGTCACTCGCATTGGGGAAGATGCCTTTTAATGGAGGTGCTGGTGTTTGCTGGAATTCTACAAAATTGGGCATGTTTTTAAGTCCTGCCCATGTTTCTTGGTCAGTTGGGGTGCCAAGTGCAGTGTAGATCTTTGTAAGGACTTCTACATCACTCTCTCCAGGAAACCACGGCCTTCTTAACAAAAGTTCAGCGAATACACACCCCACTGCCCACATATCAACTGCAGGACCATAACATGTGCTGCCATAAAACAACTCAGGTGGGCGGTACCACCTAGCAAATACTTGATTGGTATATGCCCTTTGAGGAGAGCCATATATCTTTCCCAGTCCGAAATCTGCTAATTTAAGTTCCCCATTAGCTGATACTAGGAAATTATTAGGTTTAATATCTCTATGGAATACGTACCGAGAGTGGCAAAACTCCATGGCTTTCAAGATCATCATCATGTAGGCCTTAATGTCGGGGGGAGCAAGAATGAGGGATCTGTCTCTGATGATACCTTCTAGGTCAGTGACCATGTATTCAAATACGAGAGAGATGCCTTTTTTTTGAGGGAAGACCTCTAAGAGGCGGACCAAGTAGGGGGACTGCAGTTCTTTAAGGAGTTTGACCTCTCTAAGAGCGGTGACATTAATGCCCTGTGATTGAGTGTTGTGGATTGGAGGGGAGTGGTTCAGATTTTGAGAGTTTGATGTATTATTGGATGTCTTTTTGTAGCAAAGATGTTTGGAATGACTCACCTCTCCTTTTTCTCCAATGATGATCTTCTTTATAGCGACAACCTCGCCAGTCTGTGGGGAGGGAAAGGAGGAGCGGGGATGGTGAGTGTGGACTGGTGGGTGATCGTTGGGGGAATAGTGTCGAAGAAAGGTCGGCTTACCTCTTTATTAATACCTTGAATGACTTCACCAAAGGTACCCTTCCCTAGGAGAGGCCCTTTAGTGTATTTTTCCATCAAAATTGCCTCGGATTCAATCTGATCAAAGTGTTTCTCTATATATTTGAATTATACCGCAGGTAAGTGTTACTATCCCTATTCATCATACTCTATGATTACAATTGCGTATGTCTATCAAAGTTTCCAAAATAAATGCCTTGAAAGCCACACACACCGCATCGCCCTTTCAATGTCTTTCACCTCCATATCGCTCTCTCTCTCTCTCTCTCTCTCTCTCTCTCTCTCTCTCTCTCTCTCTCTCTCTTCTTCCCACTTTCTTCTCATTTTCATTGCATGCATTGCATCCAACCATTATTAAAGTATAACACTTAAAAAAGAAAAATCCAACTGCGTGATAACAGATATTATGAAACCCCTCCGCAATCAGTTCAATTAAATTCCACAAACTAAAGGCAAACCATCATCTCAAACTCAAACTCAAGCTCTTGACTTGCTCTTCCTCCTTTCAGCACGCTTAGCTGCCTCTACTACAATATTGATCCCGCCTTCCTTCTTTGGTAAAGGCTCTGCCAATTGATCAGCATGCTTTGCAATAAATCCAGTATCCACATCACCAGCCTTGAACGCCTCATTCTCCAAGATCAACTCATGGAATGGAATAGTAGTAGGAACACCAGCAATCACAGTCTCTCCGAGGGCTCTCTTCATCCTATTGATAGCTGCATCTCTCGTCTCTCCCCACACAATCAATTTGCCCAAGAGAGAGTCATAGTTTGGTGGGACAAGGTAATCAGGGTACAAGTGACTGTCCATACGAACGTTGGGACCGCCAGCTGGGAGGTAGCCTATAACACGGCCGGGCCCTGGTCTGAAGTTCTTGAAAGGGTCTTCAGCATTCAAACGGCACTCAATTGCATGGCCTTTAATCTGGATATCAGCTTGAGTGAAGCGAAGTTTCTCCCCCATGGCCACTCTGATCTGTTCCTGGATCAAATCAACACCAGTGATCATTTCAGTTACTGGGTGTTCTACTTGAATACGTGTGTTCATTTCCATAAAGTAGAACCCTTGTGGCTCCCATAGAAACTCAATGGTACCAACACCAATGTAGCCAATGGACTTGGCGGCAGCAGTGGCAGCATCGCCCATGGCCTTGCGGACCTCTGGGGTGAGTGCAGGGGATGGGGCTTCTTCAAGGAGTTTTTGATTACGTCTTTGAATGGAGCAATCACGTTCTCCCAAGTGGACAACGTTGCCATGCTTGTCAGCGAGGACTTGGAACTCGATGTGACGCGGGTCTTTGACGTAACGCTCCAAATAGACAGCACCGTTTCCAAAGGCCGACTCTGCTTCATTTTGAGCTTGCTTCAACAAGGGCATGAATTCTTCTTCAGTCATGGCCAACCGCATACCCCTGCCTCCACCACCAGCAGTAGCTTTGATCATAATGGGGAACCCAACAGACCTGGACACTGTGACGGCATCCTCGTCAGATGTGATGAGGCCCTCAGAACCGGGGACGGTAGGAACGCCAGCCTTCTTCATAGTATCACGAGCAGTGGACTTGTCTCCCATAAGGCGGATGGATTCACTCCTTGGACCAATGAACTCAATACCGTGGTCTGCACAGATGTCAACAAAGCTGGCATTCTCAGAGAGGAAACCGTAGCCTGGATGGATGGCATCTGCTCCTCGGGACATGGCAGCGGAGATGATATTGGGGATGCTGAGGTAAGATTCTGAAGAAGAAGCTTCTCCAATACAGACGGCTTCATCAGCAAGCTGTAGTGTGGGAGTAAGAATAGCGGGGTTAGTTTGGGAAAAAGAGGAGTGTATTGTAGAATTGCGGTGATGTGGAGTGATGTGAGCATGACCATGGCTGGGATGGACATGGAGAGATGATCTGTGAAATGTGGTCTGACCTGTACATGGAGGCAGTCTTTATCAGCTACAGAGTATACAGCAACTGTACTGATGCCAAGTTCCTTGCAAGCACGGATGACGCGGACAGCAATTTCACCTCGGTTTGCTATGAGCACCTTTTTAATCTCTCTTTCTGCAGTTGCAGTCACTGGTGATGCACTTGCAGCAACGATATGCGAAGCTCTTTTTGCCAAGGATGCTTGAATCTGTTGTCTTAGAGATGCACGAGACACAAATTCACCGCCTGCAAGTCCAAGAAGGTCACTTTTCAAGCTGGCACAAGGATTCGTGATGGCTTTCAAAGCACCTTTGGGCGGTCTTGGTTGACGTCCAACAGTGTTGGTAGTACCCTGAAGTTGTATAGATAAAGTTGGTAACGATACGACATTAAAAATAGGTGGTTTTAGTGACGAGGGACCAGTGCAAGTCATCAATTAGCTGTCTTATTATCCTTACCCTCTGGGGCCTGGCTTGGCCATAGACAAGCATTATGGTTGCAATATTATTGGATGTTTGAAATACACAATTTTGAAGAAGAATGCACAACTTAAACATCCAGGAATGCCGTGACAGATTGGATATTGGCTCCCCGCTCGTCCGTCGAAGTGGAGCAACCTGTGGAATGGAGTGGGGAGGCTAGAAAAGATCCTTAGACACCCCACCAAGGTCACAATTGTTGCAAATCAGTTTCAAGGTAATCGAAAAGATCTGACAAGTGAACAATCGAACATAATTCAAAAAAAAAGTAAAAATATCTTGAATCCAATCAAAAGGTGACAAGACACAGGGAATAATGAATTGTATGCATAAAAGAGCACAAGTAGGTAGTTACTATCAGATAGATATGCGTCTACCTTGTTCAGCCACTCGTTCCCGAGCAATTCTTCATTGTCATCCTAGAAACCCAAAACTCGCACCCTTGCTAAAGAACTGCAATAATGCAAGACGCCATGTCACCTCATCGCTCTATACCAGGTACGTCTCTCAAACTCATGTTGGACTTCCCCCCCATGTTTTACTATTCTCAAAATCATGTCTGGGCGTCGCCATACACATATATCATCTCACACCTCACACCTCCCCCACTTTCCCCCTCCTTCAGCAACCCAATCAACAGCAGAAACACTGCTTCTCAACTCAACCCACTCCACAATATATTCCTTAGTGGCACACATAGCATTAGAAAGAACAATAGAAACTCTGCTCACCCCAAGACTGGCGTTTTCATCGCTGCATATCGCAAGGGCAGTCGTCTCATCGTCATGGCCACTCTTGCCGAGTCCCCTTCCTCCTCTGGAGATACATTTGACACCCTCTTAGCCTCTGAATTAATGCAACATCCAGAATTAGAGATGGAATCACTCCCTAATGGCCTAAGATATGTCATCCTCCCCAACAAATCCCCATCTGCAAGATTTGAAGCACACTTAGAAATCCACGCTGGATCTGTAGACGAAGGAACTGACGAGCAAGGCATAGCCCATCTAGTAGAGCACGTCACATTCCTTGGAAGTAGAAAAAGAGAAAGTTTACTAGGAACAGGCGCTAGATCAAATGCATACACTGATTTCCACCACACCGTCTTCCATGTACACGCCCCAGAACGCAACGGCAACACTAATCAGCCAATGCTATGGCAAGTGCTCGACGCACTAGCAGAGATTGCCTTTGAGCCTGAACTCTTGCCTAGCCGTATAGAAAAAGAACGTAAAGCTGTCGTTGCTGAAGCTCAGATGATGAACACCATTGAGTACCGTGTAGATTGTCAGCTGTTGCAGTACCTTCATTGGGAGAATGCACTTGGGTGTAGGTTTCCCATCGGTAAAGTAGAGCAAGTGGAGAAGTGGAGTAGAGAGCAAATAGCGTATTTCTGGGGCAAGCATTATTTCCCATCTAATGCTACACTATATGTTGTCGGGGATATTGATACGGCTTTGACAAAGGAGCTGATACAGCAGACATTTGGGCGTATTTCTCCTACGCCTGCTACGATTCATGCTGGGCTTTTGTCTAATTATGATACTAAAGCCTTCCTACAGCCCCCTTCTTCTTCTGGCAATAATAATAATAATGGTAGTGCACAACAACAAGAGCAGGAGGAAATGTTGGCAGATCCAGCAGCAGGGTTTATACGATCAGATCAAAGACCAAACGGAGCCCTGCTTGATATAGCTGCAGCTGCTAATAATATTAATGGTGGTGGTGAAGGGGTTTTACGTAAACACATGATGGTACGACCACCAGTGGACCATCACTGGGGAGCAATGCAGCAACCATCACTAGCAGATGAAAGAAGAGCTCCAGTATCAGTCTTCAGACACAGACTACTGCAACTCTTCCAACTCAGCATCTTTTGCAAGCTGCCCATCAGACCCATGACAACACTGGACGATTTGAAGAGAGCATTCCTCATTAGAGTTCTACTCAGTGTATTTCAGTTCAGGGTGAATGCTCGGTATGTGGAGGGAAACCCTCCATTTGTCGGCATCGAGTTGGATCATTCTGATTCTGGAAGGGAGGGGTGTGCTGTGTCCACGCTGACCGTTACATCCGAACCAAAAGACTGGAGAGGTGCAGTGGAGGTGGCGGTACAGGAAGCACGTAGATTGCAGTTGTATGGTGTTACATCTGGAGAGTTGGAGAGGTATAAAACTGCATTATTAAGGGACAGTGAGCAGCTGGCAGAACAGGCTGATAGTGTACCGAGTCAGGACACGTTGGAATTCTTGATGGAGAGTCTTGCCCTGGGTCACACGGTGCTAGATCAACGACAAGCACACCTCTACTTGCAACAATTTTCTGGCAGCATCAATCCAGAGGAAGTCAATATGTTAGCTAGATCTCTTCTTTCATTTGCCAGTCACTATGGCTCTGAAGATCAGCTGCTCAGAGACTGGGAAGAAGATCCCTCTGCGTGGGCCCAACCAGGCCCTACCGTAGCCACTGCAGTGGTAGCTTGTCTCCCTGCCTTTATGGACGCCAGTGGGAACAGCACTGGAGGTGCTGCTCCCATAGCCAGAGGTGCCAGTATGGCCACCACACAACATGTAGACCCAGCATTGGCTGCAGCAGCAGCTCTGGGAGATGAATCTAGTGATGCTGACGAGGACATCCCTGAAGGAGCAGTGCGATTTGAAGTTGATGCGCCCGACATAGCAGCTGCTCTCACAGAAGCTGGTGTGGATGTGGAAGCTAGGCCAGATGTTGATGTTCCTGATGCATTGTTGCCTGATGAAAGGGTGGAGGAGTTGATGGCTGAGAGACAACCACACTTTGTGAGTGTCCCTACTCCCAGAACTAGCAGTGATAGTGATGGCGGTGATGTAGATGATTCAGCAAGGCCAGGACCTGATCCATCTTCCGGAGTGATCCAAAGACAATTATCCAACGGAATTAAAGTTAACATCAGACACACAGACAATGAACCCAAAGCAGCTATGGTCAGAGTGGTAGCTGCAGGAGGCAGAGCCAGAGAGCCCTGCTCCATTGGCCCCAACGGAGTAGGCTCTGTCAGCATTGGCACTCGTACCCTGAGTGAAAGCGGCACAGTTGGTTGCTGGCAAAGAGAACAAGTAGAGCTATTCTGCATCTCCAAGCTCATCAACTGCATCTTGGAAGCTGATGAAGAGTTCATCTGCATGGACTTCCATTTCGCTGTTGGGGACGGCGGCCTGCCTGCAGTGCTCCAGCTGCTCCATCTCTTCCTGGAGGAACCTCGTTGGGAAGAAATGGCAATGGAACGCAGTAAGCAAATGTATACATCTCATTACAGATCTCTCCCTAAATCACTAGAGAGGCAGACTGGGGATTACATAATGTCAGCTATGAGTGGAGAGGACCGAAGGTTCAGGGACCCCAGTCCAGAAGAGATTGGGGGCTTGACCCTGGATGGGCTGAGAGAAGCAGTGATGAACCAGTTGGTGTCTGGCAACTTGGAAGTGTCTATTGTAGGTGACTATGATAGTTTAGAGGACCTTGAAAAGGCAGTTATAAGGTACCTAGGAACAGTCACGCCCAAAATGACAAACGCGTCTTCATTGTTGCTGATGGACAAGCCACTGGCAGTATGCAGCCCCCCGATGGAACAACGTCACCTCACTTGGCACCTAAAAGACAGTGATGAGCGTGCATGTGCCTATATTGCAGGACCAGCTCCTAATAGATGGGGAAACTTCACTGCTGCTCAGCAGGCAGAGAGAATAGCCGGAGGCAGTGCTACTGGAGGAGAGGTGCACCCCCCTATGTTGGTCCCCGCTGGCGCGTCTCCCGACCTGGTCGCCAAGGCCACTCAGATAAGGAGAGCCCATCCTTTGTATGCTTCGGTCACACTGGGCCTGCTGACCGAGATTATCAATAGTAGGTTGTTTACCACAGTGAGAGATTCTCTTGGTCTAACATACGATGTCTCTTTTGAATTGTCTCTGTTTGACCGCCTGGCCTCTGGGTGGTTTAACGTCAACGTGACGTCAACGCCAGCAAAGATTTCAGAAGCCATGATGGCCTCTCTGAGAGTGCTGAGGAGCTGCAAGAGTCTACCAATCACTCAGAGAGAACTGCAGCGTGCAAAGCGTACTCTGCTCATCAGACATGAAACTGATCTGAAGAATAACTCCTACTGGTTGGGCCTGTTGACTCATTTGCAGTCTGATGCTGTGCCATTGAAGGGGGTAGAGTGTCTGAGGGATTTGGTCACCATGTATGAAGCAGCAACTGTGGAGGATATATTTGATGCATATTCCCAGTTTGATTTCAGTGATGAAAAGGTGTTTACGTGTATTGGAACCAGTGGGAAGGAGGATCCGGGCATTATTTCTCCGCTCTTAGCTGCTAATAATAATGGCAGTGGTAAGGGAAGTGATGGTAAGGTTGGTAATAGTAGTAATGGGAGCAGTGGAAAGAAGAATGGGGATGCGCCCAATGTAGATCCAGAAGCATTCATAGCAGCTTTAAATAGTTTTATGACGAATTTGAATCAAGGTCAGAAGAAACAGCAATAATCATTAAAAAACGAGGTAGATGAAAGAAGGGGGGGGGGGGGATGTATCAAAAACATAACGTAGATTTTTTTTTCTTTTTGGTTGGTCTTGTTTTTTTTTTACAACTCCGTCTAAAACGCCTAGGATTTGTTGAAACGATGATAAATTTAAGCAACACAAGAAGATGTACTCATGATGCCAAGCATACAATAGGACAACAGTATTCTCTCTCTCTCTCTCTCTCTTTCTCGCTCAAACTAGTAAGGTAGGTAGGTAAGTAGGAACAATACGCACACGTTTGTATCATGTAAGTTTCTAGTTAACATATGGATTATTAGTAGGAGGTGGTACACCTCCTCCAGAACCTCTCATTTGCCCAGTTGAAGCTGAGCTAGTAGTTCTAGACACACCACCAGCCATCGGAGCAGGAGGTTGAGAAGCTGCTCCTCCTCCAGATGATGTAGAGCCAGTTGGGGAGAGGCTGGAGGGGTTGGTACCAAAATTGGGAGCATCTTGTGAAGTTGTCACGACTGAAGCTGGTCGGGATACAACAGCAGCAGCACCATTATTCTTCTTCTGGTCCAGTGCAATCTTTCCAAATGCACTGTGTGCCTGTCCAAGAGCTTCAGATTCAATACACATGGCAGAAGCAACATAGTGTTTCAACCAAGCAGCATCCTTGATAAGTGAGGACACATCTCGATACAAGGATGCCTCATTTTCTTCAAAATGTGAAGTGGCAATTTGAAGTTTACCTTCTTTATGTTGCAGTTTCTTGATGGTTTCTTCTATACCTGCCTCCATTTTGCTGTCTCCTGCCTTCTTAGTAAGCTTACTGCGCTGCTTGTCTATGTTTAAAGACAGCTCCGCCACTTGACGACGTCGGCTGTCAAGTTCAAGACGCAGCACGTCCACTTCCTTCATGCGAGCTTTCAGTGATATGAGGGCGTCTGACCACCTCTTCATTGGTACCAATACCTCCGACTCAATGCGCTGGTTGGCAGTTAGAGATGCCTTGGAAACAACATCTCCCTGGAATTCAGAACCACCAACGGGTTCCAGTGCTTTGATCTCACCTCCAGCAACGACAGCAGTGTCCTCGTAAATATGAGGTAGCGGGACACTCATAACACTCTTAGTGGTGGTGTATATCTCCTCGCTAGCGTTCTTGAGAGAGATGATGGCGTTGTAGCACCGGGTCAGGTTTTTGCCAAAGTCGTCAGCTTCTTTGAGCATGCTGGAGCAGCGGGCGGTAGATGTCAGGGTGATTCCTTTGCCACCGGGAACGCAGGTGCATTCTTTCATTCTTTCTTTGAATTTGCGCATCATGTTGGATGGTTTAGACTGTGCGTGTTTGAGAAGAGGAGGCAACGAAGGAGAATATCGTTAGTTATAAAGCGATGATTAACTGGAGAACTATGCGGGGTTTAGGGTTGAATTGCAATGGAATTGCAAGGGTTTGTTTACTCACCGTCTCTGGGCCAAAATGGTATTAATATTTGTATTTAGTGTCGATTCTGGGTGAAAGTCGACACCTTTCAATGAAAAACACCCCGCCTGGTCCGCCCACCCTCATCAGAGAATGGGAAGAAGAATGCGCCCAATGTACCATTGTACCTTCAGGGCACTATATGATGGATCTACATCCAATGTAGATCCATCCTTTGTGATCATAGCAGCGTTGAATAGATTTATGTAGATTATGAATCAAGGTTAGAAGAAACAGCAATAATAAATAAAAGACCAAGGAGAAGGGAGGAGGAGCGTTGGAATGGGCCAATAAGCTTCATACATTTAAGGCCATGCTGGATTTAGGTTGGTATGCTGCACATGGCCCTTCATCCTCCCCTATTTTTGTTCTCAAGGGAGAACATTAGTTGAACGACTCTCCGAGCATCAGAAAGGGCCATCGACCATTTAAGGTTCGTTTACCTTCAAACATGTAAGGCTATATTGAAACTGTGCATGTGGTTGACTGCACACAGATATTAAGGATAGGATTGGCTAGTCAGATGTATAATTTAGAGCCAAGACGAAGGCTTCTTAAGAAACATAGATGTCAATGGCCCAGATCTCAGACCTCTCTGATGACGTGGCGGACCTTTACATAGAAAGGTGTTGATTTTCACCCAGGAGCAACAAACCATTCAAATATCAACACCATTGCGACCCAAACATAGTGAGCAAACAAACCCTTACAATTCCATTGCCTTACATCTCGGCATAGTCTCAAGTTACTCATCACTTTCTAATTATTAATTTCGAGAGGTTACCACTTCTTCTCAAATACGCACAATCTCAATCATTCAACATGATGCGCAAGTTCAAGGAGAGGATGAAAGAGTCCGCCTTCGTTCCCGGTGGCAAGGGAATCACCCTGACATCCACTGCCCGCTGCTCCAGCATGCTCAAAGAAGCCGACGACTTTGGCAAAAACCTGACCCGGTGCTACAACGCCATCATCTCTCTCAAGAACGCTAGCGAGGAGATATACACCACCACTAAGAGTGTTATGAGTGTCCCGCTACCTCATATTTAC
>Ga0209986_10000476_pt1 | contig 38160 bp, 32 predicted proteins | sample BlataG_FD_183168 | JGI IMG/M metagenome (GOLD analysis project Ga0209986, IMG submission 183168) | Deep subsurface microbial communities from Black Sea to uncover new lineages of life (NeLLi) - Black_00105 metaG (SPAdes) (version 2) | ecosystem: Environmental > Aquatic > Marine > Oceanic >... | reverse complement strand
CGCCTCATAGATAACCGCACTTTTTAATTCTTCCTCTTTCATTCTTGGCATCTGAATTACTTGTAAGAAAGCTTTTTCTTCTGGTAAAGAAGCTACTACGTATTTTGTTTTAAGTTTTTCTCCTTTAGCTTCGGCTAAAGCCTTTTTTAAAATCTGCATTAAGGCTTCCTCATCTTTAATTTCTCCTCCTTTAATTATTCCTGGTTTTATTTCTGCTTCACCAAAAGAGGCCAAATCAAAAAAATTTCTGGTTTTTTTAAGTTTAATAATCTTTAAAGATAAATCAGAGATATCTAACCCGAATGCTTCTGGTTTTAAAGTTAAAAATTTGAGCATTTTAATTCTCTAATTAAATTTTAAATGTTTATTCTGTTTCTTTCCAGCTAGCTACTTCCCAGGATCCACCAGGTCCACTAGAAAATTCAGCATCCTCTAATCCTGTTTCGTAGTTAATGACTGCGTTCTCTTCAAGATAAATTTTATAACCAGTTACCTCTCGAATCTCTACCCTATTTTTAATAACAATTAACCCCCCATTTCTCCCATTATAAGTATTTGGCGTGTAAAAAATTCCTCCGGCAGTAGTATTGTCCACATCAATAGCCGGCATTAACTTGTCTAAAGAATCATTAGTTGAAAGAATTAAAAGATAGCTTCCTTCTTCTCCTGATCCTTCCAATGTTACTCCTGGTTTTATGTGGATTTTCCCATCGGCTATCAAAATTCCACTAAGTCCCCCATAGGAAATTGGATCAAGTTGAATCTTTGCTCCATTTCTAACCGTAACATCCCCTACCACCCAGATGGTTCCGGTCATAATTAAGATAGCCTTATTATCCAGAGTCATATTCCCCGTAATTTTTTTGGGTCCTAAATAATCAGTAACTTTTCCATCTAAAATATAATCGCCTTCAATGATACATTCTGGTTTATCACTGCAACTAGCCTCGGTTTTCCATTCATCAATTTGACTCTGGAGAATAGGTAGATCTTTAGATTCTTGAACAGGGTGTTCTTTTACTCCTTCTGTTGCCTCACAATTTTCAGCACCTCCTCCCGAGAAATAAAGAATCCCTCTAATAGTACAATTCTTACAATTGTGAGTATAAGCATCGCAAGTATATTCAAGGCAGTACTCATCAGATTCACCCACAATTAATCCTTCAATTTTGCTTCCAATGGTTGCTACTTTTATGGTATCTTTGATATAGCCTTTTTGAACAGAAGTCACACTTCCATTAGAAAAAACATTGCCTTTCACTTCAGCATTATTTCCCATTTCCATCCCCCCACCCCCAATTTGAGCTCCGTAGTAGAAAGAAATCTTCTCAGTAGTAACTTGATAAACGATCTGAATTTTCCTTATTCGATTTAAAACATCGCCTTCAGAGGTAATTGTTCTTGATCCTCCAATAATATCTGATATCTCTATAGTAGCAGAACCACCGTCAACGTTTAATGTAGAAGTGCTGACCCAATTCATACTTTTTACTAAACGGAGTAGCGCATCTTCAACTCCGGCTTCAGCTATATAATAGGCTTGGCTAGACTTAATAATATTTCTTGAAATGTTATGTTCACCTAAGGTTAAAATGGTAAGACTAACTCCAATGCCGAACATCGCTGCTAAAATCAAAATAGTTATAAAAAAGACGGCAAAACCTTTTTGATTATTTTTTATATTTAACATCTTAGTAACTACGCAGAGCGGCGGTCGAGGTTAGATTTACTGAAGCTTGATATTCTGGTCGGCCAGTTGGATTTTTATAATCAATTTTTAAATTAATCTGGATAGATGGGGCGGTGGAGGTAGTAGTAATCTCCAAAAATTCTAAATTATTTACTACCACTCTATCTGAAGTTAAAGCAACAGGAGTTTGAGATTCTTTTTTAAGACAAAGTCGAGTCCCGCAAAGATAGAAATCAATATAGGTTGTTTTTTCTTCCTCTGGTAAATATTTCGTAGTCTCCAAAGAAAGCTGGGTAGAAGTGGTAGTTGGAGTATAAATGCTTTTTGCTTCTTTTATTTCATAAGTCATTATTTCCACAGCTCTTCTAGTATTATCCAAGGTTTCTCTTATCGCCCTAGCTTTAGTATTAGAATGAATAAACCAAAGAAAAAAAGAAGAAATAGCTACAGTTATAATGGCTAGAACCGCAATATAAACTAAAATTTCAATTAGGGTAAAACTTTTCTGATTGTTCATTATTGTTTCCAATTAGTAAGATAAGTAACTAATTTTATTTTTTTGTTTTCGTTCTTCCAAGAAACGGTGGCTTCAACTTTTCTAGTATCAGAATCATCGTTATCCTCATTATAAGTAGGCTCTATATTTTGGGTCAGTGGATCACGGCTAACTTTTTTAAAAACAACTTTTCGAGTAAAATCACCAATTGTTTCTTCGCCTTCAACTAAAATCCATTTGGGTGGATCAAAATTATTATCTAATTCTGGACGATAAGGATCTGAAGTAGTGGCACCTGTTTCAATGTGATCCCTTAGACCGTTTGTATCCCACTCTGTCCCGTCTCGAAAATTCCTTATCGCCTCCATTGCCTCCTGAGCTAGAGCATTGGCTTGGGTAATCTCTTTAATTGAAGTAGAGGTCTTTAAAGATAAGGAGACTAAACCTAAAATGCTGACTAAAGCAAACCCAATAATTGCAATTACTATCAAAATTTCTATTATTGAAAGGCCTTTATTAAATACTGGGGGTCTAATTATTGCCATTGTAAATTACTGACATAGATTGAGGTTCCTGTAGCAGTTTCTCCTTGGGCAGTATAAGTAATCAAGGTTCCCGGATCGGAATCGGTGAGGGTGTCATCAATGTCAATAGTCAAAGCCTTATTATTATATCTTTGGTCCCGGTGAATGGAGAACTGAGTATCAGGATTATTTAATCTATGAGTATGAATTTTTAGCTTTTGGATTTCCCCTTCAACATCAACCTCGTCTTCCCAAAAAAAATGGCCATCTTTTAGATAATCTGCGAAGGGAATTTCTTTAGTCAAAACCGTGTCAAAAGTTAAAGTTAAACTTTCAGTGGAAGTAGTAATCTGCCTACTATAATCGAGATGAATATGGCGAGAGTCTTTTATTCGATTCTCATCACTGGGAGTTGAAGGGCTGGTCAGTCCTACCGGACCAGAACTCTCAACATAAATAGTTTTTGTTTTTGAAGGATCATTTTTTAATTCTAAGGAGATTTTACCAAATTGATCAGTAGTAGAAGTGTAACCAGTTACTCTTTCAAAAACTACTTCTGTTCCTCCCCATAGGTCAATCTCAGAAATTTCAACTGTTTTTGGTAATTTGTAGATTTCGTCAGATGAGGTAGCCCTAGAGGCATAATCTGTTCCTTTAAATAAAATATATTGGTTGGGGGTGGAAGTGGCATCAAAATGAACTCCGTATTGAGAAGCCCCCTCCGAAGCCAGGGTTTTATTTTGGGCCAGTCTTAAAGTATTAATAATTTCTTCTGCAACGTTATTTAAGTCCGACTCTTTTTGAAAAAAACGAAGGTTAGGGATAGCAATAGCAGCCAAAATAATCAAAATTCCAACTGTTACTAATAATTCAATGAGGGTTAACCCTTTTAACTTTTGACTTTTTGTCATAACGCCGAAAGTGCGATATATCGAGCAAGGCTTATTAAAGTCCTCCCAGTATTGAATACATGGGCTGGACCATTGAAATAGCAAAAAAACCAACCGCTGCTCCAATGATTAACATTATCACTGGCTCAATAATTGAAGCTAGGTTTTCAGTAGCTCTTCCTACTTCCTCTTCAAAAAAATCAGCCAGTTTAGCTAAAATACTTGAAGTTTCACCAGTTTCTTCGCCAACTTCAATCATCTGTATAACAATAAGAGGGTAAATATTTTGATAAGGCTTTAGAGCCTCAGAAAGCTTTTCTCCTTTCCTAACTTTTTCAGCAGCTTCAGCCATCGCTTCTTTAAAATAAAAATTTCCTAAGGCTCCAGAAATAATCTCTAAACACCTAACAATGGGGACTCCGGAAGCAATGAGAGAACTTAAAGTTCTAACCATCGACGCCGAATTAGTTTTTCTAACAATTGGAGAAATAATGGGGACTCTTAACAAAAGAGCATCTATGGTTGCCTTCCCTTTTTTAGTTTTTAGAACTCTCCAGAAAATAAAGATAAATAAAACAAGGAATAGAATAAATAAGTACCATTTTTCGACTAAAAAAACACCTAAACCAATTACTAATTTGGTGGTAGCCGGAAGCTCAATCCCTAGCTCTGCAAAAGTCTCAGCCAATTGAGGAACAACCATAACCAGCATCAAAATTCCGATACCAAGCATAGCGCAAATAATCACGGCTGGATAAATCATGGCTCCCTTTACTTTTGAAGATAATTCATGCTCCCTTTCCATTTGTTGGGACAGGATTTTAAAAACTTCTTCTAGAGTACCAGCTTCTTCCCCAATTTTTATCATATTTTGAAAAAGCTCAGAAAAAATATCGGGATATTTAGCCAAGGAATCAGAGAAACTTTTTCCTTTAGTAATCTCTTCTCTTATATCTAATAAAGCTTTTTGAAATTTCTTACTTCTTGATTGAGTCGCTAGAATTCCTAAGGTTCTAGGCAAAGGAAGACCACTAGCAATCATCACCTGGAGATTTCTAGTAAAAAACATTTTTTCTTTCAAACTGACTCCACCAAAGAAAGGTAAAGAAATCTCAAGTTTTCTTTTCTTTACCTCTTCTTTCTCCAAATCGGCTTTAATTAAAACATATCCTTCTCGACGAAGGATTCTAGCTAATTGGTGCTTATCTTTTGCTTCTCGAGTCCCCGTTTCACTTTCTCCTTTTAAAGATTTGGCAGTATAAAAGTATTTGGGCATTTATTCAATTATTACTCTTAGCACTTCGTCAATTGAGGTAATGCCTTGAGCAGCTTTAACAAAGCCATCTTCAATCATTGTTCTCATTCCTTCTTTTTTAGCCTGATTCTCAATCTGATCAGAAGTTGTCTCTTTCATAATCAACTCTTTAATAGTTTCAGTAACTGGTAAGACCTCAAAAATTCCAATTCGTCCCTTATAACCTTCTGGGCATTCTTTGGTTGCCTTTGGTCGATAAAATGGAATATCTTTTAAAGTTTGGCTTTTCTTCATTAATTTGTCTTCTCTTAAAATTTTGGCAATTTGATCTAAATCGCAATATTTTTTTAAATTTTTTAGTTCAAATTCCTTTAAAGTATACTTTTCTTTTTCCTTGCAAAACCGTCTCACTAATCTCTGAGCTAAAATAACATTTAGAGTTGAAGAGATTAAAAATGGCTCAGCTTGCATATCAATCAATCTGGGAACGGCCCCGGCCGCATCAGTGGTATGCAGAGTAGACAAAACCAAGTGACCGGTTAAGGCAGCGTTGATAGCTAAACCAGCTGTTTCATTATCTCTAATTTCCCCCACCATAATAATATCTGGGTCTTGTCTGACCAGAGCTCGCAATCCATTGGCAAAAGTTAATCCAATTTTTGGTCTAACCTGAGTTTGATTAACTCTGGGCATTCGATATTCAATTGGATCTTCAACTGTAGAGATATTTACTCCAGGAATATTTAAAATTTCCATCATTGAATATAAGGTAGTGGTTTTCCCACAGCCAGTAGGTCCAGTTACTAAAATCATTCCTACCGGCTTTCTTAAGTTATCCTGAACTCTTTCTAAGGCCTCTACTCTTAGTCCCAGACTTTCTAAAGTAAGAGCTCGGGTAGTTTCTGGTAATAGTCTCATCACAATTTTTTCCCCATCAAAAACTGGCAAAATTGAAACTCGAATTGAATATCGATATTCCTCAGTTTCAACCTTAAATCTCCCATCCTGAGGAAGTCGGTGTTCATCTAATTTTAACATTGATAAAACTTTTATCCTGGCTACAATTCCGGAAGAAGCTGTTTTAGGAAGGGCCATCGCATCATGCAAAATTCCATCAATTCTGTATCTAACCACTACTTCTTTTTCCAAGGGTTCAATGTGGATATCAGAAGCCCTCTGTAAAATGGCATGTTTCATTAGGGTATCAACAATCCTGATTACCGGAAGCTCCTCAGCTATTTTTTTAAGCTCCTCTTTTTCTTCAACTATTTCTTCCTCTTTTATTGGTTTAATAATCCCAGCTTCTTTTCTGATAATTTCTCCAAATTCAGCCTCAAGAGTTTTTTGATATTGTCTCAAGACATTTTTGATTGATTCTGGAGTAGTTAGCCTTGGTAAAATTTTTAATTCAGGCTCCTTCTTTTTAATAAATTCAATGGTTCTTAAATCTTCGGGGTCGAGCATGGCTACCTCTAAGTCATTTCCCTTTTTCCTAAAGGCAATAATGTTATGGCTTCTGGCAATTGGTTCAGGAATAATCTTTAAAACTTTGGATTCAATAATTTCTTTTTCTAAATTAACAAAGGGAATTCCCAAAATATAGGCTTCCAATTTAATTAGCTCCTCTTGAGTAATTAAACCTTCAGAAACCAAAACATCGCCAACTCTTTGTTTAGTTTTCTCAGCTTTTTTTAGAGCTGCTTCAAACTGGGCTTTAGTAACTAAACCAGCGTCGAGCAGGAAAGCTTTAAGTTGTCCCGGTTCCACTTTCATAAAAATTTATTCACCGAGGGCTTTTTTTATCTTTTCTACTACTTCTTCTAAAGAATAATCGGCCTTAACTAAATAAGTAGTGGCTCCCAGCTCAATGGCTTTGTCTATGTCTCCTATTCCCTCAAGATTGGTCAAAACAATTACTGGAATATCTTTAGTTTCAACCTCTGCTTTTAATTTCTTTAAAACTTCGAAACCGTTAACTTTAGGTAAAATTAAATCAAGTAAAATTAAATCTGGCTTTTTGTTTTTTGCTAACCTCAAACCTATTTCCCCATCTAGGGCCGGAATCACCTCATAACCTTCCGGTTTTAAAATTTCTCCAAAAGTTTTTTGAAGAGTAGATTCATCTTCAATAAATAAAATTTTTTTCATGTTTTTAAAATTATTTTATTGGTAACGTAAACCAGAAGGTCGACCCAATACCTTCTTGGCTTTTAAATCCAATTTTTCCTCCTGATCTCTTAACAATTGATTTAGTAATATATAAACCCAGGCCTGAACCCTGAGTTTGATATTTCATCACATTTTCTGAGCGGAAAAATTTTTGAAAAATGTATTTTCGATCCTCTTTAGGAATTCCGACTCCGGTGTCTTTAATTTCAAAACGGCAGTATTTATCAATTTTTTCCAATTTTATTTCCGCTTTTCCTTTTTCTTTCCCGCCTGCCATCGGCCTATCGGCCTCAGGCGACTGGCGGGCAGGAATATAACGAATAGCGTTGTCTAAAAGGTTTTCAATCACTAATCGAATCTGGGAAGGGTCAGCGAAAACTTTTGGTAAATTTTCTTGAGCTTTAAATTCTACCTTAACATTAGAAGCCTTAGCAAAAGGCTCAAGTTCTTTAATTATTTTCCTGACCAAATCTTCTAAAGAGATTTCTTTTTTCTTTAAGGGGAGTCTGGCCGTTTCAATTCTGGAAACGATTAATAAATCGGAAACTAGTTCTCTCATCCTGGTACTATTTTCTTTTAAAATTTTGAAATATTCTAGCTGTTTTTCACTAACTCCATTGACTCTTCCGGAAGTTAATAATTCAATTACCCATCTTAGATTAGAAAGGGGGGCCCTCAGCTGATGAGAAACCACGCTAATAAACTCTGACTTCATCCGATTAGCTTCAGCTAATCTTTCAAAACTCCGGGTAATAATTACGGCAATCGTAAATAAAATTGCAGTTACTAAAAGGACGATTAAAGCTACTACTTGGGGATCTTCGACAAAACGGCTACCAATGACATAGACAGCCAGGGTTGAGCCAATAATAATTATCCCCATTACTAAAAAAAGAAAATGAGGACACTGCCAAAGGGGAAGACCATATTTTTTGCATTGGGCTGGAATATTAAATTGGTCAAAAATTTTCTTGAGTTTCATTATCTTAGTATATCATATCAACAGATTGACCAAAAGAAAATAAAGAGGTATAAAAAGTTATGGACGGGGTATAGTGTAACGGCAGCACGAGTCCTTTGGGAGGATTTAGTTCCAGTTCGAATCTGGATACCCCGACTGCGGGTATCGTATAACGGTATTACCCGATCCTTCCAAGATCGTGACAGGGGTTCGACTCCCCTTACCCGCTCTAACTCAAAAACGGCGGAGTTCCGCCGTTTTTGTTAAAATAATTTTTATAAATTACTTTTCTTGATAATTACCTCCCTTCTTCCATTTAATTATATTCAGTAAGGGGGCATAAATATCATCATATCTATTTATCTCTAAGGGATTAGAATTTATCGGATCAAATTCTTTAAATTCAACAAGGTCAAGGTCCTCAACAATGGCAATTGGAGTTTGCTCATCGCCCTCTCCCATAATACAGACGGCGGCGGCGGCAATAGAATCGGCTAGGTTAGATTGAGTCATTTTCATCACTCTTCCGAAGATATCCTTTGTCCCCCGATAGTCTTTTAAGGGATAAAACCCATAATAGGCTAGGGTAATTCCGATTGTCCCCCACCTCAGAGGGATGCAATGACTATCGGAAATAATTATTCCAAAATTATCCAAATGATAATTTCTCTTAATGAAATTGTAAATTTCTTTTGCCGCTTGATATGGATTTTTGGGCCACAAAATAAAATATCCCTTACCATTACTTTCATCGATACCAGCGGTTGGAATTAAAAGATTCTGTTTCATCGTTAACATCACATATCTATTCGGTACTTTCTCTCTATCCAGATAGAATTCGGCTTCTTTTTTAATTAACTCGTCTTTATCTTCAATCAATTTAGCCTCAATGCATCTTCCCTGCCAAATAGAAACTATTTTTGAGGTAATAACAAATATCGATTTCTCTTTTAATTTCAAAGTCGAAAAGCTCTCCTTTATTAAGGAGAGCAAATCGTCTTGAGGAGGAATAAATGCTCTAGTTTTAACCGTTTTAGTCAACATTTTTAGAATCCTCCGAGGTGGAAAAATAGGAGCGAAGCGACGTAAGAAACCAGAAGGTGTCTTAAGTGGGGGTCGGGGGATTTCTTACTTGGCATACTCAATTATTCGGTTTTCCCTAATTAGATTAACTTTTATTTCACCAGGATATTTTAATTCTTCCTGAATTTTATTAGCAATTTCTTTAGCCAGTTTTTTAGCTGTAAGGTCATCAACTTCTTCTGGTTTAACAAAAACTCTTATTTCTCGGCCAGCCTGCAAAGCCCAGGCTTTTTCCACTCCCGAAAAGCTCAAAGCAATATTTTCCAAATCCCCCAATCTCCTCAGATAATTTTCTAAAGTATCTTTTCTAGCCCCGGGTCGGGCGCCGGAAATTTGGTCTGCCGCCTGAACAATCACTGCTTCGATAGTTTGATAAGGATATTCTTCATGATGGGACTTCATGGCATCAATCACTTCTTTCTCCACCCCAAATTTTTCTAAAATTTTAATTCCAATATCAGTATGGGAACCCTCAATCTGTTGATCAACTGCTTTGCCAATATCATGAAGAAGACCGGCTTTTTTGCAAATTGAAGAATCAGCTCCGATTTCAGCAGCTAAGCTGGAAGCTAAATGGCTAACTTCAATTGAATGAAGTAAAACATTCTGGCCATAGCTAGTTCTAAATCTCAATCTGCCTAACAATTGAACCAATTTTGGATCAAAACCCACCAAGCCAGTATCATAAACGGCCTGCTCTCCAGCTTCTTTAATTTGAGAAGCTATTTCTTTTTGGGCTGCCTCTACTTTTTCTTCAATCCTGGCTGGCTGAATTCTTCCATCTTGAATTAATTTTTCCAAGGCAGTTTTAGCAATTTGGCGTCTAATCGGATCAAAGCCAGAAATCACTACTGCTTCAGGAGTCTCATCCACTATTATTTCCACCCCGGTTAATTTCTCTAAAGTCCTGATATTTCTTCCTTCCTTGCCAATAATTCTTCCTTTGATTTCTTCTGAGGGGAGGGGGACAGTGGTCGTGGTAATTTCTTGAGCCTGAGAAAGAGCGAATTTTTGGATAGCCTGAGCTAATATTTCTTTAGCTTTTCTCTCAAATTGGTCTTGGCCTTCGGTTTCCAGTTTTTTTATTTTTTCTAGAATTTCTTTCTGATATTCTTTTTCCAGATTTTCCAGCAATTCTTTTTTCGCCTCTTCTCTAGGAAGTCCAGAAATTCTCTCCAATTTTTCCAAAGCCTCAATTTTTAGGGTCTCTAAGCTTTCTTTTATTTCTCTCAGTTTTCTGACTTTTTCCTGGAAGACTCTCTCCTCCGACTCAAGTGTCGAAAGTTTATTTTCTAAAATATTTTCTCTCTTCAGTAAAACCCTTTCGGTCCTGAAAAGGGCTGTTCTTCTCTCGTCTGTTTCTTTTTTTGTTGCTTCTAGAATTCGATCAGCTTCTTGTTGGGCTCCGGCCAAAATTTCTTCAGTTCGAGTTTTGGCCTGCGAAATTTTCTTTTGAATTTTGGCTTCGATGGTCCGGTAATTTCTTTTGGCAATTGATTGACGAGCATAGTAACCCAAAACCGAGCCTAGAGATATAACAACTATACCCACGATTAAAGGGATAAATAGATTCATATTTTAAGTTGAACGATTGGCTATTTAGCATTTATTTTAGTTAAACGCAAATGATTCCAAAGCTCAAGGTTAAATAATTACATTTAAATTGTAACAAATATCTTTTAGAATGTCAAACTTATTAAAACGGGGGGATCTCCATCCATTCGGGAAGAGGAAGAGTAACTGTTACGGTTTCCGTTTCAGAATAACAAGTGTCAATATCATCAGCAATTCGGAGTTTCACTTTATAATTTCCTAAATCACCATAAGAAGTAGTAGTATTTCCTTTTGTTGTATCGTCTACGCTAAATGCTGATTCAATATAATCAAAATCCCATTGATAAGAGGTGATGGGAAGATCTTGACAATTAAACTCATTATTCCAAGGAGATGTATAGCATTTAGAGTTATCGATAAGCTCAACTACTTGATTCAGAGAAACCCGACTAGGAGAAGGAGTAAATTCCGGCCAAGAACCAGCATGAGCAGAAAAAGTAAATTCCGTAGGCTCTAACCAATCTGACCAATGGTCTGGATCAGGTCCACTGTCTTTCTCTTGGTCATTTACTCTTACTCGCCAATATAGAACATCGCCCCAATCCATCCATTCACCCAGCCAACTGTTCACCTGACTAGGAGTTGGTTTAAAATTAGGAGAATTACTTCTGGCTAAATAAGTAAATTCTGGAGAAGAAAAATCCATCTCATTATTAACCTGGATTTCATAGAATTTTTGAGGATTATTTTCTGGATCAGAATAGATCCAATGAAAAATTGGTATACTGAGGGCTTTAATTGAACAATGATCCCAACTCACTCCTCTAGGATATTCAGGCGGGATCTCCGGTTTTTCTGGGGGCTGATTTAAACTACTATAGTCTTTGGTTTTGGCATCTTCTGAGCAACAATTACTAGGGGTGCCAGTTACTACCTCACACCTGGCAGTGTAATTACCGGCCGCCAGGCCAGAGCAAGTAAATTTCGCTTTGTCTGTAGCTATTTGCCATTCTTGAAAAGTACACTGATGACCATCGCCCACCGTGGCATAAACATTGAGGCAATCTGGCTGGAGAGTATCAGTAATGTCTATACTAACCGGGCAGTATATGGTAAAGTCAGTGTTTTCTGTTGGGTTGGAAGGCTCAATAACTGGTTCTGCCAAGCCAATGGAGAGGCAGTAAAGAGGACAGTCTGCTCCTCCATAATCAATACCTTCTTCATCGCAGTCTTGAATACCATCTGAGCAATGGTCATCATACCAAGCTCCATCTACGCAAGCACCATCGTCAGGATAGCATTCAGTAATTGGGATATTCTCACAAGCCGGTATGACTTCATTACAGCTATCAAGGGTACAAGGATTTAAATCGCCACACGGCCGGTCATCACCTAAACATACCCCAGAAGTACAACTATCATTTATTGTGCACCATAAACCATCGTCGCAGAGTTCGTCATCGCAGGCAGCATCATAATCTTCGGTATGAACATCTTCTGGTAAACCAGAGCAGGCATGGGAAGTACTGCATCCTTTATATAATATTGAACCTTGACAATTAGAAACATCATCGCAACTTTCCACCGGTATATCACAGTAATTAGTCGAAGAAACTGGGGCACAGTTTTCACCATCATATACTTCGCCTGGGGCACACCAATAGAAACCATCACAACAAATACTTGTCTCCGGACCACATTCGCGAATCCCACTACAAGTACATTCCGCTTGACAGATACTCTCTCCCGGGCAATCTAAATCATCATCACACGCCGCCCCACAAACCCCTTTACAACAGTGAGTAATAGTCGAAGGACAAGAAGGTAGGGTGCAATCCTGACAAATTCCTAAAGCATCACAGTATTTATCACAGGAAATTAGAGTTGAATCTCGAATACAATCATTGTCATATTCCACCAGCTTTTTAGACGAGCAGTAATCATAGCAGGTATCAGATTTTTCTTCACAATCTAAACCATCGCATTGTGATGTGTCTGGCACCTCTGTAGGATTTAAGCCACAACTATCTAAGGCAGTACAGATCCCTTGGTGGTAATGGCCTGAACAGGTTAAAGGATTAGTACAGGTGTAACCACCAGCTAAACAGTCTTCGTCTTGCAGAGAATCGTAGCTTCTACCCGAAGCACAGAGACAACAAGTCCCACAATCTAGGCCATCACATGGTAGTGCGTCTGGTACCCCTGTAGGATCTAAACCACAACTATCTAAGGCCTGACAGATACCTTGATGGGCATAGCCCGAACAAGTTAAAGGATTAGTACATTCTCCTCCTCCAGCTGGACAATCTATATCTTGAGTAGAATCATATCTTCTACCCGAAGCACAGAGACAACAAGTCCCACAATCTAAACCATCACATTGGCTAGAATCTGAGATCTCAGTAGAATCTAAAGTACAACTATCTAGGGACTGACAGATCCCTTGATGGTAATGACCTGAACAGGTTAAAGGATTAGTACAGGTGTAACCGCCAGCTAAACAGTCTTCGTCTTGCAGAGAATCGTAGCTTCTACCCGAAGCACAGAGACAACAAGTCCCACAATCTAGGCCATCACATGGTGTGGGATCAGGGGTCTCATCTGGGTCATAACCACAACTATCTAGGGCTTGACAGATACCTTGACGGGCATAGCCTGAACAAGTTAAAGGATTAGTACATTCTCCTCCTCCAGCTGGACAATCTATATCTTGAGTAGAATCATAGCTTCTCCCACTAGTACAGATACAACAAGTTCCACAATCTAAACCATCGCATGTTGTAGGATCAGGAATTTCCGCTGGATCTAAGGTACAACTGTAATCAATTGTTTCATCGCAAATCCCTTGGTGGTAATGGCCAGAGCAGGTTAAAGGGGCAGAACATTCATAACCTCCGGGATCACAGTCTCCGTCTTGAGTATAATTTGGAGATTTGCCATTACTACAAAGACAACAGATTCCACAATCTAGGCCATCACATTGTGATGGATCAGAAGTCTCAGCTGGGTCATAACCACAACTATCTAAGGCAGCACAGATCCCTTGATGGTAATGACCTGAACAGGTAAGAGGATTGGTACAGGTGTAACCTCCTGCTGAACAATCTTCGTCTTGCAGAGAATCGTAGCTTCTACCCGAAGCACAGAGACAACAAGTTCCACAATCTAGACCATCACATGATGTCGGATCAGAAACCTGGCCAGTTATAGTACAAGAACCTTGATTAACTGCCCCGGTGCATCTTTTACTGTAACCTTTACAAGTTGAGGAATCGGTACAATAGGCATCACATTCAATGTCAGTAGTACAAGCAGAATCATCGTTATGCAAGATAGAACAACTCCCTGCAGCATTACAGGTTTTGTAATGGCCATTACAGTTTGAGGGGTCATCACAATAAGAAGCTTGGCAGGTTAAACCTTCGCAAACAGCAGGATAATCTATTTTATAACCGTTTTCTTTTAAAATTGAACAGGAGCCAGTACCAGTACATCCCCTATATAATCTTGAGCCGGTACAAGTAGAAGAGTCATCGCAATTGTCATAGGGCGTTTCACAATAATTAGTAGAATCAACTGGGGTCTTTCCTGAAGCAGTACAAACATACCCCCCAGCTGGAATAGGCGACCAAGAAGTAGTACTTTTTGAAATGTCACAATATTGGCATTTATTGGTTGGGTCACATTCACTGTCCTCATACGTCTCCCCGCCAATCACACAATTAGCACAGATATTAAGCTCTATCGATTTTTCTTCACCAATATTCCCGGCGTTATCTACAGCCCAGCCGTAAATCGTACAAGTCCCCGGATCAGGACAATTGCCATCCAGAATAGATATTGGAAAGTATTGTTTTGTAGTTGCGGAACCGCAAGTTCTTGAAGTCTCACCCTTAGTCGGGACGTCATTATTCTCTATCCTATATTTACAAGATTTTAGACCAGAATTAACCACCCCACTCTCTCCCGGTGGATTATCATAATCATAAAAACCAACTTTACATGTGCCCTCATAATTACATCCTGGATACGATTTACATTCTTCTTGAGCAAAAACATCGCTTACCCCCAAAAAAGAGAAAATAAAAACAGCAAAGATAAAAATAATAAAACCTACTGTCGAAAATTTAATCTGAAATTTTTTATTAAAATAATCTGGCCGCATTCTTGTTCTTTCATTATATTATATACGTTTTAAAATAAATAGAGAGAGAAACCTAACCGATATGAGGACTAAAATAATAAAAATAGTTTTTACTTTAATAATAGTAGCTTTACTTATTTTCTTTGGGATTAGCTATATTAAAAAAACTGAAATTTATCCGCCTACTTTTGAAGAAACGAATTGGTCAAGCCCAATCAATATTTCTCGTATTCCTCCTCCTGCTTCATTTGAGGAATGGAAAGAAATCTATCCTGAAAGTCCGATACTTACCGTTAATGGTAACGATGTCTTACATGCTGTCTGGGCCGAACAAAGTAGCGAGGGAATAAAAGAAACTTTAGGGTTAGAAGTCTGGGATTGGAGATTTAATGTTAAAAAATATCTTTCTTACAGTTTTAATAAAGATGGTGTTTGGTCTGAACCAACCCAGCTCTTCAGTTTTAGCCAAATCCAACCTTACTATATTACCGAAGATAAAAACTTCACTAAACTCGCCTTAGTTTCGGATAAAAAGGATACCCTTTACCTAATTTGGAGTTTGACCGAAACTAAATCTGAAGCCGTAGAAAGAGGGAAAACTCCTACCACCAGAGCAGTTATATCGGCAAAAGATATAAATGTCTTCTATTCCCAGAAGCTGAAAGATGGCGAATGGTCAGAACCAGAAAAAATATTTAATCCTCAGGAAGAGGATCAAAATCAGATAAGCCAGATTCTTCTGGCTGTTGATTCAGATTGCCAACCCCATATCATCTGCCGCCTGCCAGACTACAGTATCTACCAAATAACTAAGGATAAGAATAATAATTGGTTTTCTTCTCCTCAGACATTTAAAACACAAGAGGGCGTTGTAGCCCGTCCTAAATACTTTTGGTTAACTGTTGACAATAACGATACCTGGCATCTTGTTTGGTCTGAGAAAGAAAATAGGATGTATTATGCTCTTAAACCCAAAGGGAAAGATTGGCAGACGCCAGTGGAAATTTCTCAAGGGAAAGAATTACATTTGGGTTCTTTTTTTTCTGCTGTTCTTGATAAGGAAGGTAATCTTCATTTTGCCTGGAGAGATACCCGAGCTCAAGGTCCCAATCCAATAATTTATGCCTTTAAGCTAAAAAACGAAACTCTTTCAGAGTTAGTTTATTTAATCGAGGACTCACATGATTTTTCAGGATATGAATGGGGGGTTCGCCTTACTTTAAATGGCAATAATTTTCCTCATGTCATTTGGATTGGTGAAGATACTCAAATTATGTATATTAATAAAATAAAAGGAGGTAGTTGGTCAGAATCAGTAGCGATTTCTAATAATTTAGGAAAAATTAATCGAGAACCCTATCTTATAGGCAGCGAGGAAGCTCTTCACTTAGTCTTTATGTCGGGGGAATGGACATATGGTAATATTTTTTACAGCTTTAAACCTTTAAAATAAAACAGGCAGACCTTGACAAAATTATAAAAAAGAAGTATACTAAAAATAGCTCTCTAACAATTAGTTAGGGAAGTAAAGAAAGAAAAGGAGGTAAAGACAGAGGTGAAAAGAATAATTGTTTTTCTGAGTATCCTGTTAGCTTTAGCTATGGCTTTAGTCAGCTGCGCCCAGTTAACTCAAGAATCCGCCCCGCCCTCAATACCGATTATAGATTCCGATGGAGACGGAATGAGCGATTGGTTTGAAGAAAATATCGCCCATTTAGATCCATTAACACCAAACGATAGGTATGCGGTAATAGTAAACACAATTACCATCCATCCCAATCCTTATTTTACAAAACTAAATCAGAAAGACACGACCAATCTTAAAACTTTCTTAATCGAAGAAGAGAGATTTAAGCCAGAGAATATCTTTTTATTCATGGATAAGGAGGCTACTTACGATAATTTCAAAAAGACAATTGACAATCTGGCAAAAATCTCTGATGAAAATGATTTAGTTTACATCATGCTGATGGGGCACGGAACGGAAAACGCTTTTGTTTTTCATTCAGGAAAGGATCCTGCCGAGTTCGAATTATCCCCTAAAGAAGGTCCAACTCCCATAATTCTTAATAATGGAAAAGAAACACCAGATGAGACAACAATTGAGGGTCTAAAAATAGAAAGTGCCGCCAGTGGAAAGGGAATTAGGTTTAATGAAATTAATGAGCTTATTGACAAAATAAACTACCAAAAAATGCTCTTTACGGTGGAATGTTGCGGAGCAGGCAAGCTGGTTCACAAGCTATCAAGAGAGAATATGGTAATTCTGGGAAGAGTAGGAGTTGTTGAAGTTGCCCAAAAGCTGATACTTGGTATAGTTTCTCCTGATGCTATAACTAAAGATTTAAAATGGGTAGCACAAGAAACCACTCACCAGGCTAACGCTTTACCTGATAACGATCAGGACGGAAACTCCTATCCTTCGGTCGCCGAACTTTTTCTGGCTTGCTTAAATGATCCAGGAACCCAAGAATCGATTGAACGGCTTGGCCCCGAACACGAGATAATATCAAAGATGATAGACCTTCAAGGTATTGCTACTGATTTTTATTTCGGCGAAGCCAAGATCGGTCAGGACAAAGAAACAGATTTGTATTTGCTACCTCCAGATTGACCGAAATAAAAACCAACAGTTCCTCTATTAAAGAAAAGCCTTCCTTGCTTTATGCTCGGGAGGCTTCTTTATTATCTGCTGTATTTAAAAATCTATTGAAATTAAGAGTTTATTCGGTAGTAGGAGCGGCTTTATCTATTTTGAAAAGATTTGAAGTTTTAATATCTTCTGGGTTGTTGGCATTATCAATGCTTCTGAAGCAGACCTTCTTTCTACAAGCTTGGTTTGCAGGACAAGTTACTGTTCCTGAGGTCCCAGCAGTTAAACCAGAGGTATTACAAATTTGGCTTGTATCTATTATTTTATACTCGGTAGTTTTACAGCCGGAACCTCCAATTTCATCAGTACAAGTTAGAGTAAAGCCAACATCATAATTTACCCAATCTTTCCCATTAGGAGAAATAGTCGTAATTGGCGGAGTATTATCACAATCCCAGGTTTCTCCATAACAATTATTGGTCTCATCTTCTTCATCAACTCGAGGACCATAATAATCAGCACAAACCTGAATAAGGTCTGTTTCATCTGTGCAATTGGCTTTCCAGTCATGGGAAAATGATTCACCATAACTGGAACTACCAGCCGATAAAGAAGCTACATAATCATATTCTGTATAGGTACCATCGATATATAGAGCGGTGTAACTATAGTCAGCATTTCCTTCTCCTTGATTCCTGATGGTATATCTGATGGTGCCGCTGTAATCCCAGAAATCGTCGATAACTAAATCTGGAGGAGGAGCTACGCACTGGCAAGAATCATTACAGGTTTTTCCTATCCCACAGTTATCTCCAGGGTTTTTCTCGTCGCAGTCCTGACTTGCTCCGCAAGCCCATTCACATTGGTTATCACCAGTCCCATTGCAAGGAAAATCTTCTTTCTGATTATAATAATCACAGTTTAGAGAAAATCCACAGTCACACTCTTGATAATTTTTAGTAGTATTACCACAAACAGCAGTTTCTTTATGGGTAGTATAATCACATTCAATACATTTACTCTCATAAGCATCCCAAACTCCATGACTAACCAGACCAAATTCCCCAGTCCAGAAACCGGTACAATCAGACCTCCTTACTGTACAACTACCTCCATTATATACTAAAGAATAAACTGAAGGGCATTTACTAAGCTGGCATCTTGTGGCTGAGCCAATACAATCCTCTCTCCGTTCATCTTCGTAAAAAGCCTGAATGTAGCAATCTGTGCCAAGCAGACATACTGAACCAGAACCCCAAGGCGGCAGTTCCATAGGCCTATAGTTGGTCCACCCGCATACACTACCGCAATACACACAATGGAATGGAGCAACATAACCCCCTACCGCTCCACGTGATTGACAATCTGCATCACAGGCACATCCACTACTGCTACATTTTTGGTAATCCCAATTACACTCTTCTTTATCGTAGCAATAACACCATTCACTTCCGTATTGACTTTGTCTGGAACACCCATAATAACAATAACTACCACTAGAATAATATGGATAGGAGGTACATCTAGTTGAGGATGTGTCACATTTCCAGGAATCGTAACCGCTACACTCAGCAGGGCATTGTTCGGAACAACCTTTAGGATTAACCTTAACCGTGACTGAACCGATCCCGGCTTTATGGTCGCTGGAACACCCGTGCCCACCCGAATTATCTGAATCTTGAACCCAGCCATAATAGGTATAAGTTCCGGCAGTGTTCTTAGTAATATTCCAACTCTTAGTGCATTCAGTTTGGGTAAATGAACACTTTTGTTTGTTGCCATCATTCCAGCTGTTACTGCCTTCGTTGTAAGTGATGTAGTAGACATCATTATCATCACGTCCGGTAATGGTAATTGTAAATTCTTCTCCAACTATTACTGTGGTTTTTGAAGCATCGATTGTTCCAGTAGGGGGAGCGCAGTTCTTACATCCACTCCCGGTACATTCGTCATAAGTTCCGGGACAGTAATCTTTATCATAGCAGTAACACCATTCGCTCCCGTATTGGTCTTTTCGGCTACAGTTGTAATAACAGTAGCTGCCGCTCTTATAATATGGGTTATAGGTACACTCGGTCGAATCTGTATCGCATCTATAGGTATCATAGCCGCTGCAGTCAGATGGACAATTAGCTGAACAGGTTACACAACCCGAATCTGCTGAATCAGTTTTTCCATCACAATCATTATCCTTTCCATCAGAACAATTACCGTTAGCAGTACTTTCTGTCACATTATACCCCCCACAAGAACAGGAACAGTCTGAACAATCGTCATAATCTTGCCAACCATAATAGTCATAACAATCGGCTCCGGAGCAACCTTTGTAATGAGCTTTTCTCTGTCGCATACTATCGGAACATCGATATTCATTAGTCCAGGAATTTGTACCACAGTCTTGATAGTCTTCGTCCCAATAATAACGGGTCCGGCAATCATTATTATGGCAATCGTTTATATAATATTTTCTCTGGAGATATCTACCATCAGCTGAGCATTGATAGTCGTTTGTCCAATAGGAGCCAGCGTTACAATTTTCAATTAATTGTTTATCGGTATAGGGATTATCATAGCAAGAACCACCAGAACAGCCGGCATCATGGCAAGAATAATCCTGATAGACGTTGTCATTATGGCAGTAGGGATCGCCTGGAGGATAATCACAGTAATCTCCAGGGCAAGCAGAGCCCCAATCACTCCAATTGTTAGTACTAGTATAACAACTGCTGCCAGAGCAGCCCCTTACCCAATATCTTCTCTGGGGCTGATTACCGTCACAGCGATATTCATTATACCAACCCGAGCCATCGTTGCATTCTTCTTTTTTCCCTTCTCTATTCCCGCAGGAATCATACCAATAAACATCCTTGTTATAACAAGAATAAGTATAGTGAGAAGTACAAGCCGGAACGCAGGAACCACCAGAACATTTTCCCGAATCGCATAATCCTGTACATGAATTATCAGTGAGATAGTAGCTATTACTCTTACACCCTCCTCCCTGGCTTACGTCATAGCAGGTATAGTAATAGTAATATCGTTTACATTCAGAGGAAAGACTACAAAAATTGCCACCGCTGGCACAGGTTTCTGAGCTATTACAAATCCAACAGTCTCCATCAGCCCCACAAATCTCTCCCCAGGAAGAAATACAAGTGCAGTCATTCTGGGGATCGTTATAATTTTCATAACAATCAGAATTACAGGTTAAAGCATTTGCATTTAAGGGTAGAAATGAAATTATTCCTCCAAAAAAAGCGAAAAGGAACAGAAAAAAAGAGAATTTAGTAAAGGGGTGTGACATTGTCTTAGTTGGATTACTCTAAAGAGGGAAGGACTGTAATTCTTATTGCTTGAAAAACGTTATTAGAAAAATTTGCTATCACCTCAATCTTCTGGTTAGCAGAAAGATCTTTCAGCTCTCCCTCTTTAACTAAAGCTCGCTCATCGGTTAATGTTTCACTTTCAGTTTCTTCGTCCGGGATAAAAATTAATATATCTTCTTTAATCTGGAATGTAAATTTCCTATCCTTTCGGTCAACCACAATTGAATCCTCAGAAACTGAATCTATCTTACCGAGCAATGTAACATTCGCTTTCTCAAAATTATTAATGTTTAATATCTTCTCTTCTGGCTTCACCCATTGGAGCCAATAATTAAAATTAAGGATTAGTCCAATCAGGATTAAAATTCCGCCAATAATTAAGATTATTTGATTTTTTTTCATCGTATTATGGTAAAACTATTATTTCCATTCCTTCTAGTGAAGCATCGGCTTTTAATTGACAAAAAATACTTACCGTATCTCCAGTTTTTATTTCTCCAAATTCAATTTCTTCTCTTGCTACCGGTTGAGGAACCTCGGTTGCTTTTTCTTCAGGTGAAGATAAACGATAAAGGGGTGCATCTTCTCTAATCGAAATAGTTAAACTATCTCCGTCTTTGCTTAAGGTTAAATTCCGGCCAGATATTTCGGCAACTTCACCAGAAGCGGCGGTGGTTAAACCCGTAATTACTTTTGACTCTAATAAATCAGCAAGAGGTGCCTCCACTTTGGTTCCTTCCATCGCTTGCTTGCCTGAACTAAGACCTAAACTAAAACCTATTCCAAGGAGAATTAATCCGCCAATGACAACAATTGTGATTAAAATTTCTTTTTTCATTTTACATTTTTTGAATCTAAATTAGAAATCGCTAATAATTTCGACCTTTGGAATTATTTTTAAGTTCTGCCGAAATCAGGTTTAGATTTTTACTTAGTAGGGACGGGAAGAACGGTTACTCCTTTGCCTTCAAAGTTACCGGATATTAATTCCATTTGAACCACTATTTTATCGCCAACTTTAATTTCTTTGAATTCTATTTCCTTTGGTTCAGAGCCGGCTCCCTCGGCTTTTCTAACCATAGCAATCAGTTCAGCACCTTCCCTAATCGGGACAGTCAAACTATCTCCATTGGCAACCAAGGTTAGGGTCCGGTCTTTTATTTCTGTGACCTCCCCTCGAGCCGAAGCCCATCGAGATTGAATTACTTTTGACTCCTCTAAAAATGGAGTTGTTGGTGTTAGCGCGTCTTCTCCTTGCTCTGCTCCAATCATTAACCCGGCTCGCTTCCCTAGCTGATAACTAAAACTAGAAATAAGCAAAATTAAAATTAGAACTCCTATTCCAATTGAAACTGTTTTTTTCATGATTTTAAATATTTGATTAAAATTTGGGCTCGACCTTGATTTTTTAATTATAGCATATCAAAAAAATCCAGCCTATGTGGAAAAAGCCCGCGCGAAGCGTGGGCTTTTTCAAAGGTAATTTTACTTTAATTATTTTTTAGTCTTTATCACCTCATCAATAATTCCGTATTCTTTAGATTCCTCAGCTGACAAATAAAAATCCCGGTCAGTATCTTTTTCTACTTTCTCTAAAGGGTGGCCAGTATGTCTGGCTAAAATTTTATTTAATTTATCTTTAATTTTGATAATCTGTTTTGCCGTAATTTCAATTTCTACTGCCTCCCCAATTATTCCCCCAGCTATCTGATGGAGCAAAATCTCGGCATTAGGTAGGGCAAATCTTTTCCCTTTAGCCCCAGCAGCCAACAAAGTTGCTCCCATTGAACCGGCTAAACCAACACAAACTGTGGAAATGGGGCATTTGACATACTGCATAGTGTCGTAAATTGCCAAACCGGCCGTAACTGAACCTCCAGGAGTATTAATATAAAGCTGGATATCTTTATTCGGATCTTTAGAAGCTAAAAATAACATCTGGGCAATAATTGAATTGGCTGTGATATCGGAAATTGGACCAACTAAAAAAATAATTCTCTCTTTAAGAAGCCTGGAATAAATATCGTAAGCTCTTTCCCCAAATTGACTTTTCTCAATAACAGTAGGAATTAAGTTCATATACCAAGTTTTTATTTATACAAACGCAGGTGGAAATGAAGCTTTAGCTTCATTGACTATATTATTATACCAAAAACCCAACAATAAGCAAGGCTACAATGTTTAATACTTTAATCATTGGGTTTATGGCCGGCCCCGCCGTATCTTTGTAAGGGTCACCGACTGTATCACCAGTCACGGCAGCTTCGTGGGCAAAGGAGCCTTTACCTCCTAAGAAACCTTCTTCAATATATTTTTTGGCATTATCCCAGGCTGCTCCCCCCGAAGTCATCGAGATAGCAATAAATATTCCGACAATTATACTGCCAATTAAAACCCCCCCCAAGGCCTCGGGTCCCAAAATAAAACCAACTAAAATTGGAACAATCACCGGCAGTAAAGCTGGTAATATCATTTCTTTAAGAGCAGCCTTAGTAACAATATCAACACATTTTCCATATTCTGGTTTAGTCTCGCCAGCCATTAATCCTTTAATTTCTTTGAATTGCCTTCTCACTTCTTTAACTACCATTGCCGCTGCTTTTCCAACGGCTGCCATAGCCAGAGCCGAAAAATAATAAGCGACAGCTCCCCCAATAAATAAGCCAACTAAAACTTTAGGATCTTGAAGAACAAATTGGACATTTGCTCCCAAATTTTCCAATTTTTGAGTATAGGCTGAAAACAAAACTAAAGCAGCCAAACCAGCTGACGAAATCGCAAAACCCTTAGTGGTAGCCTTGGTGGTATTACCCACGACATCTAACTCCTCAGTAATTTTTCTATTCTCTTCAGGTAGACCGGCCATTTCTGATATGCCTGAAGCATTATCAGTAATTGGTCCATAAGAATCAAGGGCAATAATGAGGCCAGTTAAAGATAGCATGGAGACCGCAGCAATGGCCAATCCATACATCCCTCCTAACCAAAAACTGATTAAGATGCCTGCCGAAATTAAAAGCACCGGCAAGATGGTTGATTTCATTCCAACCGAGAGTCCAGCAATAATATTAGTAGCATGACCGGATTGAGAAGCAGCAGCAATAGATTTTACTGGGGAATATTTTTTGGAAGTAAAAAAATCAGTAATTAAAAATACAAACCCGGCAATTAAAAGGCCGACCAAAGCCGGTAAATAAAGATTAATTACTGGTATTTGAAGATCTTTAGCCGCTTGAAAAATTATTGGCAAAAACCCCACGGCTGACAAAATCCCAGCTATAATTAAACCTTTAAAAAGAGTAAAAATTATGTTTTTGTTTTTCAATCTAACAAAAAAAGTGGCAATAATTGAAGCTAAGATGGCTAAAGAAGCTAAAATTAAAGGTAGAAAAACTGCCTGAGGGAAATTGGGAAATAGAAGTGCTCCTAAAACCATGGCCGCCACTATGGTCACGACATAGGTTTCAAAAAGGTCGGCTGCCATGCCGGCACAGTCTCCGACATTATCTCCAACCTGGTCAGCGATTACGGCTGGATTCCGAGGATCATCTTCGGGAATACCCTTTTCAATTTTGCCAACTAAATCGGCTCCAACATCAGCGGCTTTAGTGTAAATTCCTCCGCCCAATCTAGCAAAAACTGAAATTAAAGAGCCTCCAAAACCCAAAGCAATTAAAACTACCAAATCCTGAAATAAAAGATAAAAACCAGAAACCGCTAAGAGCCCCAATCCTACCACTAAAAATCCCGTAACCGAACCTCCTTTAAAAGCCAGATTTAAAGCCGGTTTCAATCCTTTTTTGGCAGCTTCCGCCACTTTCGAATTGGCCTGGGTAGAAACCATCATCCCAATAAAACCAGCTAAAGCTGAGGCGGTAGCTCCAATTAAAAACCCAAGGCCGGTTTTAAAGTTAAAGAAGCCCCAGAGAATAAAAAATAAAAAGATAGCCACCACCCCGACGGTTTTGAATTGTCTTTTTAAAAAAACCATTGCTCCTTCTCTAATGGCGAAGGAAATTTCAATCATTTTACCCGAACCAGAAGGAGCCTTTCTAACCTCACGGATTAAAAAAAGGGCAAATACTAAACTGAAGATTGAAACAATAATGGGAAGAAAAAGCATATTCATTTTTTAACTGTTTTTTTAGTTTTAGGGGCCCGCGAAGCGGGGGGACGCGGTGGGTGGGTTGTAGTCTTTTTTTTCTCTTCTTCTATGGTTTCTTGGCTTCGGACATCTATTTTCCAGCCAGTCAATTTTGCGGCAAGTCTGACATTCTGACCATTCTTGCCAATAGCTAAAGATAATTGGTCTTCAGGAACAATGGCCAGAGCCTTGTTTTTAGGCATAATTTTTACCTCCAAAACTTTAGCTGGAGATAGGGAATTAGCAATATATTTTTCTGGATCTTCAGAATATTCAATAATATCAATTTTCTCTCCTCCCAATTCATTAATTACTGCCATCACCCTCGTCCCCCGCTGTCCAACCATAGATCCAATTGGATCGACTTCTTTTATATTTGAGGCTACGGCAATTTTCGATCTGGATCCCGCTTCTCGAGCAATAGATTTAACAACTACTGACCCGGCAGAAACTTCGGGCACTTCTAATTCAAAAAGTTTTGAAATCAATTTTGGATAGGCCCGGGATAAAAAAACTACTGGGCCTCTGGGGGTTTCCTCAACCTTCAAAACAAAAACTTTTAACCTTTGCCCTGGTCGATAAAATTCTCCGGGAACTTGTTCTTCTTTACTTAAAATTCCTAAAGTTTTACCGATATCTAAAAAAACATTTCTGCCTTCAATTCGCTGGACAATACCAGAAATAATTTGGCCCTCTTTTGATTTATACTCTTCAAAAATACTCTCCCTTTCAGCTTCTCGAAGTCGCTGCATTATTACTTGTTTGGCGGTTTGGGCCGCAATTCGGCCATAATCTTTTTGAGCTTTCAAGATAATTTCCAGTTCCTGACCAGTTTTAATCTTCGGTTTTATTTCTTTAGCTTCTTTTAGCATAATGTGTTTTTCTGGATTGAAACGAACCTTTTTGCCCTCTTCGCCTGCTACCTCAGTCTTTTTTGCTTTTAATGCCTCCAGTTCTTTTTCAGAATAAATCATCGATTCTGCAACCACCAATTTTACCTGCCAAAATTTAACTTCACCTGATTCAGAATCAAGCTTAGCTTTAATCACTTGTCCCTTTTTCCCATAATCTTTTTTATAGGCAGCGGCAATTGCCATCTCAATGCCTTCCAAAACTTTTTCTGAAGAAATTCCTTTTTCTTCAGCAATTTGGGCAATAGCCGAAGTAAAACTTTTTATATCCATAACTTTAATAAAAGTGTCCGCTCGGAACGGACTATTTATATTTTATCAAAGGTTAAGTTTTTGTCAACCTTTTGAGCAATCTCTTTATTCTTAAATCTAAACAGAGAAAGTTATTATCAAAGATAAGTCGATTTCTAATCAAAACTGCCTTATTTTGAGCTTTTTTAATCTCTTCAATTGGGCTCAATCTTTTAATCCAAATTGGAACTATAGATAAAATTGAGAAAATTCCAGCTATATCAAATTGACTAAAATAAATTGAAAGAAAAATGACCGTAATAAAAAGAAAAAAAGTGCCGATGGCCGCATTCCAAATTAAACTCAAAAGAACAAAAGGAATTAGAGAAAATCCTATAATTTTTGGAGCCAGGGCTAAAGCAGCGCCGATAAAAGTTCCTACTCCTCGACCTCCGGCAAACTTCAAAAAACAAGACCAGTTATGACCAGTAACCGCCGCCACTCCAGAAAAAATCTGAATTTCCGGTGATAGTCCCAATTTTTGAGCTAACCAGACAGCCAAAAAACCTTTTCCGACATCGAAAATGCCAGTTAAAGCTCCTTGCCATTTACCAACATTTCTAAAAACATTGGAGCCAGAAGTTTTTTTCCATCCGATTTTTAGAATATCTTTTTTAGTTGAAAAACGAGTAATTAAATAGCCAAAAGGAATAGAACCTAAAAGATAAGCAAAGATTATGTAAAAAATACTCATATTTTTAGAATCCCCCGTGGTAGAAAAACAGGTTTTCGCCGAAGGCGAAAACGTTAGACTACAACCCGCCCACCGCATCCTCCCACTCGCTTCGCGAGTGGGCCCCTACCGAAGGTGTCTAAAGCGGGGGTCGGGGGATTTCTGGGAGGCATCCGGCTAATAAAGTTCCGGGGCCAGAGTTTGCTCCAACAATAGAAGGAGCTAAAGAAATAAAAAGAACTCCTGCCCCTAGTTCTTTTTCTACTTTTTCTTTTAATTTATAGGCTAAATCAATATTATCAGTATAATTTATTCCTACTTTCATCTTCCCATATTTTTTAGTTTGATGCTCTAATTGATGAAAAAGGGCTTTAAAAACATCCTTAGTCCAAAAATTAAAACCGGTTAAACCGACTTTTCCTTTTTTAATCCCGATCATTGGTTGAACCCCTAACCCTTTTAAAATCTTAAAAGCGGTCGCCTGCCAGTGGCTCATCCTCCCAATTTTTTCTACCCAATAGGTGGTTTCCAGAAAGCCAAAAAGTTTAGCTTTTTCTCTAAGAGTTTCCAGAGTTTTAGTAATTTCTTCAATATTTTGCCCTTCTTTAATCAGCTCGGCAGCTTTTAACATTAAAAGTCCTTCTGGAACCGAAGCTTGCAAAGAATCAAATATGATAATTTTTGAAGGATCTGGCATCAGCTCCTTGGCCTGTCTGGCTGAGTTATAGGTAACCGATAATTTAGAAGTTAAAGTAATAACTAATACTTTTTCAAATTTTTCAAGAACTTTTTTGTAGGCTTTTAAATAATCTCCGGGTGAGGGAGCAGAAGTTTTGGGATGAGCTTTTGTTTCTCGCATTATTTGATAGAGATTTTTTTCTGGGAATTTTTCCCATTCTTGAAAAAACAATTTTGTTTTGACCATTTCAATTTGATACTCTTCGATTATCTTTTCAGGCAAAGAGCAAATATCATCTGCCACTAAACCAATTTTATATTTTTGATTATTTACCACGAATTTCCTGGAAATATCCTTCAAATCTGGGGATATTTTTTATTAAGAGTAAAATTGTTCCAACCGCTATAGGAAGGAAAATCTGAGGATTGTAAAAATAAAGCGGGATGGGAGCTAAAATTAAACCTGTCATCCTTCCTGCCATTTGCTTTCCAATGACCATCATTAAAATTTCAAAAGGTTTCTTCCAATTTATTTTTTCTACCTTCCCCATTTTTTCTAAAATAATTTGGGCTGGAATTGCGCAAAAAAGAACTGGCAACCCCCAGACTAAAAGTGAGAGCGGCTTTAAATAAACTAAAATCCCCATTAAACAAGCAGCTCCCCGGCCACCAGTAAATTTCAAAAATAAGGAATAGTTATGGCCTAAAACTACAAAAAAACTAGTTAAAATTAAGATGGGAATTAAATTTTCAGGAAAAAATTTCTGAGCTAAAAAAATAGAGCCTGCTCCTTTGGCCATATCTACGATCAGGATTATCAAAAAAACGATCAAAGCTAATTTCTTTTTACCTGCTTCCCTTAATGCTCGAAAAGCATTCGTTGCCCCAATATTTCCCGAGCCAATCTTTCTGATATCCTTACCAGTCAATTTTTTAGTAATTAAATAAGCAGTAGGGAAAGAACCAATGAGATAAGCAATAAGAGAAATTAAAAAGAAATTAATCATAGGGGCATGTTACCGTGCTTTTTGGCAACCTTACTCTCTCTTTTATTTAAAAGCGACTCCAGACACTTAATTAAAATGGCTCTGGTATCTTTGGGATGGATTATCATATCAACCTGACCTAATTTTGCTGCCTGGTAAGGATTAAGGAAAAATTCCTTTAGCTCTTGAATTTTTTCCTTTTCCAGTTTTTTGGGTTTTTTGCTCTCGGCTATTTCTTTTTTATAAATAATCTTTACTGCCTGCTCTGGCCCCATTACGGCAATCTGACTAGAGGGCCAGGCAATAATTTTGTCGTAGCCAAGATAACGGGAGGCCAAAGCAATATAGGCTCCACCAAAAGCTTTTCTTAAAATTAAACTAATCTTAGGAACGGTGGCTTCAGCAAAAGCATAAAGAACTTTTGCTCCATGGCGAATTATCCCTTGGTGTTCCTGGTCGGCTCCAGGAAGGTAGCCAGGAGTATCAACCAAGTTGATTAAAGGGATATTAAAGGCGTCACAAAACCTAACAAAACGGGCCACTTTATCTGAAGAATCAATATTAAGGGTGCCGGCCATAAATTTTGTTTGGTTAGCAATAATCCCCACTACCTGACCAGAAAGCCTGCAAAAGCCTGTGATGACGTTAGCAGCAAAACCGGCCTGAATTTCAAAAAAGGAATTTTTATCAAAAATTTCCTGAATTACTTCTTTCATATCATAACCCTTCTCTTCTTTTTCGGGAACTATTTTTAATAAATTATAGTTTTCTCTTTCAAATAGTTCGGAAAGAAAACTTTTTTGTTTAGGCGGGTCTTCCAGGTTGTTTTGAGGAAGATAAGAAAGAAGTTTTTTAACTCCGGCGAAACAATCTCGTTCATTTTTAAAAACAAAATGGCAGCAACCGCTTTTTAGACTATGGATAGCCGCTCCACCCAACCCATCAAAAGAAATCTTCTCACCAGTTACGGCTTTAATTACTTCGGGGCCGGTAATATACATCTGAGAAATTCCTTCAACCATAAAAACAAAATCGGATAAGCCCGGAGTATAGGAGGCGCCACCAGCTGAGGGACCGGCAATAACGGTAATTTGAGGAATGACCCCGGAAGCTTTAATGGTGGAGCGAAAAATAGCGGCGTAGCCATCGAGGCTCGAAATTCCCTCCTGAATTCTAGCTCCACCAGAATCAATTATTCCAATAATAGGCGAGCCAGTTTTTTGGGCAAGCTCAATAACTTTGACAATTTTATTACCGTGCATCTCACCCAAAGACCCTCCCATTCTAGAAAAGTCTTGGCTATAAATATAAACCTGGCGATTATTAATTTTTCCAAAACCAGTAACTACAGCATCACCGGGAAGCTTTTTTTGGTCCAAACCTAAGACATTAAAACGACTTTCAACAAAGGGATCAAGCTCGGTAAAGCTTTCTGGGTCGAGAAGCAAATTAATCCTTTCCCTGGCCGTAAGTTTTCCTTTTTGATGTTGCTTCTCAATAAATTCAGGTTTTTCAAGCTCGGCCCGTTTTGAATTTAATTTTTCGATTTCCTTTTTGAAGTCCATAGGTTTATTCACTAATGGTTTTTAATTGTTCTTTTAATTCTTTGACGATTTTCTTCAAAATCTTTTCATTATTCACCCCTTTCCCTAATTCTATTTTAAGTGATGTGGCCTTATCTTCCAACTCTTTTGGGAATTTTTCAATATTGGTATTTAAACCAATCCCGATCACTGATAGTTTAACATTTTTCCCAATAATATTCTCGGTTAAAACTCCAGCCACCTTCTTTCGATTCAGTAAAACATCGTTGGGGAGCTTAATTAAGGTTTCTAAAGAAAAATTGTCGTTTATGGTTTTAGCCACAATAAAAGCAGCTAAAATAGTTAAAGTTTGTAAATCTTCAATTTTACTTTTGGGTAAAATAATTGAGAAATAGAGTCCGCCTCGGGGAGAAAACCAAGGAACTTTTTCTTTGCCATAGCCAGCGATCTGTTTTTCAGCCACTATCACCGTCCAGGGCGCTACTCCACTGAGCGCCAATTCTTTAGCTTTCTGATTAGTTGAAGGAATTTTTTTAAACTTTTTAATTTTAAATTCCAGGTCTGGCATTTTGAATCAATCTAAGACAATTAAAGTCTCTTCTTCTTTCACTTCTTGATTTTTTTTAACTAAAATTTCTTTCACTTTCCCATCAAAATCGGAAATGATTTCATTTTCCATTTTCATTGTCGATAGAAAAAGGATTTTTTGTTCCCTTTTTACAAAATCTCCTTCTTTGACAAAAATTTCAGAGATAACGCCAGCAATTGGAGCTTTAATTTCTTTTTTAGAAAAATTCCTTTTTGGAATAGAGGTTTGAATAAGGGAGATTCCTTTTTTCTCTTCTTTTCCGAAAATAAACTCTTTCTCTCCCATTTTTATTTTCACCTTATCTTCACCCTCTTCTAAAATCTCCACCTCGCATTCTTTTCCTTTAATTTTTAATTTCAATTTCATATCTGATTTCTTTATTCTTCAAACATTTTTAACCTCTCAGACATTACCCAATTTGAGGGGCCCCTCCTTCCCGGGATCGGTTTTTCTGATTCTTTTATGGCTTTGTAGATTTGGAAAATAATTTCGGCAGTTTCCTTTTCTTCTATTTCTCTCATTTTTGGGATTTCTTTTTTCGGCTGGGGCAATATTTTTCCCAAAATTCCGCTTTTTTCAATAAAATCGGCGGCGAAGTTTCCTTTTAGGAAATCTTTGTTTTCCAGAAGAACTTTAAAAAGCGGAATAGTCGTTGGCACCCCTTCAATGACCATTTCTTCTAAAGCTCGCTTTAATTTGGAAATCGCCTCCTCCCTAGTTTTATCCCAGGAAATTACTTTTGCTAAAAGGGAATCAAAATAAGGATAAACTTCCTGGCCTTGGTGTAAAAAAGTATGTAAAAAAATTCCCTGACCACCGGGAGGAAGATATTTTTCTATTTTACCTGAAGCTGGTTGGAAATTTTTTTGAGGATCTTCGGCATTAATCCTGGCCTCAATTGCCCAACCATTAAAGAAAACGTTATCTTGAGAAAAGGGAATTTTCTCTCCCTGACTGATTTTAATTTGCTGCTCGACAATATCGATGCCAGTGATTGCTTCCGTCACCGGATGCTCAACCTGAAGCCGGGGATTAACTTCCAAAAAGTAAAAATTTTTCTCGCCACTTATCAAAAACTCAATGGTGGCTGCCCCTTTATATCTTAATTCTTGGCCTAATTTCACGGCTAGGTTACCAATTTTTTCTCTTTCCCTGGCATCTAAAAAAATAGAGGGGGCTTCTTCAAGTAATTTTTGAAATCTTCTTTGAATTGTACATTCCCTTTCTCCCAAATGAAGAATTTTTTCTCCATCTCCTAAAATCTGGAATTCAATATGTCTGGCTTCAGGTAAGTACTTCTCAAGAAAAAAATCGGCATCGGCAAAAGCGGTTGCCATTTGTCTTTGGATTCCCAAAGAAATCGAGAAAATTTGACCAAAACTAATTTCCCCGTTAATTACTCTAATTCCAATTCCTCCTCCCCCTCGCCGAGCCTTAAGAACAAATGGTGGTCTAATTCTCGATACCCATTTAAAAAGATCCTCTTTTGTCTTGATTGAGCTATCACTGGCTGGCAAAGTGGGAATTCCTACCTTTTGGGCAATTCTCTTTGCTTCAATTTTATCTTCTAATTTCTTTAAAATTTTAAAATGGGGCCCAATGAATAAAATACCATTTTTTTGGCAAAGTTTGGCAAATTTCCAATTTTCAGCTAAAAATCCATAACCCGGATGAATAGCCTCAACCCTAGCTTTTTTAGCAATTTCAATAATTTTCTTTTGGTTAAGGTAGCCTTGAGCTCCTTCTTTCTCTAAAAAACAATATTCATCAGCCAACCTTGTTTCGAGGAAATTTTGCTCTTCCCCTGGTAGGGAACAAAGAGCAACCGTTTTTATCCCCATTTCCTTGCAGGTTCGGATTATTCGGAGAGCAATCTCTCCTCTATTGGCAATAAGAATTTTTTTAATCATTGAAATAAATTAAAAATTTATTGACCGAGCTCCCCGCAGGGAGTGAAGGTGAAGAAGAGAATAAAGTTCTCTTCGCCTAAGATTGAAGTCGAAGAAATAAATTTCTTCTCCACGCTTCGCTTTCTTAAAGAAAGCTTGCGTAATTGAAAATTCATTGATCATATCTCTTTACATAGTTTGTTGATTTCTTCCATTGTTTTATTGGTAATTTTTTGAAGGATTTGTTGATATTCTTCAGAATTTTCTTCCAATTTTTTTGCTCTTTCTAACTCTTCTTTAAAAAATAAGGGTTTTCCAATATTAATTTTAACAATCCTTTTTATTTTAAGTTTTCCTTTGGGCGGAAAAAGTTCGAAGGTCCCTTTAATTCCCACTGGTAAAATTGGAACTTCAGTTTTTAAAAAAATTCTGGCTACTCCTGGCTTTCCCTCTTGAATTTCACCATTAGTTGACCTTCTTCCTTCAGGATAAATTATCAAAATATCTCCCTTTTTTAAAACTGAAATGGCTTCTTTTACTACTTTTTCTCGGGAGCCCTCATTTCTCCTATCTAAAGGAATGACTCCCGAAAGAAAATAGAGGCTGGCGATTAACCATTTTAGAGGAATTTTAAACCCTTCAATCTGACCGATAAAATGGAATCTCCTGGGCACGCAGAGATAACTGTTGATGATGATATCAAGGTAACTCTGGTGGTTTGAGACTAAAATAAAATTTCTCTTGGAAATGTTTTCCCACCCTTTAACTTCCTTGATGAAAAGCCAGTGAACTAAAGGTTGAAGAAAAATTTTACAAAACCAAGAAAATAGAGGATTCATAGCTTTTCCACCTCTCTCATAATTTCTTCAATTATTTCTTGACAACTTTTAATTTCAGAAATACCTCCGGCACAAAGCCCGCAAAGTAGAGGAACCTGGTCAATATTGCCAGCAGCCACCTTTGAACCGGCAAATTTATCGGCTTTTACTTCTTCCGGGAAAGGATTCTTTTCCTCAAGCTCCTTAATTTTTTTTGCCAATTCGTTTTCTATCACCCGGACTGGTCGCCCAGTAAATCTAGCCACAACCGTAATATTTTCATCGGTTGCCGAAATGACAGCTTTTTTGTAATTTTCGTGAACCTGGCACTCTTTACTAGCCAAAAATCTGGTTCCCATTTGGATTCCATCTGCCCCCAGCAAGAAAGCAGCCGCCGCCGTTTTTCCGTTGTGAATCCCCCCAGCGGCAATTAAAGGCATCTCTTTCAAAATTGCTTTGGTTTGAGGAACCAAAGTAAAAGTAGTATTTTCTCCAATATGGCCACCGGATTCCAGCCCCTCAACCACCACCGCATCAGCTTTATTATCTTCCATTTTTTTAGCTAATCTGGCGAAACCAACAACCGGAATAATTTTAATCCCGGCGGCCCCTAAATAAGAAAAGAGGGGCAGGGGATTTCCGCCACCAGTAAAGACAACTGGCACCTGATATTTGATTATTACTTTTACTAAATCAGGAACTCCGGGATTCTGCATTAAAAGATTAACGCCAAAGGGCTTATCGGTTAAGCTCTTGGTTTTTTTAATCTCTTCCTCAAGCCAAGATGGAGGAAAAAAACCAGAACCAATTACTCCCAGACCACCGGCATTAGAAACAGCCGAAACTAAATTTGATTCAGAAACTCCAGCCATCCCCCCCTGGATAATTGGATATTTAATATTTAAAAGTTGGGTTAGTTTGTTATCTTTGAGCATATGATTCACTAACAATTAATAAAGGTTGGCGTTTCAAAATCTCGTTAGCTTCACTCACCAGCTCTTGGATTAACTCTTTAACTTGAACTATTTTATTAACTCGCCAGACATTGGAACCAGCAAAAACTAGTCCATTTTCTAGGTCACCCTTGCGGGCATTTTCCAATGCTTCCAGGATGCAATAACTTTTATCACAAACCATTCCCATGCATCCCCGGCATTTCTTAGGATCTGGTTTGGGCGCTTTTCCTTCTAAAATTTTTTCAACTAAGGGGGTTTTAATCGCTCTACCTGGCAAGCCAACTGGAGAATGGATAATTACAACGTCTTCTTTCTTTGCTTTCAAATGGGCTTCTTTAAATTTTTGGTGAACGTCGCACTCCTCGGTGGCAACAAACCTGGTTGCCATCTGGACTCCTTTGGCTCCGGCCCTAAACATCTCAACAATATCCCGGCCATCAAATATGCCGCCAGCCGCAATTACTGGAATTTCCACTGCTTTTACCACTTCTTTGACAATATCAATTGTTTTTCTAAAGGGGTGAGTTTCGGGAAATCCAAGATGACCACCAGCCTCCTCTCCTTCGACAACGATGGCCGCCGCCCCCATTGCTTCACCCTTTTGGGCAACTTTAAGAGATGAAGCCATAGAAAATATGGGGACATTATATCTTCTTCCTAATTCAAAAATGTCTTCTCTAAATCCTGCTCCCTGGATAATTAAATCGATTTTTTCCTCCATGGCTGCTTTTACTAACTCAACAAAATGGCCAACCACCCCCATAATATTAATTCCAATCACTCCTTTTGGCCCGGCAATAATTCTGGCCTGCCTTATTTCTGATTTAACCTCATTGGGGTCACTCATACCAGAAACAGCAATGATGCCCACCGCCCCTTGCTTAGCAACATTTCCAGCTAAATTGTGTAATGACACTCTTACCGCCATGCCTCCTTGGATAATTGGGATTGGGGCAAAAAGATTTCCTATTTTCAAAGGGGGTAGTTTGGTTTGGGTCACGGGCTTTCCTTCCCTCTCTTCAATATATTTTGTTTTAAATTCGTCTTTGTCTACCACGACCACGCTAAACCTCACTTCACACTTTCTTTCCTCGCCTACATAAGCCGCTCCTTTAAAGTTAGCGGTTTTAAAACCATAAAATCCTAAAAGCTCAACTTTGTATTTTATTTTGTTGCCAGGGAAAATTGGTTTGTAAAAAATAGCGCTTCTTACCTGATAGGCTAAAAGGTGATTTTTCTTATGGTCTTTACCAATCTTCTTCCTCAAAAGAATTGTTCCTATCTGAGCCAGTCCTTCAACAATCAAGACGCCTGGCATTATTGGAAAGTCAACAAAATGACCTTTAAAATAAGGGTCCTCAGGAGAAGTCTGCTTATAGCCAACTATAGTATTGTCTTCAATACTTTCTACTTCATCCACCCATAAAAATGGCTCATCATAAGGGATAATACTTTTAATTTCTTCTTTGTTTAACAAAGCCATATTAAGAATAAATATAATTTCTGGTCAAAGGAAAATGATTATTCAAACTATTACTAAAAGTGATTTGATACAAGCGACTGTTCCCCATTTTAAATGAAATTGAGCTCCCATTTAAATAAAGTCTCCACATTCGCAAAAATTCCTCAGCCCGCTCCCCGCTACCCAAGGATTTAATTAAAACCTTCCTTATTTTATCAATATTTTCTTCAAATCTCTCTATCCATTTATCAAGAGTTTTGGCATAATGTCTTCTTAAATCCTCGATGTCAAAAAAAACCAGACCTTTTTGGTTCATAATATTAACAATCACCTGAAGAGCGGGAATAAAACCACCGGGAAAAATATACTTAGTAATCCAGGGGTCAGCAAGCTCATCCTTTGCAGAACCGATGGTCTGGAGAAGACCGATACCTTTAGGTTTTAATAATTTTTTTACTACATCAAAAAAAACAGGGTAAAACTTTTTGCCAACATGTTCAAACATTCCTATCGAGACAAACTTATCGAATTTTCCTCTTGCCTCTCGGTAATCTTTTAAATAAACCTTAATCAAATCAGTTAAGTTTCTTTTTCTAATTTCATCAACAAGATAATTGTATTGTTCTTCGGAAAGGGTATAACCTTCACATTTTACTCCATAATTCTCAGCAGCATAAAACATCATTCCGCCCCAGCCACAACCTATGTCCACCAAGGTTTCTCCTTTCTTCAATTGAAGTTTTTTAGAGATGTGCTCGTACTTATTTAATTGAGCTCGGTCAAGACTATCATTTTCTTTTTTGAAGTAAGCACAAGAGTAGGTGAGGGTCCGGTCAAGCCAGAAAGAATAAAAATCGTTCCCGATATCATAATGATGACTTACATTCCTTTTTGCATTGAGAATAGTCCCCAGAGAGGAAAGGTAATGATAGAAAATCTTTAATTTATCTTTTAAGGAGAGCTTAAAATCAATATAATTCTTCCCACACCCCATTTTAAGGAGGTCTTGGAGACTACCTTCAACGAGAACGTTTCCTTTCATAAACTCTTCGCCAAACCCTATACTCCCCCCGCTAAGAATTCTCTTTATCGCTCCTCTATTTTTAAAAACCAATCTAAAGCTTTCCTTGCCAGAACCGTACTTCTCTTTGATTCCATCCCAGAATTCTACTTCAAAAGGAGTTTCCGGGAAGTTTAAACTCAAGGGTTTAAATAAATTATTCAACTTTGACTTCATATTGCTAGTCCCCCATCAATATTGACCACTTCTCCGGTGATAAAACTAGCTTGGTCTGAAGCTAAAAAGAAAACTAAATTGGCTACCTCTTCTGGTTTGCCAAATCTTCCCAAAGAAGTTAATTTTTTGACCATGGTTTTCATTTCTTCAGGTAGGTTTTCAGTTAAGCGAGTTTCAATAAAACCCGGGGCAATGGCATTAACCTGAACTCCAAGTCGGCCAACTTCTTTGCTCAGGGATTTGGTAAAGCCAATGATACCGGCCTTGGCCGCTGCATAGTTTGTTTGGCCAAAATTTCCTCTCTGGCCAACCAGAGAAGAAAGGCTAATAATCTTTCCTTGGTTTTGAATAATTAAAGGTAAGGCGGCCTTAGTACAATTGAAAACTCCGGTTAAATCTATATCTATTACTCTCTGCCATTCTTCTTTGGTCATTTTGGCTAAAGTCCTATCTTGAGTAATCCCAGCATTATTTACCAAAACATCTAATCGGCCAAATTCTTTTTTTATCTCCTCTACCATTTTTTCTACTTCCTCTAATTTTGAAACATCGGCTACGAACGCCCGAAGGGCGTGAGTCGAAATGAGAGCTTTGCTCTCATTGAGTTCTTCAACTAACTTTTTCAGAGCCTCTTCCGCCTGGGCAATATCATTTAAGGCAACCTTTGCTCCTCCTTCAGTAAATTTTTTAGCAATGGCTTTACCAATCCCTCCCGAAGCACCAGTGATTAAAACTACTTTATCTTTGAACATTGAAAATTGAAATGAATTGAAAATTCATTGAACATAATTTTAAATTTTATTTTCCGACCTTTTAATGAATCTCCAGCCCATTGGTAGAACTAACCCAGCTAGCAATATCTTTAAGGCATCCCCTAGAATAAAGGGATAGAGTCCAGCAATTAGCAATCCTTTCCAAGGAAGAAAATTGGCTAGCCAGAGAAGGCCAAAAATATAAATAGCAATATTACCAATGAGCATAGCTAAAATTGCTGTTTTAATTTTTTTATCCCAGCCTCTTTCAGCTAATTTCCCGACCAAAAAAGCAGCAAAAACAAAGCCAATTAAATAACCTCCAGTTGGACCAATTAATCTGGCAACCCCTAAGGCACCACCAGTAGCGAACCAAAAAGGAATACCAGTAAGGCCAACTAAAAGATAAACAATTTGAGATAATGCCCCTCGGACACTTCCTAATAAAAGGCCTGCCAAAAGGACGGCCAAAGTCTGACCAGTAATGGGTACCAGGCCAATCCAAAAACTAGCTTGAGCAAAAAGAGCAGTCAGAAGACTAAAAC
>Ga0209986_10000475_pt1 | contig 38165 bp, 33 predicted proteins | sample BlataG_FD_183168 | JGI IMG/M metagenome (GOLD analysis project Ga0209986, IMG submission 183168) | Deep subsurface microbial communities from Black Sea to uncover new lineages of life (NeLLi) - Black_00105 metaG (SPAdes) (version 2) | ecosystem: Environmental > Aquatic > Marine > Oceanic >... | reverse complement strand
CCGTACCGAACCCCAGATATCGTACCCAGTTGAGTGTTCCGCGGTACCTGCGACGACTCGCGATGGAGAGACTTGCAGTTGCTTACCAGGACTGGTTCATATGGGTCTCACGCACAAAAAATTTGCTAGACGAGATCGAATGGACATCGCTTTTAGGACGTGCAGGCTTCGAGGTTGAGCGGACCCAGCGCTACTTCTCACCAAGCGCGCTGCGATGTTTGGAGTGGGGTCATTACTTCGGTGCGCCCTGCCTGTTACCTCGCTGGGTTACCGGTCGTTGGATACTAACATCTAAACGCTGGAACTTGTGGTTGACAGATAAACTGGTGCGGCGCTACTATGAAGAACCGTCGTCTGATGAAGGGACCTATACCTTCTTTCTGGTGCACAAACGATGAGTGAGCTATCAGGCAAATTGGTAGTTCGAAAGCAGATAAATGGCCATTGCGGTATGGGTAGGCGTCATTTTGGGAACCTCTATGCCCAATCGACCGATGAGACCTGCTAGGAGACATTATTAGGGAGAGGCACTATGGATTCTAACAATGACGAGGGCACGAACCAGCATGAACCCACAGTTCTCGAATGGTTCATTTCGTTGCTCAAGTTACGCCCTCTTCCTTTCCCGGAAGAAGCTGCACCTGCGCCGATACCTGCGGGAGTGCCCAGAACCCCTGAGGAAGCACTTCCTCCGGAGCCTGTCGTTCCTGCTCCACCATTGGCTGAAGAAATACCTGCATTCCGTCTCAAAGCCGCTCATATAAGGTTGCCAGCAGCTCTGATATTGGCTTTCGTAGCCCAGTTTAGATTGGAACAACGTGCCGGCGATATTGTATGGTCGGTAATTCCCTATTTACTTGCGATGGCATTGATTGGGTGGGCGTTTTGGGAGGGGGATTTACCGAAAATCAGCCTTTCACCCACAAAGGGAAAAGCAGAACCTATTCGGGTTAGGCTTCCTTGGCTGATTGCCGCCGCATTTCTTTCGCTGTTCACTTTCTTGGTTTCGGGGGAAAACCGTTTTTCGCTTTCGATGCTGGTGATCTGGAGCGGGGCGTTGATCTGCATTATTCTCTCCGTGTGGGAGGGCGAGTTTCATCTTCGCCTTGCTTGGGAGAAAGTTCGGGCTCGATTCCCCCTCAAGGCTATTAGGTTGAAAATCGATGGTTGGAGATTGCTGGTATTGGTCTCATGTCTTCTAGTGACATACTTCCGCTTTACTCGACTTCCGACCGTCCCTTATGAGATGACCAGTGATCAAGCCGAAAAACTGTTGGATGTCGTCGATGTCCTGAATGGAAAATATTCTATTTACTTCCCGCGTAACACAGGCCGTGAGGCGATACAGTTCTACCTCGCCGCAGCTACCGATAGGCTTTTAGGCACCGGAGTTTCCTTTATCACGCTTAAACTTGGCACCGCGTTACTTGGGCTGCTCGCGCTTCCATATATTTACCTTTTCGCCCGTGAGGTGGGTGGGCGAGAGGTCGGGTTGGCGGCTATGTTGTTGGCGGGTGTCGCTTATTGGCCGAATACGATAAGCCGTATGGGGCTTCGCTTTCCCCTTTACCCTCTCTTCACGGCTCCGGTTTTCTACCACATGGCTCGAGGTTTACGCCTGAAACAACGCAATCAAATGCTCCTCGCTGGTCTCTTCGCCGGATTAGCCTTACACGGTTATTCTCCGGCTCGGGTAATCCCCTTTGCACTTGTTTTGGGAATAATAATCTATCTGGCTCACCGCATTGCCCGAGGTCAGCGAGGTGCGGTCATTGGCTGGTTGGTGGCTGCAGGGTTGATTGCGTTGGTAATTTTCTTACCATTATTTCGTGTAGCACTAAAGATGCCTGATCTTTTCCTGATCAGGACTGTATCCCGGATGGGATCGAGCGAGAGGCCGCTCCCCGGTCCAGCAATAGAGATTCTGCTTTCGAACATTTGGCGGGGATTGACTATGTTCGGTTGGGATGATGGGGAGATCTGGGTGATCTCCATACCCCACCGACCTGCTTTAGATTGGGTTACTGGGGCCTTATTCCACCTGGGAACTGTCTTTGTGGCTGTGCGCTATTTAAAGCGGCGGAACTGGCTTGACTTATTCCTGCTACTCTCCATTCCCGTGCTCATGTTGCCTTCGACTTTGTCCCTAGCCTTCCCATCTGAAAATCCGGCGCCAAATAGAGCCGCGGGTGCGATCGTACCGGTTTTCACATTGGCCGCGTTGCCCTTAGCCATCATTCCAACTTGGGTCCGTGCTCATTGGAAGAACCCTCGCGCTCACACAATAAGCCTGGTGGTTGTTGGGGGGATGTTCCTCCTCTCGGCAAACATGAATTTCCAGCTGGTTTTCGATGACTTCTCAGACCAGTACCGACGTGGCGCATGGAATACTTCAGATGTAGGGCGTGTGATACGTGGATTTGCCGAGTCGGTTGGATCCTTTGAGACTGCTCATGTAGTTCCTTATCCTCATTGGATGGATACGCGGCTGGTGGGGATGATCGCCGGTAAACCTACGGTGGATTACGCCCTGTGGCCGGAGAATTTTGAGAGCCTTCTTTCGGAGGAGAGGGCGCAGTTGCTAATCCTGCATCCGGACGATATCGAGTCACTTGATAGCCTGAATAAGCTCTTGCCAACCGGAGAAGTCTCCCGTCGGACTTCTGAGATAGAGGGTAAGGATTTTATTATCTATTTCGTGCCCCCAGCTAACAGGACGGATCAGATTCTCACCCCTGAGCCGGAGACGTAATGCAGACCTCTGACGAACATCCATCACAAGAACAGATCTCATCACTGCAAAGAATAGGCACCGACCTGCGTGATCGTCTGCCACAGATCCTTCTGCTGGCTGTGCTGGTGATCGCGGCGAGCCTTCGGCTCATCGGATTGAATTGGGACGAAGGCACCCACCTGCACCCGGATGAACGTTTCTTGTCGATGGTGGAGACCAGCATTCAATTCCCCTCCTCATTGGAAGAATATTTCAACACCGACATCTCTCCGTTCAACCCTCACAATGTTGGGCATGGTTTCTTCGTCTACGGAACGTTGCCGATCTTTATCGTACGTTATGTGGGGGAGTGGGTGGGGAAGACCGGGTATGGTGAGATTCATCTCGTGGGACGCGCCCTCTCGACCACGTTCGACCTGATCTCAATCCTGCTCATCTACCTCATCGGAACCCGGCTCTATCGACGCAGGGTGGCGCTGTTGGCGTCGCTCTTCGTTGCCCTCTCAGTGTTGCTGATCCAGCACGCGCACTTTTTTGTGGTCGATTCCATAGCCAACACCTTCATCCTGGCTGGATTCTATTTTGCCGTCCGGGTACTGGACGAGGGTGAATTCTACGATTATTTGCTATTCGGACTTGCGTTAGGTATGTCGGTCGCTTCGAAGATCAACGCCGTTCCCTTGGCTGGCGTGGTCGCTCTGGCCGGCCTGGTACGTATCTGGCAGGCGACGCCAGAGGTCAGGAAACGCGAACTCTACCGGGTTTCTCTTTACCTCGTCGCCGCAGCTCTTGTTTCATTATTGATGTTCAGGATCGGGCAACCATATGCGTTCTCTGGTCCTTCGTTCTTCGATATAAAGTTAAACCCGAAGTGGCTGGCAAACTTAGAGGAAATCCGTAATCAGAACCAGGGTAATTCGGACGCTCCCTTTGTATTGCAATGGGCAAACCGAATGCCAGTGCTCCATTCGTTACAAAATATGCTCTTATGGGGTATGGGATTACCACTCGGGGTTCTCGCCTGGGCGGGTTGGATTTGGGCGGCTTTAGAACTGATCCGGGGCGTCAAGCTTCGCCATCTACTGCCGGTGGTTTGGATAGGAGTATATTTCCTCTGGCAGTCGATCGGTTTCACCCCCGCCATGCGCTACCAGATGCCGATATATCCCCCGCTGGCGTTAATGGCGGCCTGGGGGCTGTGGCATGCCTGGGAGCGGGCCGGTTTGATTCGTATTAGGTGGCGAAAGTTAGCCCGAGTGGCTGTGGCAGTTGTCGGGGTTGGTTCCATCCTGGGAACAGCATTCTGGGCGCTGGCTTTCACCAGTATCTACCGGGAAACTTTCACTCGGGTAGCAGCCTCTCGCTGGATCTATTCCCATATCCCCGGCGTGATCAACCTGGTGGTTGAAACCGACAACGGTGAAGAGCTTCTCGAACCGATTCCTGTGCCTCAGGATTTCTCGCTCAGCAGCGATGCTCCCTATGTAACATCCTTTAGCATCTATCTGGATGGTGTTGCCAAGGCAGTCCTGATTCCCTATGCACAAAACCTTCGGCCTGAGGGCGAGGAAATTACTTTAACCCTGAGCCTGCTCGAAGATCCCAATGCGGAACCGGTGTTAGCTACGGCGATATTTGATGGACATCTTTCTGCTGGCGATGAGCAGCGGCTTGAACTTGAGCTCAGCCAACCCGTGCAACTTCAGCCTGATCAGAATTTGCACCTACGCCTGGAATTGATAAAGGGCGGTCCGGTAGTGATGCGGGGGTCGGCGATCATCCACGAGACGACCTGGGACGATGGCATGCCATGGAGCGTTGATGGGCGTAGTATGAATGGTCGCTATATAGGCCTCAATCAGGAGCTCTATTGGCCTGATGATCAGGACGACGAAGGGAATGGGATCTCTGACAAGCTGGAGCGCATCGCCGAAACCCTGACCCAGGGAGAGTATCTAATTATCTCCTCCAGCCGACAGTACGGTTCGATCCCCCGGGTGTTGATGCGCTACCCCTTGACTGCCGCCTACTATCGCGCATTGTTTGACTGTCCGGAACCGTATGACATCCAGCACTGCGCGGCAGTTGCCAAGCCAGGCGAAATCCAGGGTGATCTCGGGTATGAACTAATAAAAATTTTCCAAAGTAACCCCAAGCTGGGACCGGTCGAGATAAACGACCAGGGTGCTGAAGAGACGTTCACCGTATACGATCACCCGAAGGTTTTGGTATTCAAGAAATCCGACGATTACTCCGATCAAAGGGTACGCCAACTCCTGGAACAGGTGGACCTCAGCCACGTGGTCCATGTGCTGCCCAGAGATGTCGGTTCTATGGAGATTTCAACTGATCTCATGCTCCCAGCCGATCGCTGGGAGGCGCAGCAAATATCGGGAACTTGGTCTGACCTCTTCAACCGAAATAGCCTGATCAACCGATCGCAGGTGGTCGGGGTGGTGGTTTGGTGGATTGTAATCGGCCTAGTGGGGTTGCTGGCTTTCCCCATCACCCGAGTAGCCTTCCCCGGATTTGCAGATGGCGGCTACCCTCTCGCACGCGTGGTAGGTTTGTTATTGGTTGCTTGGGGGAGCTGGATATTCGGGAGCGTTGGCGTCCCGGTTACGGCGATGACAATTTACATCGTGCTTCTGGCGATGGTAGTCCTCTCCCTGACCATCGCTTGGCGAGACAGGGAAGAACTTGCTGCCTACCTACGAGATCACTGGCGGGAAATCCTGTGGACCGAGGTTCTGGCATTATCTTTCTTCCTGTTCGACCTTTTGATCCGGATCGGGAACCCTGACCTATGGCACCCGGCGAAGGGCGGGGAGAAGCCGATGGAATTCTCCTACCTGAACGCGGTGATCAAGAGCAGGACATTTCCGCCCTACGATCCATGGTTCGCTGGGGGTTATATTAATTACTACTACTTCGGCTTTGTCATTGTCGGCATGCCGATCAAACTTCTGGGTATTGTCCCTACCTTTGCCTTCAATCTAGTGATCCCGACCTTGTTCTCGCTGCTGGCTCTGGTCGCTTATAGCGTGGGTTATAACCTAGTGGCCTGGTTTCGCAAGGGCATGGGTAGCTTGCGGCGTCCTAATCCGCGCCTGGCCGGATTAGCTGCGGCATTGGCGCTCGTCGCTCTTGGCAACCTGGGGACGGCGCGTATGTTTTATGATGGCTTCAAACGGATTGGCGCTCCATCGGGGACAGAACCAGCAGGTTGGCTGGTTGGCATTAGCCAGGCTATGCGTGGCCTGGGTCGCTATCTGACCCTTGAACAGCAAATGCCCTACCCGCTCGATCAATGGTACTGGAATCCAAGCCGGGCGATCCCGCCGGGACCGGGCGAGGCGGGTCCAATCACCGAGTTCCCCTTCTTCACCTTCCTGCATGCCGATCTGCACGCGCACATGATCAGCAGACCACTGACTGTGCTGGCGATCGGTTGGGGGCTGTCTTGGCTGTTGGCGGCGGCGCGCAAGAAGCGATGGCGCTGGTTCGATCTCGGATTGAGCTTATTCATCGGTGGACTCGTCTTTGGCGCAATCGGGCCGACCAATATGGCCGATTATCCGGTCTATTGGGCTCTCGGGGTGATAGCCGTTGCTTATGCGGTTTGGTTGAGACACAAGCGCATTGACCCATGGACTGTGATCGAAGCCGGACTGATGGCGTTGGTCCTGATAGGACTGGCTCGGTACCTTTACCAGCCGTTCTATCAGTGGTACGGTCAGGGCTACACGGAGCTTGAAATATGGAAGGGCTCACGCACACCGCTTGTGGCTTACTTCACCATCCACGGACTATTCCTTTTTATGGTTGTCTCCTGGATGATTTGGGAGACGCGTACGTGGATGGCAGTCACACCGCTTTCAGCTCTTCAACGATTACGACCTGCTTTTGGGGCAATCGCGGTCGGCGCGGTGGGCTTTGTGGCGCTTATAGCTGTCTTGGCTGGGCAAGGAATTGTAGTCTCGATCGTCGCCATCCCACTGATGGTTTGGGCTGGAGTACTGCTTCTGCGCCCAGGTTTGGCGATCGAGAAGCGGGTGGTCTTGACGTTGTTTGGGATTGCGGTCGCCCTGACTTTTCTGGTCGAGCTGGTGGTGGTAAGGGGAACTATTGGTCGAATGAATACGGTATTCAAGTTCTATCTCCAAGTGTGGGATATGTTCAGTCTGGCAGCTGGCGGCGCGCTGGCTTGGATCCTGGCGGACCTGCCAGCGTGGCGCCTGGGATGGCGTCGATGGTGGACATTGGCTCTCGGGTTGTTGGTCTTCTCGGCTGCTCTCTACCCATTAGCAGCAACCCCGGCCAAAATCAAAATTCGCATGGCTAGAGAGGCGCCGCATACGTTGGATGGCGTGGCGTTCATGCCCTTCGTGGATAATTACTACGATCTTGGCCAACTGCTCAACCTTGATGAGGACTATCGTGCAATCCGCTGGATGCAGGACAACATCCAGGGATCACCGGTGATCATCGAGGCTAACACCCCTGAATACCGTTGGGGGAACCGCTTCACGATATACACCGGACTCCCCGGGGTTATCGGTTGGTTGAATCATCAGCGCCAGCAGCGGGTCACCGGTCCGCCAGGTATGGTGGAGAAACGGGCGGGCGACATTCTGGATTTCTATCTCACTCGCTCGGTAGAGAAAGCGTCTGAAATTCTGGATCGTTACGGGGTACAGTACGTTATCCTTGGCAGGTTAGAGCGAATTTTTTATGAGCAAGTCCAACCTTGCTTACCATCAGCGGGCGGCGAGAGAGTGACCTGTGACTTACGTGGGTGGCCATGGGGGATGCCCAACCCGGACGTGTCTCCAGCGGAGTGTGAGCTGGTCGATCCAGATTCCGAGGAAGGGAATCTGGTCTGCCCGACTCACGGACTGGAGAAGTTTGACGCTATGGCTGAAATAGGTCTGCTGAGAGAAATCTACCGGGATGGAGAGACGGTGATTTACGAGGTTGTCCAATGATCGGCTCAGTCTTGATTTGGTGGGCAGTAAGCAGCTTGCTGGGTTTGATTGCCGCCCCGATCGCTTGGCGTTTGTTCAGTCGGTTGCCAGACCGTGGGTATGGCTTGAGTCGTGTACTTGGCATTGCACTGGCGAGCTATATTCTTTGGTTGGGCGCGATGGTCGGGGCGTTGAGGAACAGCCTGGGTGGAGCGCTAGGAGCGGTTGTTCTTGTTGCGGGTCTCAGCCTGTGGGCCGGCGCGGGGCGATGGGGGGAGATCCGTCGCTGGATTCGATCGCATTGGCGCACGATCCTTTTGATGGAGCTGCTTTTCTTAGTAGTCTTCTCCCTTTGGACTTTTGTGCGGGCAAACGATCCAAATATTGACCACGTCACCGAACAGCGGATGGATTTGGCTTTTTTGAACGCCATCCTGAGTTCGAAGACCTTCCCACCACGTGATCCATGGCTTTCGGGGTATGCCATTTCATACTACTACTTCGGATACGTCCAAATGGCATTGCTCACTCGATTGGCAGCGGTCTCCTCTGGGGTGGCTTTCAACCTGACAAACAGTTTGTGGTTCGGGTTAAGCGTCCTAGGAATATACTCATTGCTATACAATCTTTTCGCCCGGCAAGGGAAACGGACGCGATTGGCCGCACCGTTACTCGGACCACTCTTCGTATTCATCAGCGGGAACATTGAAGGGTTCCTCGAGTTTCTGCACATCAGACACTTCTTATGGCGCCAGGGTGCCAGCGGTGAAATGACTTCCACCTTCTGGAATTGGCTTAATCTCAAGGACCTTGTCAACCCGCCACTAGCCGAGAAGGGCTGGATTCCCAACCGTCATGTGTGGTGGTGGCGGGCTTCGAGGGTGGTTAATGACGTAAACCTAAAGGGGATTTCAATCGAGGTAATCGATGAGTTCCCATTCTTCTCCTTCCTGCTAGCGGACAACCATCCTCATTTTCTGGCGTTACCCTTCGTGCTTATGATCCTCGGTTTCGCTTTGCATGTTTATCTTGCCGGGAAGAGGGGCGGTTTCCAATTGAACCAGGTGAAGCTCCCACAGGCTGTACGCACTGTAGGTGTAATCGGCGGCCTGCTTGCTCTGCTCATCCTGGTGAGCATGCGTGGGGCGTCTGCCGCGGCTGAGGGTATGACCTTCATGGCAGTGATCGCGCCGATCTTAAAAACTGCTGCCTTAGGAGCGGTCACAATCGGTCTGCTGGCTGTCTTCATCTTATTGGTTTTGGGATATTTACCATCAGCGATGCCCAGCGGTGAATTCTGGTTCGGCGCCTGGCTATTTGGTGGCTTGCTGTTCATCAACACTTGGGATTTCCCCATGTATTTCAGCATTCTCCTGGCGGTTATCTTATGGGCGGCTCGCGCAGACCCAATGTCGTTGGCGCTCAAGCGCGCTGTGTGGACAGCTATTGGCATCACCGTGGCAGGAGTGCTATTCTTCCTGCCCTGGTATCCCGGCTTCGCTTCCCAGGCGGGTGGGATCCTGCCCAACCTGATTTTTCCGACCCGACTTCCACACTTTTTAGTCATGTTTGCCACAGCTTTTATCCCGATCTTAGTATGGTTGATCTGGAAAGTTCAACAGGATTGGCAGGCTTCCGAGGGGCGATGGTTGGCAACGATCGCCGTGGGTCTACCACTGATCTTGTTGTTACTCTCTTGGGTTTTGGGCGCGGTGATGGCGATTTACCTCCAAAGGCAGGATCCGATAGTATTCGACGGGATACTCAATGGGATGGGTGCAACCAGCATCAGCGATGTGATCGTGGCATCCCTTGGCCGCCTTGCACAGTCCTGGACCGCGCTTACCCTCGGGGCGACCATCGGCATGTGTGGTCTGCTTCTGCGTCGTAGCGCTCGACGTCCTGAACAGTCGAAAATGAAAGGCGATTCGGTTTGGCCCTTTGTGGTAATTTTAATCGGCGTTGGGTCGCTGCTCGTCCTAGGTCCTGAGTTCCTTTATCTGAAAGATGTATTCAACACTCGTATGAACACCGTTTTCAAGTTCTACTTCACCGCATGGATCTTAATGGGTGTTGCTGCGGCTTACGTAACCGGTGAGCTATGGCCAAGGCGATTAACTCTGGGTGGAGTTTTACGTATGACCGTTGTTCTGCCCTTGGTCCTCGGTCTCTTTTACCCAGTCCTGGCGACATGGACCAAGACCAACGGGTTCAACCCACCAGAGGGACGAACACTGGATGGGACAGCGTACCTGGCTAGATACTATCCATCCGACTATGCAGCTATCGAATGGATCAATGACCGGCTGGAGGGAGGGGTGATCTCTGAGGCCATTGGTGGAAGTTATACCTACTTCGCTCGTGTCTCGTCCCACACATGTTTGGACACAATACTCGGTTGGCCTGGTCATGAAAGCCAATGGCGAGGTGGCGCCCGCGAGATGGGTTCGCGCGCCGGCGATGTGCAACGATTGTACCAAACCCGCGATTGGATGGAAGCGCAGTTGATTCTTGATCAATACCAGATCGACTATGTCTATGTTGGACCATTGGAACGAACAACCTACGATCCTGATAATAGGGGTATGTTGGACGAAAAGAAATTTATTATTTTTATGGATGTAATCTATCAAAATGAGGAAGTCAGGATCTACGCTAGACGCAGCGAGGCGGGACCATGAATAGTCGTAAAGCATACATAAGCGTTGAAACAGCACTTTATGTTGTCATCACCGCGCTGGCTGCCTGGCTACGGTTGGCTAACCTTGGTTTTCTACCGCTTACCAATTCAGAATCAACCCACGCACTCACCGCGGCAAGTGTGACGCCATATGCCTCGCCGTTTTGGGATGATGAGGTCACTCCACTGAGCCCGGCCTACCATACGCTTACTGCCTCTCTCTTTCACTTATTAGATGCTTCCGATGCTGGTGCCAGGTTAATCCCAGCGATGGCCGGACTAGCGCTGGTGTTGGTCCCAATTCTTTTACGCCGCCGTCTGGGTCATCCAACCGCAGTCACCTTATCGTTTCTATTCGCCATCTCACCGGCGCTCGTGACCACGTCACGAACAGCTGGCGGCGCTTCGTTGGCTTCACTGGGTTTGGTGACCTCGATCGCACTATTGATGGGGGTAGAAGCGGGAGAGGATAACCGGAAGCGGATCGGATGGGCGGGGGTAGCCCTGGGTCTGTCACTGGCGTCTGGCGCCGCGGCTTTTCAAGGATTATTGGCTGTTGGCCTAGGCGCGATCTACCCGTTTGTGAGATGTTATAGATCGGGAGGGAAACGCATAGGGCGGCTCCAGGGCGATCAGATACGACAGGGTCTGTGGATTGCCATAGGGGTGATGATGGCGGTTGCTGTGGGGTTCGGGTTTTACCTAAGCGGCATAGCGGGATTGGCGGATTCCTTAGCGGATTGGATCACCGGATGGGGGGCTTCGGGCGAAATACCAGCTTTAACTTCGCTGGCGATGGCGCCGATCTACGAACCGCTGGTGCTGTTCTTTGGCATCGTTGGCGCGTTTACTGCCCTGCGCGATGGGGACTCATTTGGGTTAGCAGCGGTTAGTTGGGCGAGCGGGGGGGTATTGGCGATGTTAGCTTATCCCGCCCGCGTGGGGAGCGACTTGATCTGGGTGATCATCCCTCTGGCAACTCTGGCGGCGCGTTCGTTGGCCGGCTTAGTCGAGCGTATCGCTAGAAGGAGAACTTGGCAGGAGTTTACCGGATTGACCTGCATACTCTTAGTTCTAATGGCATATGCCTATCTGCAATTAGCAGCCTATGCATCGGGCATCGGGCCGGCATTTGATGTGATAGATCGCGGCTTACGTTTGTGGATGTTCTTTGGGGTTCTCTTTCTGGCAGGTGTGGTTGTGGTTTTATTCGGCCTGGGATGGAGTTGGTCGCTTGCCAGGGAGAGCGCCGGGCTCGCGGTTTGTTTGGCGCTTTTAGCGTTAAACGTTGCCGCTTGTTGGCGGTTGAATTTCCCCTCTTTAGGAGCGAGCGCACAGGAATTATGGCGACCCCAAGTCAGTACCCAGGGGATGCGAATAATGGTTGAAACCCTGGAGACGATCTCACAATCACACACGGGTCGCGTGGACGCGTTGGGGGTGAATATATATGGAGAAACGACGCCTTCATTAGCCTGGGCTTTACGAAGCTTCCCCATTGCTCGATCGGTAGGAGAACAAGCGGTCGATCCTCCACCAGCCTTTGTGGCTCGAGATGGAGAGGTGGTACCGGCTTTGAGCGCCGAATACACCGGTCAGGGGTTAAAACTTGGCGAACGCTGGGGATGGGATGGAGTTCTGCCGATAGACCCCCTCGCGTGGTGGGTCCTACGTCAAGCTTCCACACGACCTGAACGCTGGATCCTATTTATTAGGCTGGACATCGCTAGTTTGGGCGAGATGGAGTGGTCTGATATCGAGGCTAGACCATGAGGATTGGGGAGTACGAATGTCTCCGGCGAGTATGATTGCCATCGATGGCCCGGCCGCTTCTGGAAAGTCTACCCTGGCTCAGCGTTTAGCTTCCAAGCTTGGTTACTTATACTTTGACACCGGAGTGATGTACCGCGCGGTCACATTAGCCGCCTTGCGGCGAGAAGTATCGATCGAAGATGAAGCGACAGTGACCGAGATCGCTAAATGCCTTCCCATTGACGTCCGACATCCTTCCGTCAGAGATAGCCGGAAATACGATGTCCTTCTGGGTGGAGAGGATATTACCTGGGATATTCGCTCATCTGAGGTCGATGCCAACGTATCACAAGTGTCGATGTATCCAGGCGTTCGCCAGGCTATGACCCAGCGCCAACGTGAGATCGGCCTGAGGGGTGAGGTAGTGATGGTCGGTAGAGATATCGGTACGGTTGTTCTGCCGGAAGCTGATCTGAAGGTCTACCTCGACGCTTCGGATGAAGCTCGAGCTTTTCGACGATATCTGGAATGCCAGGAACGAGGAGAGGGTGAGCCTTACCAGGAGATATTGCGCTCGATGCGAGACAGGGATCGGCTCGATTCAACTCGCGACTTGGCGCCGCTTCGGGCGGCGGCAGACGCGATAGTCCTTAATACAACTGAGCTTGACGCAGACCAAGTATTTAGACGTGTCCTGAAGATGGCTCAAAACTGAAGGGCCTCTGAAATTAATTACTTTCGGCTGATGAGATGCCTGGTCATGGGGTATTGAGAGGAGGAGAATATGACATCTGAAATCGAAATTCCTCTCCGAATAAAGCTATTCCGACGAGTGGCGAAACCCACCTTCCGGATGTTATTTCGTTTATTAAGCCGGGTTGAGCTAGAAGGATTTGAGCACGTGCCCTCGGAGGGTGGTTATCTGGTAGCCGGCAATCACGTGTCCCTCTATGATCCGGCTTTCGTGCTCGCTTTTTGGCCGACGGATCTGGAAGCTGCCGGAGCTGTCGACGTTCTCGATCGCCCTGGTCAAAATCTTCTGATGCGTTACTATGGCGCAATGCCAGTCCACCGCGGAGAAGTAGATCGAACGCTGCTCACGGGAATAATCGAGCGCTTACAGGCAGGCTTGCCCGTCTATATTGCTCCCGAGGGTACCCGTTCGCATGTCCCGGGCATGCAGCAAGCCCATCACGGCGCAGCCTATGTGGCGGCCAAAGCGCAAGTCCCGGTGGTACCGGTAGGAATGACGGGAACGGAAGGGATATTTAAAACTTTAAAGCATGGTGTGCGATCGCGGCTGCGTATGGTGGTTGGGCGACCGTTTAACCTACCACCGGTGGACACCCGTGCGCCGACTCGTAGACGGGAATTAAAATTTAACACAGATATTATTATGCACGCCATCGCGGCCTTGATGCCGGTGGCTTATCGCGGTGTATATGGAAATCCTTCGTAATCGGTGGAATTGGGCGGAAGATCAAATATACATTCTCCAGTGTATACCGGCAGTATCCGACAGGAGGATGAGGTGCTCACTGAAAGGATAAGTCGGAGGGAAAGTCGAAAGCCATATGATCACGCTCGATTGGAGCGCCGTCGTTGGATCCTGCGTTGGCTGTTAATACATATCGGTTTCCGGGTATTGGCAAAAGTGGATCGAGTCGAGGGGTTGGACAACTTTCCAAAGATTGGACCAGCGATTCTAATGATCAATCACATTGCGTTCATTGACCCAATTGTGATACTTGGTTGTCTTCCGCGCAACATCGTTCCAATGGCAAAGGTGGAAGCATACTCCTACCCCATCATCGGGATTTTACCCAGGATATGGCAGGCGATCCCGGTGCATCGGGGTGAGGTCGATCGCCGGGCGCTTCGCATGGCGCTAGAGGTACTCTCATCTGGAGAGGTGATCCTGGTGGCTCCAGAGGGAACACGGGGAACATGTTTGCAGCGGGGCAAGGAGGGAGTGGCCTATCTGGGCACTCGCAGCGGAGCGCCGATCATTCCAATCGCGATTTGGGGTACTGTAGGGTTCCCCAGTATAAGCCCACGCCGTTGGCGCCAGCCTGGGGCTGTAGCTCGACTGGGCAGGCCGTTCAGATTCAGATCGTATTCCAAACGTCCAGGGCGCGACGAGTTACGTCGGATGACAGATGAAGCGATGTACGTGCTGGCAGCGATGTTGCCGGAGGAACGACGCGGCGTGTATGCGGACCTAAGCCAGGCGACCACGGGAACGATTGAGTTCGTGTAGCCAATAAATACCTGAGACCGGTATGATATAGAAATTGCGATATAATTCAAGAGTGCACTGAAAAAAATTCCATCGAGGAGTGGAGAGGGGTATATGTGGGGGTGCGGGCTGCGCTCGCACCCCCACATATACCGGTCATCTTCTCGCGGTTGACCTTTTTTCAGTGGAGTCATTAACATTTTGGAGAAGTAATGGAGGTGACTGGGACGATAACCGACAGCTCAAGGAAGGATTAGCGCATGACCCCGAGGGTCTCGGGGTGACGAGGACGAGGGTTCCCTACCGCAAGGCAGGGTTAACCGGACTAAGCCGGCGGCTCCCAACCGCTGGACCGGGAATATCGAAAGATCAGCGGATGCCCTCCAGGCGTGCCACCGCCCGTTCCTTCCTCTTATAGGAACCTTGTGGTCAACGCCGCGTCGGCAACGATGCGGACAAAGCCATGAGGAGTGGCAATAAACCCAAATTCAAATTATTCATGGAGGATATCCATGTGCGGCATTGTCGGTTACGTCGGTGAACGCGACGCGACACCGATTATCTTTGAAGGTCTAAAACGATTGGAATATAGAGGTTACGACTCGGCCGGTTTGGCAGTGATCGAGCAGGGGGTGATTGTCGTCCGCCGAGATGAGGGGAAATTAGATCGACTTGGAGAACTCTTGGACCGGGAGCCAGTCCATGGTCAGATTGGTATCGGCCACACCCGCTGGGCGACTCACGGCGCGCCCAGCGCTCGCAACGCGCACCCTCACGTTGGCGCTTCCGGGGAGGTGGTAGTTGTCCACAACGGAATCGTCGAGAATTTCCTCACCTTGCGGGAGGAAATGGTCGCTGAGGGGGTGACATTTAATTCCGACACCGATACGGAAATTATCGTTCACTTGGTAGAACGCTACATGGCGATGGGGCATAATCTAGCAGAGGCCGCCCGTAGATCGATCACTCACCTTGAAGGCGCGCATGGGATTGTGTTGATGTCGGTTCGTGAACCTGATAAGATTGTCGCCGCTCGGGTGGGAAACGCCGGCGGAGTGGTGATTGGCGTTGGGCAGGGGGAGATGTATGTCGCCTCCGACATCCCGGCTATCCTAGAGCACACCCGGCGGATGGCTTTCCTCGAATCAAGCCAAATGGCGATCGTGACTAGAGATGGCTTTGAAGTGATCACATTGCAGGGTGAGCCGATCGAGCCTGAGATCCAGTCCGTCGCTTGGGATCCGGTTTCAGCCGAAAAGGGTGAATATAAGCACTTTATGCTGAAGGAGATCTACGAGCAGGTCCGCTCCACCACTGATACGATTGGCGGACGAGTGGATTTCGAAGCTGGTCGGATTTTCCTACCGGGGCTCAACCTTACACCAGAATTAGCTAGTCGAATCCAGAGGATGGTAATCATCGCTTGTGGGACGGCAGCCCACGCCGCTATGGTGGGCAAGATCCTCATCGAGCGTATTGCCCGCCTCCCGGTGGAGGTGGATATCGCTTCCGAGTTTCGCTACCGGGATCCGCTGGTGGATGAGCGTACGGTTGTGTTAGCTATCAGCCAATCGGGTGAGACGGCCGACACGTTGGCGGCGATGAATGAAGCGCGCCGCTGCGGGGCGATGCTCTGGAGCATCGTGAATGCGATCGGCTCGCAAGCAATGCGTATAGCCGATGGTCACATCAGTATGCAAGCTGGCCCGGAGATTGCGGTCGCCTCGAGCAAGGCTTTCACCGCACCATTGGTAGATCTCTACATGTTAGCGATCCTTCTCGGTGACTTGCGAGGTGCGCTAGATGCGGATCGCAGGCGACAGTTGGTAGCCGACTTACGATTGATTCCAGATCTAGTAGGGCAGTGTCTCGACCGAGCGGATCAAGCCAAACAAGTTGCCTGGGCGCTGAAGGACGTCTACCACTGCCTCTACCTTGGGCGTGGGATAAACATGCCCATCGCCTATGAAGGCGCGTTGAAGCTAAAGGAGATCTCCTACATCCACGCCGAAGCCTATCCAGCGGGGGAGATGAAACACGGCCCGATCGCGTTAATCGACGAGGAGATGCCTGTAGTCGCCATTTGCCCGCATGACCCTTGGTATGAGAAGATGCTGAGCCAGATCGAGCAGACCAAGGCGCGAGGTGGGGTGGTGGTAGCAGTGGCAACTGACGGTGACGAACTACTGCCGCCGATCGCCGATCACATTTTGTGGGTCCCCGAGACGCCGTGGTTGTTAAGCCCGGTCACGACCACCATCCCGCTGCAGCTGCTAGCCTACCACATCGCCGTACTGCGCGGCGCCGACGTCGATCAACCGCGCAACCTAGCGAAGAGTGTTACGGTGGAGTAGTGGGTAATAAGGGCTGCAAGGATTAACCGCATATATTGAAAAAACAGTTACATCCTAACGCAACAACACTCAAAGGACTCCCCTATATGGCCGGGTAGTCCTTTTCTCAAATTGCCCCTTTAAGTTCGGGCTTTTTTTTAGTGCGGTCAATCCATATGCTTTTCGATAAATACTTGCGACGTATATCAAAATGATATATAATTTGTATGTCATTTAGATATACGTTTTCATTATGGAGGGTGATAAATGGCAGCAAAGAAGCTAATCTCCTCCCGGGTCAGCAAGATAACAGACGAACAGATTACCGAGCTTGCTGAGGCCAGAGGAGATACAAAAGCCAACATCATAGCTCTAGCCATCGATAGAGAATATGAAAAGTATAGGCTTGAACAAGAAAAGCTTGTTAGGGAGGAGTCGGTAAAACAAGAACTTGAAATTAGATTGCAAGAAATCGAAAAAGAATTGCAGGACTTGAAGGAGTTAGAAAAAGCAGCTAATAGTATTGTTGAAATAGCTCATAAGCTGGATAAAACACTAGATCTGATGACCCTTCAAACCTTACAATCTGACATGGCGGAAGCACTCCAAACTTTTAAGAAATTGAGAGACGAGCGAATACAAGCGGAATGAATTCGTGACTTATTGGTCGATTCTAGAAATAGACATTCAAACGGTTTTGTAACTTAAAACCAGCAATGATGGATGGATGTTTTCTCATCCGGTCGGTTTGCTGATTTAAGGGGGCGATAAAGGTGAAAAGGCGGTTGCGGAGGCAGAATAAGCGATTTTCAGCTGTGATTCTTTGAGGAAGCACCCACCACTCCGTTCCAGGCAGTCTGAGAGCGCCCCAGAACGTCGATTTACTATTTCCTTACCTTGGATATACCCAGGTTAGGTTTGACGCCTGTGATGCCCGGTTAGCGTCTTGACTCAGAGAATGTGCGGTATCTTGATAAAATGGTTGATGGCAGGTATTCGGGAACCGTAAGAGCCGGTCAATCGTAGGGCCAGGTGATCTCGATGAAATACTCGTCTGGGTCGATGCCCTTGGAGCTACGTAGGTAAATCTCGCGCGGTGGACCTGTTATTTCATGCCCGTTCCTCTGTATCCATTTGTAAACCGCATCGTAAGCTTGCAGGATCTGGGGGAACTCCGCCTGATCGAAAGTAACGTTGGTATACGCCACTTTGCTCGTTGCTAATTCTCTGGTTACGATCTCTCCGCTAGGTTCCAGGTCGCCCTTCACCGGTATGCAGACCTCGACTGGACCGTCGCTGTCCTCGTTTACTTCGCCATGATATATACCCATCGGGGGACCCATCACCTCGCCACCTTGAGTGGTCGTAGATTCGGTGAGGATTTGTATTGAGTTTTCTAAATAATTGTTGAGCTCATCGATCGAGACCTCACGACAGATGCTGACGACCTTCATCTTGGGCACTTGTTTGGTATGGACATCGTAAATCATTCGTTCCTCCTCACCTTGCAATAACTTGTAGAGATACGACACTACCTTGCGGCCTTTGGCGACCTTGTCCTCAACCCCCTGCCAGCATGCCTCAAGCAAGGCGATGGCCTCCTCCTCATCCGTTTCAAGGACTTGGGAGATCATCGCTAGCGGCATTTCAATACGACGTAACAGGAGGATCAGCTTGGCTCTCGCCAGCTGGTCCTGGCTATAAAAACGATAGCCGGAGTCGTGATCAACATATGTCGGCGGCAGTAAGCCAACCTTGTCGTACAAACGTAATGCCTTGATCGATAGGCGTGAGGCTTCTGCAAATCGGCCAATTGTCATCAGGTCGTGGGTAATGTTCCCCATGCGCTTAATTATGCGCCCTACCCATAGGGCAGAGTCAAGTGTTTTTAGGGTAAACACTGAGCTTGGTCAGCAATCAGTAATACTACCTAATAGGAGGGTCGATTGACCAGTCTGGAAATCAGACTAAGATTTTAACTGACCTATCATCGTGGGTGTAATTACTTTATTAGTCTGTCATCGTCGGTAGGTGAAGGTAGTATTGTGCGATGGATATCATGAAGGGAGGTACGTATGATTGCAGTTGACTATCATCGTTGCACCTACTGTGGTGGTTGTGTCAGCATCTGTCCGGTCGAGGCGATAACCCTAAACGAGACAAGACTGGTTGTAACCGAGGCTTGTATTGATTGTGGTGATTGCGTGATCGCCTGCCCGATTGGCGCGTTGCGACCCGAGGGAAGCGAACATATTGTGCGTGGGGAACCTCTTCGACGTCGTTATGATTTGGTTGTGGTTGGGGCAGGTCCGGGGGGATCGACAGCGGCGCAGACGGCGGCAGAAGCAGGTCTCTCAGTGCTGTTGATAGAGAAGCGGCAGGCCTTCGGCGGAGCACCTGTTCGCTGTGCCGAGGGAGTGGGATATGATCAGCTAGTCACTTTTATCGAACCAGATCCACGCTGGATCGCGGTTGAGGTGACCCAGGTTGAGATCACCAGTGTCGCGGGCGACGAGAAGCGTATCTTGCGCGGAGCAGACGGGCGGGGGTATATCCTCGAACGGCGGGTGTTCGACCGAGTGTTAGCCGAACGAGCGGCACAGGCGGGAGCCGAGGTGCGGGTCAAGACCCAGGCCACTGGATTACTGATCGAGGATGGTATGGTGCGTGAGGTTAATATCCGTTATGGTGATTTTCTCGTTGGTAGAGGTGAGGTGGAGGTTGAAGCTCAAGTTGTTATTTGTGCCGATGGCGTCGAGGCACAGGTAGGGCGCTGGGCTGGCCTTGACCTGCAGCTCCCTCTGAAGGACACAATGGTCTGTGCCCAGTACTTGCTGGCGGGGATCGATATTGATCCGACATGCACCTATTATACGATCAGTCACCAGATCGCTCCGGGAGGTTACGCCTGGGTCTTCCCCAAAGGGGAGGGGGTTGCCAATGTCGGTTTGGGCGTACAGGCTGATTTGTGGCAGGAGGCCGATGCACTCATATCAACTTCGGGTTCGACAATGGTAGGGCAGGGAGTGCTGGGCTTCCTGATGCGTTTCATCGAGGCTGACCCTCGGCTGGCGCAGGGGGTCCCGGTGACGCTGGTGACGGGTAATGTGCCTGTCGGCTTGCCACTGGCGCACATTGTGTCTGATGGATTGATGGTTGTGGGTGACGCTGCACGACAGGTAGACCCCCTCACCGGCGGGGGGATCATCAACGCCATGACGGCTGGGAAACTAGCAGCGCAAGTTGCGGTGGAAGCGATCGAAGCTGGAGACACAACGGCAGGTTTCTTGAGCCGATATGAGGAACGGTGGAATCAGTCCACTGGTCGCATGCTGCGGCGAAACTACCGTCTGCGGATGAAATTTCCTCCCAGCATGCGCACCGACGAGCAGTTTGTGCGTACCTTTGTCATGGCTGTGGGTGGTTAGTATTTCGTATATAGTAATAAATCGCTGGTTGTATTGATATTGTTATTTTCACAATTTAGTGAACGAATTCATGATCTGTGATGCAGGATAAGGGTTGATTATATGAGTGAGAAGACAGCGATCCGTCTTGAAAATCTCAGCAAAACGTTTGGACGAGGAAAAAAGGCAGTTCAAGCTTTAGTGAACCTGGACCTGGAGATCCAATCAGGTCAGGTTTTCGGCTTTCTGGGACCAAACGGTGCCGGAAAGACCACTACGATTCGCTTATTGGTGGATTTAATCAGACCAACTAAAGGCGCGGCTTTTATTTATGGTCAGGATGTTCGGCGTAATCCAGGAGTGTTGCGACAAGTAGGTGCTCTGGTCGAGGATGCCACGTTCTACGGTTATTTGAACGGGCGAGAAAACTTGGAGGTGCTGGCGCGCACAGCGGGGAACTACTGTCCTAAGCGTATCGAAGCACTGCTCGAGCAGGTGGGTTTAACTGGTGAGGCCAACCGGCGGGTTAGTAGCTACTCAACCGGCATGAAGCAGCGTCTGGGAATCGCGGGAGCTTTATTGGGTGATCCCAAGCTGTTGATCCTCGATGAGCCCACTAATGGTCTTGATCCCGGGGGACGTCAAGAGATGCGGGTCTTCATTCGGGGGCTGGCCAAGCAAGCAGGGGTAACCGTTTTCCTGTCAAGCCATTTACTGCATGAAGTAGAGCAGGTTTGCGATCGGGTAGCGATCATCAACCATGGTGAGATCGTGCGTGAGGGCTCAGTTTCTGACCTGCTAGCCGAAGGGCAGGCTCAATTACGCGTGCAAGTGTCCCCTCAAGAATCAGCGTTACAGGTGTTGCAGGAAACCTGGGAAGTATCTGTCGATGGTGAGTGGATCATTATTTCAGCGCCACCCGAAGAGAGCCACCTCGTTGTGGAACGTCTGGTAACCAACGATATTCATGTGCATCAAGTAATCGTCCGCAAAAGGTCTCTAGAAGAGTTCTTCATAGACGCTACGCAGGAGGGCGTAATCACCCAAGGTAGTGGAGGAAACATGGAGGACGACCATGTTTAATCTCTTGCGTGCTGAGTGGTGGATAAAAGCAGCTAAGAATTATATGCTAACCAGCTTTCTATTAGGGATTTTACCCGTCGGATTTGCGTCGCTAATTATCATTTTTACAATAATGGGCTATGTCTCTGAGACCATGAGGCAGATTCCTTCTGCGTTTAGCACGGGACTGTGGACATCGGATATGCTAAGTATCTGGGCAGTTGTGATTTCGTTCCCGGGGAATCTCTTTGGACGCATGATGCCATTGGCCTTCATGGCGGTTGGCTTCGCCGGAGAGTATCAATGGGGTACCTGGAAGAACATCCTCCCCCGCAACCGACGACCGATGCTGATCGCCAGCAAGCTGGTGATCCTGATCACAATTGTCATGCTCTCCCTGGTCCTAACCTCGTTGATCGTCGGTGTGGGGTGGAGTTTATCTCATCACATTCATGATCTGCTATACGGACCTGCGTGGAGTGGGGAAGTCTTGGTTGAATTTCTAAAGCTCTATGCGCAGACGATGCTGATCGGTCTTTTCTCACTCATGATTTTAGGAGGCTTTGCGGCTCTGTCGGCTATTGTGACGCGTTCAATCTTGGGCGGATTGTTGCTAGGTTTTTTCTTCTCAGTGATTGACGCGATGTCGCTCGGCGCATTACTATTCTTGCGCAACCTGCTGCAAGTCCCAGAGCTAACCAACCTCTACCAATACACACCAACCTACAATATGGATAACCTTCGATATTGGTTCATCCACGGCAGTGCTAACACTATTGTCGTTCCAGGCTTCACTGCCGAACCAAGCATGGGGGCTTCTTTTGCCATCCTGATAATGTGGGTGATCGGATTAGTGGGCCTTGCGATCCTCATCTTTCAGCGTCAGGATATCACTTCGTGAAAATATAAAGGGGATCTCCTGCAGAAATTAAGAATGGTTGAAATAAAATTTCTGTCATCCACATCATAAAAAATTGGTGACTACTCAGCCTACCCTCCCGCAGGTTATGACTGAGAGCATTTACTGGTTTGAATATCCGGTCGAGACGCGATTCTATGTCAAAACAACATCTAAACCTGCGGGAGGGTGAGTAGTTACCTTTTTTAGTAACCAATCAGTTAACTACTACGTTAAGGCGAAAAGTCTCGAGGGGTTCAACTCCCTCTTCCCAGGAACGACGATAGACTAAGGTTAATGTTGTTTGACCTGCCTTCTTTGCCTTTAAACGGAAGGTTTCCGTGCCTCCGGCGCCAACAACCTCCTTTGACTCAGCAGGTTGGAACTCCGCTTCTCCCATCAATTGCAGGATAGGATCTTCAAGTTCGACTAATTCCCACCCGAAGCCCGTTGTCGGATTAGACTCGAGTGAGATGGCTAGGATCTGGCCTACCTCGGCCTCAATCTGACGACCATTGTCCGCCATATCGAGCCTGACCTCACCTGTTGGTCCGCAGCCAGCGGCTATGATTGCCATAAGTAGCATAACCACAATAAAATTTTTAACTTTGGTAAATCCACTTCTTTCTGGGTACATCTGTAACTCTCCAATTATGTATTACCAATCTCCATCCAAGAGACGATGCAAGTGGAGGACTTGTTCCAAGGTTGATGGCAACCCCACTTCCCATCGAGTATCACAGGTTAAGACTGCTCGTTTAGTTCAGGATAATGAATACGATGATGAGAATGACCCAAAGGGTAATGGCTACGACCATTAACAGATTCACACCGGACACGAGCACATTGCGATATCCGTTGTTTTTACCGTCATCTCGCGGTGAAGCTTTCTTTACTGCAAGCCTGGCGAGGAAGATGGACACAGCGCCGAATAGGCTCCAAATTACGAACAGCAGGAATGGAGATTTTGATTCCATTGGTCCACCTTTGGCTCCTTATAACTTAACTCACTTATTTGGTTGGGGCAAGTCGTCGGTAGGTTGTGGTCTATTAGCAAATCAATATTGGAGCCGCACCCTTTAGGGTGCGAGGCGCAGGCTAAAGCCTGCGGCTACTAAGTCCCCAGGCTGAGGGCCATAACGACCATTCCCACGATGGAAAGATGCTCCTCGCTCAATGAACGAGCCACTGGAATGAGTTCGTCAAGGGAAAAAAACCATAATCCCCGCCACTGCTGCAAGCGCATAGCCCAGCACTGTTTGGTTGAGAAATGGCAACAACACAATTGCAGCCAGTCCAGCTTCGATTGGCTCTGCTACACCTGACAGAAACGACCAGAGGAAAGCTTTGCGCCGGTTACCAGTAGCTGCATAAATCGACACCGACACTGAAATATCCTCAGGGATATTGCTTACCGTTCAATCCCATTTCGAGCGGATAAACCCTGTTGGTAATAGTGCTTCACCTCTATCATCTCGGTCACCAAATCGGCTCGGACTATAAGCTCCACTGGGGCACGACGCCCGGTGAGGATCAACTCTACATTAGCCGGTCGCTGTTCGAGAAATGCAAGCACCTCCTCTACAGTCAGCAAACCGAACCAAATTGCCACATTGACTTCATCCAACACCACAATGTCGTAGCGACCTGAGAGCATTTCCTCCCGGGCACGCTCCAGGCCAGCGAGAGCTTGGTCTATATGCTCACGGGTAACCTCTTCCTTGCGAATACAGCGTACACCCCCATATTGCTCAATGGTGATATACGGATTTCCTTTCAGCGCCTCCAGTTCCCCGTAACGCGTGCCTTTCATGAATTGACCAATATAGGTTTGCATACCGTGACCTGAAGCCCGTAACGCCAGACCTAGAGCAGCACAGGTTTTCCCCTTGCCATCTCCGGTGTAAACATGTATGTAACCCGCTGAAAGTCTTGTCATTCTTGATTACCTTAATATCCCCATTCGTCGCCGTGATATGGTTGATTTAGGATCTTGTTTTCGCTTTGAGTCGCTCCCAAGCCCATTGTATTGCCCAGATTGCTAGCGGACGCATGTAAGCCAGGGAGCGGTAATTCCCATCCTCGTCCCACGCTTCAGGTGTCTGAAACCAATAACCCAATTTATGATAGGTCATCTCGTATACACCCTTCGCGGTTGCAAATGCTTCCTCTTTCAATCCCTCCTGAAGCATCGCAGCCGCGACGGCATAGGTCGTTCCTGTCCACACTTCCTGGGATTGAATGCTGGTTCTATCAACCCGTCCGTCTGGCAACATACCATTAACCGCTCCCATCTCCCCATTTTGAAATCGGCTCACATTGAACTTGTATATAGTTGCTAGCGCGCTGCGAGCACGATCCGGTTGGACGATGGAGGGCAGTCCGCAGGCTCGTGCGTACCACTGTCCAGCGAGTTGATCGGCCATGATGCTGTTGTAATAGTTGCTATCACTACTATCGTAGTTGTAGTACCGACCATTCCAAAGTATCTCTTCGTATGCAACCGTTCCTCTTAAATAGATCTCACGGTAGATTTTGGCCTGCTCGTCCTCGCCCAACAGTTCAGCCATTTCTGCAGCCGCGCTAAGACAGGCCAGCCAAAGCCCGCCAGTATAAGCACTAGCACCGGTTACCGACCATACATCGTAAGTCTGGTCGGGGATCCCCTCGTTTTCAATCAGACCATCGTCATCCTGATCAAACTGGCTTACATGCTCAATAGCTTCATGGACCGCATCCCATACGTCAGCGATAAAGTACTTATCGCCAGTAGCAATATAATCGCGGTAGATCTGCAAAACGAACTTAGGGTTAAGATCCTTCCAGCGACTTGAGTCATGTAAGTTATAGGCGTTTACTTTTATCCACGGATCTTCACCCGGAGCGCCGATGTCATGCGGCACGATGCTACGCTTCTTGCGTGGACTAAATTTACCTGTGCTAATCAAACGATGTTGTTCAGGATAGTCTGTCCTTACGCACTGCGCGATGTCACGTTGGAGGCTTAGTTCAAGTCTCGGCCACAGCATGTTCAACGCAAATGAAGCATAGAAATGAACGTCGTATGTGTTGTACATACGATATTCCTGGCCCTCAAGATAGGCGAAGCGTCCGATGTCATCTCGCCATAAATCTTCTCCGTCTGCTTGGTAGGCCCAAAGCGTTCCGCCATCGACGATGTAATAGAGCTCATTAAAGAGCGCTGTCTTGTACCATGTTGGCAATTCAGGATCGTCGAGAATCGGTTTTTGCCAAGACTCGATCTCGGTTTCCCAGGATGGGTAATTGATCAGCGCATCACGGGCAATGGCCGGAGCTGCCTCCCCATCTTGACCGTAAAACTTGGTATATCGGCGATAGTATTCCGTCCCCAGGCCAGATCGGACCAACGGCATATCCCACGCCAAAGAAAAGGCCACCTCACGCGAGCCTCCAGGTGGAAGTTCCACCGTAAGAGCCAAAGCCGCGCCAATTGCCTCACCTTCGGTTGAAAATCTCGCTTCATTGAGGTTCTCCAGCTTACCGTCCTGTGCAAAGTCAGCCCACACCTCCGCGCCGTCGTCTGTCGTCAGGAAGCATGTGCGATAGCTCACTTGCACATCGGGCTGCGTTTCAGCCGCGATTGCAAAAGTAAGTGGGTCTTCGAAGACTTCTCGGGCAGTTGACGACTGGTTATCCTCGAGGACTTTTATTTGGCGGTGAGTGTGATGGAGCGCAACCCCAACCACTTCTCGCCTCATACCATTGTCGGCAACCACGGTGGTTTGGAACGGTTGGTTGAAATGCCCTCCCGCCATGTCATTGGGGGATCCAATACCATTTTGGAAAGTCAGCATCAGACTGATCGTTGCTTGCTTCGGGGCGAGGTTTTCAATCGTCCATATAAAAACTCCTACTGGGTAGGAGCTCTCGCGGTAATTGTGGGGGATTACTGGAGAGAGCTGCCGGCATGTTAAACGTATATCTGGTAGTGGCCGCTCATAAACTGTCCATGCTCGTGGGAACAACCCATAATAAGTTGCACACTCGGGGTTCAGGTCCCAGCGCCAGTTGGTCAAGTTTTTGTTTCCTGGATGGCCTGGAAAAAGCGTCTGGACATGCGGTTGTTCTCCCTGAAATTGTGCATAGACAGAAAATTGATCTGCGAACACGGGATTGTAATGGTAGATGCCTGGGCGGAGTTGCCAGCGTCTGAACTCACCACGCCAGCCGCGGGTTATGCTGCCGCAGCCTATGCCTCCTAATGGAACGCCCATATGAGGACCCGGGCGATGTGAGACGAAGGGATTAAATAACGGCTCGCGTCCTGCGACCCGGTCGCGTTTCAGCTGGGACCGTAGTCGTAAGATTAGAGGTAGCATTTGGACCAATCTGCGTAATGTTAATGGATTGCTGGGTCGAACTTGTTTTTCCAACTGTTGATCAAATCGGCGTTGCCAAGCTGCATCAGGGATGAGGACCGGCGGATGATTCATTTTCCCTTTCCTTGTGGACTTCTCGTGTTCAATGGTGTTAATTGTGATCAATCTTATTTGTTGAAACTACCTGTCCCCCTAATCGAGCATCCTCAGCCGCAAACGCTAATAAATGGCTTTCCAGGGCTTGTTGGGCAAGCTCTGAAGCCTGCTGGGTTCTCCCTTCTTGAATATTGCGGACGAAGGCTGCTATCAACCCCTCGTCGCCGCCTCCATGCGCTGCGCCAACCTCAGAGGTAGTATCATGGCGAGTGGATCGGCCACTGCGATGTTCACTGACTTCAATCCACGACCCCCCCAGTCCGAAGAAAGCCTGTAATTGGCCGTGCGAACCTTCGATGCGGGTGCTCCGTCCTTCGATATGGGAATGCCCATGCATGGTAAGTGTGACCGAAATATCACCTTCAAACTGCATCAACACGACCTGGTGATCGACCACGTCATTGCCGCAGTGATAGACACAACGTCCGTAAGGTCCCGTTTTCAGCGCCTCAAGCACTGATTCCGGTGTCGGGTCCAGGGTCACGACAGATCGTGGCCAGCCGCGATAATCACTAACCTGACGCATGATCGGGGCTACGGCGCTTAAAGCCTTAACCAGCCCGGGCGCACGGAGCTGCGCTTGTATTGCAAGGCGGATCAAGCCGGTGGAAGTTTCAGCTACATTACGCCAAAGTGGCCGCAAATCTACATATATGAAGGGAGCGTAAAAGGGACAAGTTTCACTGGCGGGACAGCCGTCGAGGCATCGTTCGGGAGCGTCGGCTGGCGCGTTTTCAGGGCGGAAGTGCACTAACTTGCCAACGCTACTCAAACGTTCACACTTGCGCCCCAATATCCAGAGGAGAATATCAAAATCGTGACAGCACTTAGCTAAAATCATAGGGCTGCTCTCATCGCGATTTGCCCATGAGCCGCGCACGAAGCTATGTGACATATGCCACCACGAAACGTTCTCCCGATGATCCAGGTTGATAATTTGGCCAAGAACACCCGATTGAAGAATCTGACGCATGGTCTGGAAGTGGCGTGTGTAACGCAACACATGGCACACATACAACTGCCGGTTCAATTCAACCGCGGTTGATACGATCTGGCGGCATCCTTCTCGGGTTGTCGCGATAGGCTTTTCCAATAACACGTCGTACCCTGCTCGCAGTGCAGCTAGTGCCGGTCCAACATGCATTTGGTCCTGGGTGCAAATTAAGGCTGCCCGCGCCATCTGAGGATTAGCGAGTAAAGTTTCCCAGTTCTCAAATTGGTTATCAAGCGGTATTTGGTGCTGGAGGGCGAATCGATCCCGACGTTCGGCTAATGGTTCGGCCACGGCCACGAAACGCAGTTGGTCAGGATAGCGGAGGGCGAAAGGTGCATAGTCATTCGCGCCACGCTGTCCAGCCCCAATTAGAACTGCATCCACCGTTTTCAATTCGTTCGCCTGGTTTTTTGTATGCCTACTCGCCTATCAGGAGACTGATTATGATAGAAACCACACCAGCAATGATAGTTTTAGCCCCATACAGGATCAGATTCCCGTGGGAGATATGCCCCAGGAAGAGACCCAGAGCGAATAATGTCAACAACGCCATTCCCAGGGAGGTATAGTAGACCCAGGTGATGGTAGGGAAGATCCCGACCGCGAAGAAAGGGGTGAGCACAAGCATTGCCGCCAAAAAGGGGGAGAGGCCGTCAACTAACGCCACAATCACTGCCGCTACCCGCGAAGCCCGCCCGATGCGGGTATCATTGAGATCAGTCAGGGTGTGGCTGCTCAACTCGACCAACCCCCGCTTTCGTTCTGCTGCTTCGGTTAGATAGGCTCCCCACAACCCAGAAACGCCCATGGCGACGCTCGTGGCCAGACCAGTGCTCACCACGATTTTGGGATTGTTCACTCCGGCGGTCAGGTTCCCCATCAATACTCCGATGATGGTCAGCACTCCATCAAAGGCGTTCATTGCAAAGTAGCGGCGCGCAATCTCGCCGATGTTGGCTAAGCTGTCGTATTCCCAAATGTGTTGCAACATACTCCGAAGCAGACTCATTTTGTCAAACCTCTCAAACTACGCGACCCAGTCAGTCCTGCAAAGTGGCGGCATCGTCAATGATCTCCTTGCCGGCTACAACCTCGTCGATGGAGTGAATTGCCCCACCCATCTGGTTGATGATCTCCTCCACAATGGAGTAGGAGATGTCTTCCCCTTCAATGGTGATCTTGGCGTTCTCCACCTTGCGATCCATCTCGTAGATACTGATGTTGACCGCGGTAATACCGCTTAGCTCGCTAAGCTGATCCGCCCATTCGATTATGGTCGGTTCGTGGGGTTTTAAAGTATCTAATACTAACCTGCGTGTTTTTCCCATTGTTCTCTCTCGCTCCTTATATCATCTTTGAAAAAGGCAACCTGGATGTTCGTGAGGCAGCTAATGCTGCACTTTCTCGGTGGCTTGATTTTGTATGGTAATACCAAACCCTGTCCATAGCGAACCCGTTTACTATTCTCTGTCTGGACTATTCAGCGTCAAGTCAAGTTCTATGTTGGCGCGGTTGTCTGGCGCCTTGATTTCTATTTCCAAACTAGTTTCAACCAAACTTTTCATCGAATAACCACCTTGAATTATAACCTTCGCGGCTGACCTTCATGTTCCCCTTGTATCTTCAAGGTGGATGATGTAGTGGTAGAATGGCTTCTATGTCCTCATCATTTGTCCCGTCTCCATTACGCTGGGTACCGGCATTTCTCCTTATGGTGATTATTTTCTTTATATCATCATTGCCAGGAAGCCGTCTGCCATATTTTGGCGCTTGGGATTTGTATATCAAAAAAGGTGGGCACGCCTTGGGCTTCGGGTTGCTTGGGTTAGCCTATTATTATGCACTTCCACGGCGTTTATCGGTGGGTTACCAATGGGTGCTGGCCTTTCTTATGGCGATCCTGTTTGCCCTCAGCGACGAATTCCATCAGTCCTTTGTCGAGGACAGAACTTCGAGCTTGATAGATGTCGTCATTGACGGTTTTGGGACAGCGGTGGCATTGACATTAAGCGCAGTTTATTCCTCAAATTCCAATTCGAAATCCATGTCTTGATCTCCCTGCCAGGAATCCCCTAGGGAGAGTTCAATCTCGCCGAATAAGGTGTCTTGCTGCACTGTTACTTGACGCTGCTTGATTAATTCTAGGAGAGCTAAGAAAGAGATGACAATCTCTAATTTCGACTTGGCGTTTTTAAAAAGCTTCTGGAAGGTAGTCCGGCCGACCTTGCGAAGTTCGGTGATGATGATCTGGATTCGGTCACGGATACGGATGTCATCGGCGATGACAACCTTGCCTAGAGCAGGACCAGTGGGTGCGGTCGCGAGCGCGTCCATAAACGCACGCTTCAGATCCTCCAGATCCACGTCGGCTAGATCAAGCATAGACTCGGGAGCTGGATAGGCAGCAAGGCGGAGGTAGGTTTTGAGGCCTGCTTGCGACCGGTCCGCAAGATGCATAGAGAGTTGTTTATATCTCTTGTAAGCGACCAGTTTTCGAGCCAGAGCATCGCCTGGATCTTCCTCGCCGGGTTCGAGCTCTGTTGGCCGGGGTAAAAGAGCCTCGGATTTGATCTGCAACAGGCGTGCAGCCACCAACAGAAAGGAAATTAGATCTTCAAGTTTGTGTTCCGAGACCCTTTGTAGGTAAGCGAGATATTGATCTGTGACCTGCGCCAATGCAACCTTGGTGATGTCAAGTTCGGCTTGTTCGATTAACTCCAATAATAAATCGAGGGGTCCTTCGTATACAGGTAATTGAATGGTGTAATGCTGCTCAGAGATCATCTATCAGCGAAGTAGGAATATGGCTGCGAAAAGTGCGATGAAAAAGATGAACAAACCCGCGATGACGAGCATAATGGTGGAAACACGTCGTTGGTGCGCTTTTTGAGCTTCTTGAGCCTCGGCGAGATTCTGTTCGCGACGCCGATCAATCTCCTGTAAGGTCTTCATGCGATGTTGCGAGGCAAACTCCTCGCGTTCCTTAAGCGCAGAGGCTTGAGAACGAACTTGTTTAAGCTTAAACGGCTGACTATTGCCACTATGCATGATTATTATCTGGCTCACGAGCGTGAGGGGCTCCCCACAGACAACACAAATCTCAGTGTTGAAAATGTTCTCATGACCACATACCGGGCATACTTTAGGTTCGCCGACTTGAATTATGCCACAATTCGGACAGTCAATCGTGCCGCCGTTTGTCACTTCAAGATCAGGTGTTGAGCAATTTGGACAGTTCATTGTGTGCACTGAGAATCTCTAAAAGCAGTAATATAGTTGGAATGACTCCACTGAAAAAAGGTCAACCGCGATAAGAGGACCGGTATATGTGGGGGTGCGGGTTGCGCCCGCACCCCCACATATACCCCTCCCCACTCCTCGAGGGTAATTTTTTCAGCGCACTCTTGGAATGCATTATATCACTCGCTGTAGAGAAGGCGATATCTGGAGACCGCGGATAGGATTTTATAATGCGACCCGATAAGGGGATGGTTCTTGGTCTTGACGCTGAACTAAGGAAGTGCAATCGGTCGAATATGGTTATAAGTGCTGATGGATATTTACCTAAATAAACATGAGATAATTTCCACTGAAGTTCGATCACCCATGGTATGATTTGGCTCGTGCATGGAAATCCTGGAGATGGATATGATTAATGAACCGATTAATGTAACCGATGATGCTTTTGAAAAGGCAGTGCTGAAGTCGAAAGTACCTGTCTTGGTTGACTTCTGGGCGCCGTGGTGTGGACCGTGCAAGATGGTAGAGCCTATTCTTGATAAATTTGCCGCCGAATATGCCGGAAAATTACTTGTCACCAGAGTTAATACCGATGAGTATTCAAAGTGGGCGACCGAATATGGAGTTCAGGGAATTCCCACGATTCTCTTTATTCGCAGTGGAAAAGTCCTCCATCGGCAGGTGGGGGCTGTGCCCGAAATATACCTTCGGGAGATGGTGGACACCATGCTAAACACGGTTGAGGAGGGCATCGAAAGCTGAATGGGTTGCCACTAACCGATAAGTAGGGGCGTCTCACCGGCCGGCGCGATAAGCCGTGAATCGCCCCTACAATCGTGACTACCTGATCTTTGAACAGGGCATTTCGCAATCTCATTACCGCAGCTTTGAACGGCTGGACTGCATAATAGTTATCTTCTGAATGTGACCAGTAATTATGATTTTGTTAACTGGCGGTACAGGTTTTATCGGGCGATCTGTACTGCGCAAATTGGCTGAATTCGGATATCCAGTTCGCACGTTGCTGGGCCCATCTCGAAGCTCGCCGGATTTGCCGCGTGGTGTGGCGGTCGATGTGACCCTTGCTGCACTTTCAGACCGGCGTAGTATTCGGGCTTCATTGGTCGGAGTGAAGACAGTGATCCATCTGGCCGGCGCTGAAGGCCAATGGGGTGCAGAGAGTAGGCTTGCATCGGATGTGGCCGGAACCCATACGATTGCCGAAGCCGTAGCAGATGCAGGTGTGCAACGCATAATCTACCTCAGTCACCTAGGAGCTGACCGATCTTCTGCATACCCCGCTATGCGAGCCAGGGCGATGGCGGAAGAACATCTGCGGGTGAGCGGCGTGCCTTTCACGATTATAAGAACAACGGTTATTTTCGGTCGATTGGACAGCTTCACAACCTCATTGGCGATAATGCTAGCAGTAGCGCCCCTCATCTTCCCAATCCCCGGTGATGGCTCAACCCTCTTTCAACCTTTATGGGTCGAGGATTTGGCAACATGTATCACCTGGGCGTTGGATGAACCTTCGACGATTGGGCAGACGATTGAGATTGGAGGCCCTGAGTTCCTTTCATTGTTACAGATCTTACACATGATCATGCGGGCAGCGAGCAGTCCAAGGATCCTACTGCCCACCCGACCGCCTTATCTAAAAGCGGGCGCCTGGTTGCTAGAGCGCCTCATGCCTCAACCTCCGGTCACAACGCTGTGGCTGGATTATTTGGCCGTCAGCCGGACGGCGGATTTGAACACCTTACCCCGCGTTTTCGGCTTACAGCCATCTCGGATGGAAGGGAATCTAAGCTATCTTCAAGAGCGGAATTGGGGTTGGGAATTGCTTGCACGCCAGTTCTTGACTAGGCGGAGAGGTTAGTCGATGGATGATGAAATCATAATACGTCCTATCCATACAAGCGGGGATATGAAGCAGGTCGAGGAGCTGCAACGATTGATCTGGCCGAGCAGCATGATCAATATTATCCCAACCCATTTACTCATGGCGATCGCCTGCAATGGTGGTGCCGTCATTGGAGCCCTAGAAGGGGAGAAGGTCGTCGGTTTTATGCTGGGTTTCCTAGGGACAGATACAGGCGGCGTGGATCAAGTGGCGATGGTGGGCCTAAAACATTGCTCTCACCAGATGGGTATCCACCCAATGTACCACAATCAAGGCTTGGAGTATCGTCTCAAGCTGGCTCAGCGATTGGCTGTAATGCAACAAGGGATCAGCTTAATCACTTGGACGTATGATCCTCTCTTATGTCTGAATGCTCACCTCAACATCCGTCGACTTGGGGCAATTTGCTCTAATTACATTCGTGATGCCTACGGTTCAATGGGAGACGACCTAAATGTTGATCTGCCATCCGACCGCTTCCAGGTGGATTGGTGGGTGAACTCGACCAGGGTGGTCTCGCGTCTGGAGGGAATACGTCGTCAGCTTGATCTAACTAATTATCTCGATGCCGGCACTCAGGTGTTGAATCCGGCAATGTTTGGCGATAAAGATCTGCTTCGCCCCGTAGAGAGATGGATTGCGCCAGAAGGGAATCTGGCGTTGGTTGAAACCCCGGCAGATTATCAGCTTATTAAGAAGATTGACATTGGGTTGGCGCGAGCCTGGCGATTGCACACCCGCGAGGTATTTGAGGGGGCATTTGCTGCAGGATACGTGGTGACCGACTTCGTTTACAGCAGGGATGAGCAACTCCCGCGCTCGTACTATGTACTTGCTCATAGTGAAAGGACATTGGCTAGGCATGAAGATTGAAGTTATTGAACTACGGCATATACGTATGAGGTTACGTGCGCCATTTGAGACCTCCTTCGGTGTGGAGCTTGATCGGGATTGCCTCATCCTCAGAGTAGATAGTGAGGGGATGACAGGCTGGGGGGAGTGCGCCGCGGGGAGCACACCGGGTTACAGCTACGAAACAACCGAGACGGCGTGGCATGTATTGTCCGAATTTTTTATTCCGACGATTCTTGGGCGTCAGGTCGAAGAGATTGAAGATTACCACCGTCGCCTAGGAGCTTATAAGGGACACAACCTGGCCCGGGCTGGCCTCGAAATGGCGTTGTGGGATCTCCTGGCGAAGGTTCAAGGAAAGTCCCTAGCCGCAATCTTAGGTGGAGTGGTTGAACGGGTACCGGTTGGTGTATCGATTGGCATCCAGCAGGATCATGATGTTTTAGTTGAAGTTGTCAGCCAATATATCGAAGCGGGTTACCGGCGGGTTAAGATAAAGATCAAACCAGGGCGGGACGTGGTCGAGGTTGAATCAGTGAGAAAATCTTTCCCCGATCTGCCCCTCCAAGTAGATGCGAATTCCGCCTACACATTGGAAGATGTTGCGGTATTCAAATCGTTGGACGATAAACAGCTTCTGCTTATCGAACAACCACTAGCGGAGGATGATCTCATCGATCATAGCCGACTTCAGGCGCATCTACAGACGCCGATATGTCTCGACGAGAGCATCATCTCAGCCCGTCACGCCCGCCAGGCTTTGGAGATTGATGCCTGCCGGATAGTCAATATCAAGTCGGGTAGAGTGGGCGGGTTGTTAGAGGGGTTGGCGGTACACGACCTGTGCTACGAGGCCGGCGTTCCGGTCTGGTGTGGAGGCATGCTTGAAACCGGGATTGGCCGAGCTGCGAACCTGGCGTTGGCGTCTCTCCCTGGATTTACTTTACCCGGGGACATCTCGGCGTCGGATCGATATTACTCTGAGGATATCGCCGAACCGCGTTTCACACTTAACGCCGACAGCACGATCGATGTGCCGACCGGCGCTGGTTTGGGGGTTGAGGTTGTTTCAGATGCACTTGAGCGGGTGACACTGCGCCGAGAGGTCTACAAACTATAGTTGCTGACCTATGAATTCCAAGATTGACTTCACTAAAAAAAAGGCCGAAGGGGAGAAAAGGGTTTTGAATTCTGAAGGCTGTTACGGTGCGCTGCCCATCAAATTGAACAACCAGTCGACGGAAGCCGCGCCAGCGTAGGCGAAGAGGAGCATCTTTAATATCTTGCCAATCCAAGCCCAAAATAGGAAGACCTGAACCGGCATACCCAAAGCTCCTGCCGCAGCGCCCCCCAGATCAAAGAGGGGATTGGGTATGAAAGCCAGGATCAGGATTGCCCATCCACCATGATGAGCGGTCCAATCCTTGATTCGTTTATAGGTGGGGTTGCTTTCAACAACTCCTCGACCGCTGAAACCTGCCAAGTATCCGGTCAACTCACCCAGAGCAGCGCCGGTACCGGCAGCTAATGCTACCCAGAATGGGTGGAATACCGCTCCCAGAGTGAAGGTTAGCGCAACGCCGGGGACTGGTAGGATCAATGTCGCGTTGGCCAAAATGGATAAGAGAAAAACCCCTGGATATCCATATCCGGCAAGCCGATCGGCTTGATCGCGGATCGAGAAGATATAGATCGTGATGGCGATGACCGCCACTAACGAAAAGACCCGGGTCAGGGTCAATCGCCAACCGGATAGCCAGGGTCGATCGCTCATATCTCGGTGATCTCGACTGCCTGGATCGCTATAGCCGATGGATGTGGGTCGTTAGGATCGCGTGGGGGGATAGACAATAAAACGTCAACACCATCTACGACCTTTCCGAACACTGAATGGCGATCATCCAACCAGGGTGTGGCAACGTGGGTGATGAAGAATTGGGAGCCGTTTGTGTTTGGGCCTGCATTGGCCATCGAGAGCGCGCCTGGTCCGTCATGGCGAAGATGGGGGTGAAATTCGTCGTCGAATTGATAACCTGGGCCACCGCGACCGGTGCCGGTGGGGTCGCCGCTCTGAGCCATGAAGTCGGCGATCACCCGATGAAAGATTAAACCGTTGTAGAAACCATCCTTCGCCAGGAAGACGAAATTGTTCACCGTCCTAGGCGCTTTATCTGCATGCAGATGAATGGAAATATCACCAAGATCTGTTTTAATGGTTGCTGTGTAACTTTTTGTCTGGTCGATCACCATCGGTGGCGATGATGGATATTGCTTGGCAGGCATGGTTTCTCCTTATAGGTTGATAGCGGGAGGTAATAGCTCTAGCGCTGGGCCAGCAATTCTTCCGTGCGAGCAACGACCATGTCCATCGCGACAGTGTTGAACCCACCTTCGGGTATGATTACATCCGCATAACGCTTAGAAGGTTCGACGAACTCCAGATGCATCGGGCGTACGGTGGTTTGATACTGTTGGATTACCGATTCGACCGTGCGACCTCGCTCGTCAATGTCGCGCTGCAGGCGCCGGATGAATCGGATGTCGGCTGGCGTGTCGACAAATATCTTGACATCGAACAGCTTACGCAGCGCGGGCTCGGCGAAGATCAGAATACCCTCTACCAGAATCACTGGCCGAGGTTCAACACGCGTTGTATGTTCTGTGCGGGCGTGTGTGGTGAAGTCGTAAATCGGAACTTCCACCGTTTGCCAGTGGTTAAGCTTCTTGATATGCTCAACAAAAAGCGTTGTTTCGAGAGAATCGGGGTGGTCGAAATTGATCATATCACGTTGGGCGCGTGGTAGATGATCGAGGTCTTTGTAGTAGGCATCGTGGGCCAGGAAGGCGATCTTGTCTGCACCGACCCGATCAAGGATCACGTTGGCAACGGTTGTCTTGCCAGAACCGGTGCCCCCGGCGATGCCGATCACAATCGGTGAAAGGCGCTTGACCATACTTTCATTATACCCACTCAGGATGAAAGGAAAAGCGCCCATATCGGAGCGCTCCAAGCCAGCGGGGGGACTCGAACCCCCGACCCATCGCTTACGAAGCGATTGCTCTGCCGACTGAGCTACGCTGGCATCGAAAGGGATTATACCAGTCGGCTAGAATCCTTGGCAAGAAGAATAGGCTGGTGGATAATGTAATCATGCGAATCGCGATGCTCTCCTACCACACATGCCCTCTGGCAACTTTGGGGGGTAAGGACACTGGGGGGATGAATGTTTATGTGCGCGATTTGACCTGTGAGCTCGGTCGACGTGGCGTAGGCGTGGATGTCTTTACCCGATCACAGGACGAGCATGTGCCACATGTACTTCACAACCTGGGTTATGGAAACCGCATTGTACATGTCCCAGCTGGACCGGAAACCCCAATGAGCAAACCCCGCTTGGCTGAGTATATCGATATCTTTACCGAAGGGGTTCTGAATTTCGCCGAGACGAAAGGATTTGAATATGATCTAATTCACAGTCATTACTGGCTTTCAGGTCTGGTTGGTTTGGCTTTACGGCAAGCCTGGAATATCCCCCTGATACAGATGTTCCACACATTGGCGGTGATGAAGAACCGCGTGGCGCGCAGCACAGAGGAGCAATCTTCAAGCCTGCGTTTGGAAACGGAAGGCCGTCTGTTGCGGGAGGCAGATCGAGTAGTAGCTGCTACACCAGCGGAGGTGGCACAGATACAATGGTTGTACCGGGAAGACATCAGCCGTGTGGTAGTCGTCCCACCTGGTGTGGACACGAGTCGCTTCTATCCGATTCCGAAGGATGAAGCAAAAGATTATATTGGCGTGCCTTGTCATGACCGCATGCTGCTCTATGTCGGCCGCATCGAGCCATTGAAAGGCATCGATACACTGATTGAGGCGGTCGGAATCCTGCATGGAGAGGGAGTATTGGATGAGCATCCCTTCTGTCTGGCCATAATAGGTGGGGATCCTCAAGTTAGCCGGGAACAGATGACCGCCGAGATGGAGCGTTTGCAATCGCTACGTAAGTCCCTTGGAATCTTGGATCTGATCACCTTCCTTGGCAAACGAGATCAAGACACACTCCAGTATTATTACTCCGCGGCTGAGGTGGTCGTTGTGCCCTCCCATTATGAATCCTTCGGTTTGGTGGCACTGGAGGCGATGGCCTGTGGAACTCCCGTCGTAGCTTCAGAGACGGGAGGTTTAGCGTTTCTGGTTCGAGACGGTGAGACAGGTTTTCACGTACCGACAGCTGATCCAAAAGCGTTGGCTGAACGGCTCCGGGTTATCATCCAGGATGATGTCCTAAGGGCGAAACTGGGGAAGCAAGCAGCCAAGTATGCGAAGGCTTATGCTTGGAGTGAGATCGTCGAACAGATACTCGACCTCTATTCAAGTTTGCAAGGGAAAAAGTTAGCTTAGTAGTAAGTGGATAATGCCAGTGAATTGGAGCTGTCATCCGGTGATACTTACAGTCTCTCGCTCATCCAATGTGAAGTTAGAAGAAATGATGATAGAAGATCAACCGTTGCAATCGCTGTAATTTTTGGTGCCATTATGTGCGATATATAATTGGATGATTACACTGAAAAAAGGTCAACCGC
>Ga0209986_10000474_pt1 | contig 38282 bp, 33 predicted proteins | sample BlataG_FD_183168 | JGI IMG/M metagenome (GOLD analysis project Ga0209986, IMG submission 183168) | Deep subsurface microbial communities from Black Sea to uncover new lineages of life (NeLLi) - Black_00105 metaG (SPAdes) (version 2) | ecosystem: Environmental > Aquatic > Marine > Oceanic >... | reverse complement strand
CGAACCGCACCAGGTCAAAGACCGTGAGGAAATAGGCCTCATAGCCCAGCTCCGTGACAAGCGCCAGCTCGTGCTCAAGCAGGTCGGCCACCTTCTGCGGCACGCCGTTGGGATACCGTCGGCGGGCGCCCTTCCAGCTCAGTTCGGCCAGGTATGCCCCCGGCGTCCGGCCAGCCGGCACACTGGCATCGGGATATTCATAGCGGAGTTCATCGAGTGAGAAATGGCAGCGGTCGGCCACCTCAAGCGTGCGGGCCACTGCCCCCGGCAGGCCGGCAAAGCGGTCATCGATCCGTTCGGGCTCCTGCAGATGCCGCTCTCCGTTGGCCAGCAGCCGGGCCCGCACCGCCTCGACCGTACCGCCGTGTCGCACCGCAGCCAGGGCGTCGTGTAGCGGCTGCCGGCTGCGGTCGTGGTAGCGGACATCACCTGCCGCCACCAATGGCAGCCGGGTGTGGCGGCTGAGCCGGGCAAAGGCCTCCAGCCGCTCGTGGTCGTCTCCTTCACGGGCCACCTCAGCCAGGCCGTAGAGCCTGTCGCCCAGCCGTTCCTGCCAGGCTCGAATGGCCGTGACTGCCGACTCGTCCGTGGCGGGCAGCCGGGCCAGCGGCAGCCCGGCCAGGAGCCCTTCAGCATGAGCGGCAACCTCGTCGGCAGTCAGCCGGCAGCCGGTATCGTCACCGCCGGACCATGCCGTCGGCTGGTCCTCATGCCCCTGCCGTGGCGGCTCGTGCTTCATCAGCCCGGCTGTCAGCAGCCGGCAGAGGTTGGCATAGCCGGTAGCATTGGCGGACCACAGCACCAGTGGCACCGCATCGACCGGCTCGACCACCGCCCCGACAATCAGCTTGATGCCCACCTCCTTGGCAGCGGCATGGGCCCGCACGATCCCCGACAGGCTGGCCCGGTCGGTGATGGCCACCGCGGCATAGCCGAGTGCCGCCGCCCGGGTCACCAGCTCCTCCGGATGCGAACCGCCCTGGAGGAAGGAAAAATTGCTGGTGCAGTGCAGCTCGGCATAGCCGCTGCGGTCATTCACTGGCTGGACCATTTCGATCACCTCCTCAGCTTTCAGCCGAACGTCCCATGCAAAAACCAGGTCTGTTGACGGAGGCCGCGGAACAGCCAGAAGCGACCGCCGCCACCGGTCTCGACGATGTAATAGTCCCGCCGCACCGTCGGCCCCCGCCACCAGGCCGTTTCGATCCGTTCTGGCCCGCGGACCTGGGCCACGTCATGCAGCCGCCCCCGCCAGCGGAATCGCACCGGTGGCCCCTCAGGCGCAACCGCCAGCACTTCCAGCGGCTGCGGCCGGGGCAGGATGAAGGTTGGTCGGCACGAGCCGCCAGCCGAAGCAGTTCCTGCTGCCCCCTCCTTGCCGGCCCGGCCACTGGCTACCCGGGCCGGGGGCAAACCTGCGACCCCCGCAACCGGCACCGCTGCCCAGGCCGCCTCGGGCTGGGCATCGGCCAGCAGCCGCGGCTCGACCACCGCCGCCCGGCCGAGTCGGCTAGCCAGCCGATCGAGCAGACCGGCTACCTGTGGTCCTGCCTGGACCGCTGCAGCTGAATCGGGGGTGTCGAACAGCAGCTGTTGCCGACAGGGCAAGGGGGCGGCCGACACCACCTCGACCGTCACACCGGCAAACTCGCGTGGCAGCCGGGTGCGGCTCAGCCGCAGCATGATCAGCTCAACCAGATGTGCTGCTGACGCTGCCGGCCGAAACAGCCCGACGTCGATCACCGTCGGTGGCCGGCTGCCTCCACCATTCAGCCGCACCTGCAGGCCGGTGACTCCTTTGCCCAAAACAGCCAGGGGCCCCAGACAGGCCCTGACAAGCCGGTCGCACAATGCCGGCAGATCGTCACTGGTCAGGTCACGGCTGAGTACCGGCAGATCAAAGGCATGGCTGGAGGTGGGGAGTGGCTCACCATCAGGAGGCTGCAACGGCTCAGCCGTCTCGCCCAGAAATGCTGCCAACCGCAACGTCACCAGCCGGTCGAACCGCTGCCGCAGGCTCGCCCGCGACAGCTGCAGCAGGTGGCCGATCGATTCAACCCCCACCTCGACCAGAGCTGCAGTCACCTCGGCCGACAGTCGCAATGCCGCCAGTGGCAGCCCGGCAAGCAGCTGCTGCTGTCGCCCCGGTGGCACCACCACCCACCGCTGCTGACGGTTCAGCCAGTGCCCCTGCCGCCGCGCCGGCTGCTGAGTGCATGCCGCAGCCACCGCAGCAGTGTGCCGAGCCGCTGCCCACGAAGCGGCCGGGGTGTCGGCGATGGCAGCCCGGGCGTGCAGCCCCCGGGCAGCCAGGGTCCAGGCCGCCGTCCGGGCGAGTCCCGGCTCGCCACCAAAAAAATCGGCCGTGCCAGTCACATCAAGCTGCAGGCAGTCACTCGCGGCAGTGTCCACCTCTGAAGCCGTTAGCCTGCCTGCTGCACTACCAAGCGGGGACGGCCCGACCGCCACCACCGGTGCAAACCGGCGGGACCAGCGGGCCAGTGTTTCGAGCGCCTGCCGATCGCCAACGGCGTCCTCGTCGGCGACATGGACCATCCGGCAGGACCGCGATCCGTAAGCCGACGCCAGCACCGCCATCGCCTCAGCCAACGACATGCCCGGCTCGATGACTGGCCGCCGACCGGCAGGCCTTGCCGGCGGCATGGCCCAGGCCCACGCGGCAACCATCAGCAGGCCACGATGATTCCGCCGACAGACGAAGACCGGCTGCGACCTGAGACTCGGCTGCTCCACCAAGATCCGCTGCACCGGCCAACGCGGTAGCCAGATAGTCATGATGCGCGGCATGCCAGCTCCTTCCAGTTGGATTGCCTGCTCAAGTTGGATTGCCTGCTCAAGTTGGATTGCCTGCTCAAGTTGGATTGCCTGCTCAAGTTGGGCTGCGATGAGGTGCCGGCGGGACAGGGGCATTCCCGGCCACTCGTCAGGTCGAGCAGACATTCAGTTGCCGGCTCCGCCACCGCGGTCGCGGCCTCCCAGCCACCACCGACTCGCACCAGCCGATAGGCCCGCACGTTGATCCAACTGGAAGGGCTAACTGTCCGTGGGAAAAGCCCTCCATGGCCCTTGCCCGCGCATGCGGGCGAACAACAGTCCACTTGAGCAACACCGGAAAACACCGAGGGTTTTCCGGGTTGCTGGTCGCCGCGTCCTGCGGCAGCCGACTTTATCCACAGCCTGCCGGCTGAATCATTCGCAAGATCAGCCGGACCGGCAGGCTGCACCTGCACGCGAACCTCAGACCAGGTGGGCTGATGCCGCGCTACGGCCGGCCGCACAAACAGCCCCACTACACCGCTGGCCTTTGCAGCGAGTTGCCAGCGTCGCTGCGGCGTTGCTGCAACCTGCTGCGGCCAGCCGACCACCGCCGCCACCCCGGGGCATCGCAACGCCTGGTCAATCGCCCACATCTCGTCTGCTTCACTGTCCGGCCGGATGACATAAAGCCGTCGATCCGCACGGGTGCCACCATGCTCCCGTCGGTGGTTTCGCCGTGATGCCACGGTACCGGCCGTCCGCCGCTGCCGTCGATTGGCTGCCGCCTCGCCGTGCCAGGCTGTCTGCTCGGCCGGTGCCAGCCAGGGCAGTACCGCCGGCGGGTAAAACCGGCCGCCCCGGTCAACAACCACGATGGGCCGGCTCGCCGGCAGGCTGTCGGCGGCTTGCAGCCTGACGGCAACCGCCAGGGCAAAGGCAGCCGCACCGGCAGCCGTTTCGATACCCGATTCGGCAGCAGGTTCCAGCCAGTCAATGAGACTGCCCAGCCGAATCCCTCCGTGAGGCAAGAGCCGGTCAAGTGACGGCAGCCCGCTGCTGATGATGGTCTGCCCCAGAGCCGTCACCGCAGCCGGGGAAGCCTGCCCGCCGGTCGCCCTTCGGCAGAGCCGCTCAAGTGACCGGACACGGTCGTGCAGCTGACGGGCCCCGGGCCGAAAATTGGGAGTGGCAGTAACGGATGACATGATGACCGGACAGCCCGCAACAAAAAGTGGTTTTCCGTACAGTAGTGTTCGGAAGACCACCTGTCAAGTCGCCAGCCAATTCAGTGGAGGCTGCTATGCTCGACTTTTTGCTTTTCCCCCACCGCCAGCGAACACAGCCCATGTCCCCATCCGCCACCGCCCCGCCCGCATTCGCCGCAGCGGCCCCGTTAGCAGACTATGGAAATCGTCTGCCGCCGCAGGATGCGGCGACTGAAACCCCCGAAAACCCTCGGCGTTTTCGGGTGTTGCCCACGTGGACTGTTGTTCGCCCGCATGCGCGGGCAAGGACCATGGAGGGCTTTTTCCACGGACAGCTAGCCCGCCACCTTGCAGCCGCGGCGATCTTGATCGCGCCCTGGTCGGCAGAGGCCGCCGACTTTGACAGCTTCCAGCAGCACGAATCGCCCGCCGTGGCCAAGGCCCTCGCCCTCTCGCCGAAACAATACCGGCAAATCGAGCCCTCGCTCTACCATCTGGTTCAACAGTATGCCGACCAGTTGGCCGACCTGTCCGCCGAGCAGCGGCAGGATCGCCTGATCAAACTCGCAGAGTTCATCGAGGCCAGACGGACGGCCGTCGCCGCTGTCCCGGTGATCGGACCGGGCCAGTCCTTGATCGGCCTGCTCGACCCCGACCACGGACTCGATCCCCGGGAAATCTCCGCCCTGGCGCAGGCCTACCACTGCACGGCGACGATCTTCAAAAAGACCGGGCCAACGCAGACACTTGCCGAGGTGGGTGATGCCTTCCTGACGGCCGTGGCGGCCGCGGCCCGTCCCGGCAGTGGCCCGACAACCGTAATCGTGTTGGGCCACGGCCTGCCGGAGGAGATCCAGAGCTATCACATTCCCGTGACGCGGCTGGCTGAGACGCTGGTGACGGCGGCCCGGGCCGGAGCAGATTCTGTCGATCTCGGCGAACTGACGATCATCTGTGACGACTGCTACAGCGCCGACTTCATGATCAACCTGGGCCGGCAGATGACCCGGCTCTGCCGCGCGCAATCAGTCTCGCTCGAGCGACTGCCGACTCTGATCGCCGGCACCAACCGCGACTGCGTCGGCCACGCTGACGTCGGCCTCAAGTTTGTGCCGCACTTCTGGCGGAACGTCATCGAACTGTTCTACATCCGGAAACCCCGACCAGCAGCCATCACACTGGGCGACTTCCTTGAGAAGGTCGACAACATGATGTACGGCTACGGGCGGCGGCCAATCATCCAGGACTCAAAGGTGGTCGGCTACCGGCTGCTCGACCCCAAGATGGTTCAGGACCCGGTCGTCTTCGTGCCGCTCAACGATGCCGAACTGGCCGACTTACGAAAGCTCCTCGGAATTGATGCCGAGGCTCCCTGCGACCCCTTCCTCGACATTGGCTAACCGGCCCCCGACCCGCAAGCCGCGTTTGACAGCCGCTGCGCCAGTCCGGCGATCAGCCAAGCAACGCACTTGCGGTTCCTGCCAGGCTCTATCGGAAAACCCAAGACCTGGCTTCGAGCAGCTCAGTTGCCTTCTGACTAGTTCGGCTTCATCGCCGATCTGCAAATCTGGCTGCTTCGCCGACCTTGCCAGAGACCAACGAGCTGGCTCCCGGGCCAACGGCGGCCTTTGCAGACCGAGCCTAGTTTCCCCCGCCAAACTTAACGGGCCGGTACATAGGGAGGTGCCGGTAATAAACCTGAAGGGTCAGCATGGCAAGGCTCGTCGCGTAAATCCGTCCGCCACGATCTCCGTGAGGTACTCCCTGGGGGCTCCAACTGCCCGCCGTCTCGCCCTCCTGTTCCTGATTCCTTAGGAGATGCTCCCGCATGCGGTAATTCCAGAGATCAAAATCGTCACCCTCCAGATGGTGCAGCACCTGGGTCGCATAGTAGTAGTAGTAGAGATCGCCCACCGTTGAAGCCCGCTCTGGCGGCTGATGCTTCATGAGATAAGCCGCCCCGACGGTAAGGTTGTTCTCATCCCGTCGCCAGCCGAGGTACTCTCTGGTGAGCAGGCCAGCCGCGGTCAGGCTCTGCTTTTCAGGCCGCTCAGGAGCCGTTGGCAGGTAGGTATATCGCGACCCTGGAGCCTCTGGCGGCCCAACGGCACAGGTGTCGATGAACCGTTCGGCCCGCCGCAGGATATCCTGCAGAACGGGAATACCGGTGAGCTGGGCGCTGCGGATCGCGAGAAACACCCAGCCCGTGGCCGACATGTCACCAGGCTGGCGCGGGCCGTATCGCCAGCCACCGGCGCTGTGCTGGGCACTGAGCAGATACTTGATCGCATACTGTGCGTTGAGCCGAAGCCGGTCATCACCCGAGATGCCGTATGCTTCGCAAAATACAATCGTCGCCAGAGCATGGGCGTACATTCCGCCGGGCAACTCACCACTCTGTCCACTCTGCTGCTGAAGTTGGCCGAGAAAGAGCAGACCACGTTCGACAACAGGCTGGTACTGCGCGAGTTCCTGCTGGCCCTCTGGCACCCGATTGTGGGTGATCCCCTCACTCAGAAACGGGAGCAACGCAAGGGCTGTCGCCCCCACGGGATTGGCCTGCGGGCTCGCCGCCTGCCCATCACCGGCAGTTGCATCCTGCGAACCGTCCAATGCCCAGGAACCGTCGTCCCGCTGACAACGTGCCAGCCAATCCAGCCCCTTCATCACGGCATCTTGCGACTCCGGCGTTCCCCCGAAGAAATCCATCAGGGCTTGTTTACTCGCTAGCGTCAACCGGCCGCCGATGGATCCCCGGCGGCGGAGAGGAGCGGACTTTGCGGGATCATTGTTGTAGATTTCTTTGATTGCCTCACTGTCGATGATCCCCGCAGGCAACTCCTCTTGATCCTCCGCCAGCACCCTCATAATCAGAGCGTTCGTGGTCTCCATGCCGCCCCCCTTGGCCACCACCTGACTGGATCGGACACTGGGGCGTGCCGCTGCCGCAACCGAGAATTCAACAGCAACCTCTTTCCCGCCTGCAGCGACTTTCGCCGGGGCAACGGTGACGCCGTCCGGCAGATTCTCGACGGTGACCTCGAGCGGCCCGTTGTACTTGGACCGCTGAACCGGCAAGCTCAGTGTTTCTTGCTCACCCGGATTCATGCCAACAACCCGGAAAGAAGCAACCCGGAAGGGAAATCGGGCCACCTCAACCGGCACTGCCACCGAGAGCTTCCGTCCAAAGGCTGACGTCGTGAGTGAGATGGTCGTGCTGCAATCGGGAACTTCCTCTGCGGCAGTGACCGTCAGTTTGACCTGCTCTTCTCCACCGACCGCCTCAATCTTGATGCCCTTTCGGCCCCCGCCAACCGTCAGTGGCAGGTCACCGGCAAAGCCGTTCTTCTGCAGGGGTATGTTCACAACCCCTTTTCCTCCTGGCTGAACCAAGACGGTAGCCGCCTTTCCGAACGCCGGCCGCGTCACCTTCTTCAAGCGAATCTTCAGCGGCTGGGAAGCCTCCAGCCCACCGACAGAGACCGTCACCGTCGCCTCAGCAACCACTTCTTCGTCACCGGCGTCAGCTGTCGCCTTCAGAAGAATTTCGCCATTCGATTTGTCGGCAGGAATCGGTGTCGTAACGGCAGAAATGTCTTTCGGCAGGCCACCGACTTTCACCTCAATCGTTCCTTGGTTGCCGCGACGCTCAATGGAAAGCTTTGTTTTTCCCGTTCCCGCGGGCAGCAGGTCGACGGCTGATAGCGTGCCAAGTTCAACCGGCTCAGGCTGCGGCGGTTCCGGCGGTGCCTCGACAACCGGTGGGGGTGAGGGTTCGCTACCGCAGCCGGAAACGAGGCCGAGCAGACAGAGCGTCGCAGCAGCATGGACAAGCGGTCGCCAACAGAGCAGGGGGAAGACCGCGGGAACCGCACCCGGATGCTCTTTTGGTGGAGTACTCCGCGACATAGAACAACTCCCCATTTGTTTGATAATTGCAGCGGACCTGTGAAACACAGATGGCTCTGCCGCCCCCGCGGCAGCAACTCGCGGGAACGCTAGAACACCCTTCTGCGGTTCAATTTCGCACACTCAATTTTAAGGGCTCACCCCCGCCTGTGGAAGAGTCTACACCAGCGGTTGAAATTGTCACACCTCAGCGAGTTGCGCACCGAGAGCCGAGACAAACCTACCAGCCCCGTCGTCGCAGTCAGACGTTGTAACGCTCTCGATTCAGGTCTGGTTTGACACCCTCCGGTGTCACATCGCTGTCAATGTCAAACCAGTCGGCTTCAAACGAAATCCGTGGCTGCTGCTCCGTGTTGCCCAGGGCGATATTGCTCACCAGGGCGATGACGGCGTCAGCCAACGCCACCTCGGGCTTGCAGCGGGGCTGATTGGCAGGGTCAGGGTTCCGGATACACCAGGCCCAATGCTCCATCTCCTCGGTGTAGCCGCGGGACGGGGGGGCGGCATAGCCCGGTGTAGCCGACACCGCTGCCACGGCTCCCGCGCCGCCACTCTCGGTGGTGTCGAGCACAGGGGCACCGCTCTTGGACTTGCCGACCGTCACCCGCGTGTCACGGGAAGAGCCCTTGTACAGCATCACATTCTGCTCTTGCTCGAGGATCAGCGTCCCCTCAGTCCCCATCACCACTTCGCCATAGCCGCCAAAGCCGTTGCCGTTGATCGACGAGTAGGTGACCACAATCTTTTTGTTGGGGTCTTCGTCGTAGCCTGGAGCGGGATACTCGTACATGCAATAGACATGGTCATCGACCTCGCGGTCGGCCGGGAAGATGCTGCGATTGCCCAAGGCCGTCACCGTCAGTGGCTTGACCTTCTTCCCCTCGCCGTGCATCGCCGAGATGAAGATGCCGGCAGCATCGAGTTGGTGGCTGCCCAGTTCAGCCATCAGGCCACCGCCGGTGCGGTTCCAGAGCCGCCAGCGGATCAGCTCCTCCAGCGGCGAACGGGGGGCCCCGTCGGGCAGCGTCATTTCGGTGTAGCCATAGCTGGCGGCATCGACGCCGCTGTCCTCCAGTTGGGCCTCAAGCTGGGCTACCCGCTTGGTCCAGATGTCGATCTCAGCCGGCTTCGACTGCTCCAGCCGCTGCTTCCAGCTGGCCAGCTTCTTGGCCAGCGACTCATCACCGGGCAGGGGCGGCTTCCAGCTGTCCTTGCCGGGCAGATTGCCGCGATGCCACTGGGCCCTAATCGAATGGACATCGCCGATCAGGCGGGCGTCGCCGATCGTGTGGACGGCGTTGTCATAGAGCACGCTGTAGTGCCGCTGGTGGCCGGTTGCCAGCAGCTTGCCGGTTGCCTTGGCGGTACGGCCCATCTCCTTGCACTCGCAAATCGAGTGCCCCATCAGTTTCTCGGTCAGCACGTGCTTGCCGGCCCGCATCGCCTTGATGGCAGCCTCAGCGTGCAGGTGCAGCGGCAGGGCAATCACAACCGCCTCGATCTCGTCATCGGCCAGCAGCTCTTCGTAGGCCCCGTAGACCTTCACCTTTTTGCGGGCGGCATCCTCGGTCTTCCAGCCGTATTTCGCCATCAGGCCGGGCCGCACCTGCTGGGCATTGGGACTGGAGATATCCCCGTGGAACCCGCGGAAGACGTTGTAGGGCCGGATGTCGGCGATTGCGACGACGTTGAGATAGTCGGGGTTGTGGGCCCCGATAAGCACGCTGCCCTCATCACCGGTGCCGATGACGCCAACCCGCAGCGGATCACCAACGCTCGCGCCGTAGCCGAAGTAGATCGAGCCCAGCCCGGCTCCGGTCGCCAGGCCGGCGGCGACCGTGCCCGAGAGGAAGTCGCGGCGGGTGATCGCCACGGCGTCGTTGAAGTTTTCCTTGCCGATCGTCTTCTGTTCGGGTGTCAGATTCATCGTGGACTCTCTCCAGTTCGCAGCAGGGGATCGAATGTGGTTGGTGGCAAGCAGCCAGATCGCTCAGGAAGCATCACGGCGGCAGCCGCTGAATGGACAACAGCCCTTCACCAAGGGCATGAGAAAATAGTCAAGACCGGCCCACCCTCCGGTCGGCACCGATGCCAGCACCAGGAGACCGGCGATCTCGACCCACTGTTCATAGGTCGCCTGCGCCGCCGGCAGCCAGAACGGCTGTGAGGCCACGACCGATAGCAGAAAGCAGATGCCACCCACCGCATGGAACTTGGTCAACAGGCCGAGCACGAGAGCGGCCCCAATCGTCACCAGTGCCCAGCTGACGAAGCGGTCGGCCTTCCAGAGCCGGGTCGGTTCAACGGCGGTTGCCGCCAGCCGCCGCTGGCTGGCCGACAGGGAACGATCCCAGGCAATGACAACCTCGCCGCCAATCGCTTCGGCCTGACTCATCCAGCCGGCCGCCTGCGACTCAAGTTCCCGCCGCTTGTCGGCAATCCGCTTGCGGAGGTAGGGCAGATCCCGGGCCATTGCCGAAGCCTCCATCTCGGCCAGTCGCTGCCGTTGGCGACGGTACTCGAGTAAGTCATCCCGGTCTTCGGCAAGCATCTCTGAGAGCTTCTTGTTGGCCTCGTCGATGGCCGCCTCAGCCGCGGCGGCCACATCGGTGTCGGCCGACCAGCCGGAAGCAGCCAGCACCTCAACCCGCCGCTGCCAGAGCCGTCGCCAGGCTGCCACGATTGATGCCCGCCAGGCGTCTGCCGGCCCCTCGACATCGTCGATGGCAGTGGCCGAAACGCTACCGAGGGTCTGTGACCAATCGCCAAGCTGCGGCAGATCGGCTCGGAGGAAATCGGCCAGCGGGCCGACAGCAGCTTTGCGAAAGCCGGTACTCGACCAGGCGGGGTCCCGAAGATGACTCGCCCCCTCCAGAAAGAAGTGCAGACCGATCACGATTCTGAGGAACGTCAGTGCCGCCGTGGCCAACGCGGTGGTTCGGGTAAAGTTCATATAATCTCCGCTCTGCTGCCGGTGCCTCTGCCACTTCAATCTTATCCAATGTCGCAAGACAGCCGATCAGCACCACGCCGGTCTTAGGCGACACGCCGGCGACCGTTTCGCGCCGGCCATCCGACTTGTTTCTCCCACAAAAAGTGCCGAAAATCCAGAGTCGGGCGACGTCGGCCTGTTTTGCCAGTCGCCCCAACGTCATAATCGGTTTCATCGGATCATCGGCAGGCAGACCCTTCAGCCTCCGGCTCAATTCCGTGAACGAATCCTCGCATCAACTGCTCGCTCCTGCTCATTCCACGCCAGCCGCCCGTGTTTAGCCCGCGTATCGTCCTCTGCTATCCCGCCGCTGAGCGGCATCTTGGGCGGATTCAGCAGGCCTGCCCGGCGGCCGCAATTGTTAACGCCGGTCAGGAAAGAATTGCCGAAGAACTGCCAACGGCTGACATCTTCTGCGGCCACGCCAAGGTCCCGGTTCCGTGGGCTGAGACGATCTCAGCCGGCCGGCTGCAGTGGATTCAGTCATCGGCAGCCGGTCTCGATCACTGCCTGGTGCCCGACGTGGTCGCCTCGGAGGTGCTGGTGACCAGTGCCTCTGGCGTGCTTGCCGATCAGGTGGCCGAACAGGCTATTGCGCTGGTGACCGCCTGCACCCGAAGAATCCCACTGTTTCTCCGGCAGCAGCAGCAGCGGGAGTTCATCCGGCGGCCCACCCGTGACCTGACCGGCAGTACTGTGCTGCTCGTCGGCTTTGGCGGCAACGGCAGGCGGCTAGCCGAGGTCCTCGCCCCCTGGAAAACGAGGCTGCTGGCCACCGATTACTTTCCCGATCAGCCTGCCACTGGGCTTGACCAGCTGGCCGGCCCCGCCAGCCTCGGCCAGCTTCTGCCCAAGGCAGACGTTGTCATCCTGGCGGCGCCGCTCACCCCACAGACCCGAGAAATGATCGACGCCGAGGCAGTGTCCCTTATGAAATCGGGCAGCATCCTGATCAACGTTGCCCGTGGCGGCCTGGTGGTCGAGGCGGCCGTGGTTGCGGGCCTGGAGTCAGGACACCTCGATTCGGCTGGATTTGACGTTACCCCGGAGGAGCCGCCGGCGGCCGAAAGTCCCTTATGGGATGCCCCCGGGCTGCTGATCACCCCTCATGTGGGAGGCCAGTCGGCCCACCGGATCGACCGAATGACCGACCTCTTCTGCGCAAACCTCGTACGATATTCCCAGGGCCGGCCGCTGATCAATGCGGTCGACAAGCGGCTGGGCTTTCCGTCACCCGACGGCCCGCCGCTTCCGTTCTAAGCCGGCTGACCGGTGCTGACGGCAGACACACACAGGAGCATGGCTGCGGCAATGGACGCGATGGACGGCAGCGATATCACGATGTCGACGACGGTCTTTCAAGAGGGGAGGCCGACCATTCCGGCCGGTGGCACAGTCGGGGGCCGCTGCCCGGATGAACTACTCTCCCGCTACGGTGAAGTCCTCGAAGGCGGCCGACTCAACTGGACTGAGTATCACAAGCTGGGCCGACGGCTCGGCTCTGGCGGGCAAGGCGTCGTCTTTCTCACCACCCGCCGGGGCACCGACGGCTTCACCCTGCCGGTGGCGTTGAAAGTTTTCTCACCCGAACGCTACGAGTCGGAGATTGCCTACGACGAGGCGATGGAGCGGATCGCCCGCGTCTCAGCCAAGGTCGCCCAGATCCAGCAGGACAACCTGCTCGACGTCCAGAACTTTGTCGAACAGCGTCGGATCCGCATCATGGAGATGGAGTGGATCGACGGCTATGACCTGTCGCGGCTGCTGGCCCCGGAACTGCTGGCCCAGACCAGAGCCTGCGTGACCGAGGAACGCTGGGACTATCTCAATCGGGTGATCGTCACGCCGGGACCGCGGCAGTCCCGGCTGAAACCCGGGGTCGCCATCGCCATCGTACGGGAGTGCCTGGCGGCGCTCGCGGCGCTCCATCGGGGTGGCATTCTGCACGGTGACGTCAAGAGTTCGAACATCATGGTAAAGCGCACCGGCAACGCCAAAATCATCGACATCGGCTCGGCCGTTACCCTGGCAACGCTGCCGGCCAGCCGGACCTGCACCCCCGCCTACGCCGCGCCGGAAGTGCTTGAGGGACGGGACCACTCGCCCCGGTCCGACCTGGCGAGCCTGGGCTATGTGCTGATTGAGATGCTCAGTGGCCAGCCGCCGTTCGCCGGGCTCAATTCCTTCCGCGACCTGCTCGAGGCCAAACGGTCACTGGCTCACCGGCTGCCCCAGATTCTGCCCAGCGAGGTCAGCTGCAACGAACTGCTGATGAATTTCTGCAGCGGGCTCGTCGCCGCCGATCCCGGCCGGCGGTTTCCCAGCGCCGAAGACGCCGACCTGATGAAGGAGGGGGCGGCGAGCTTCCACCGCCAGCTGATCGTGGGTGGCCTGGCCAGTGAATACGAAAACGAGATTCGAGCCTGGCTGAAGGAACTCGACGGCATCGCCTGAATAAAGCGGCGGCGAGCGTCACCCGCCCTCAGCCCGATCGCTCGAGCCGGTGATAGACCCGGCTGATGAGTCCGGTGGCAACGGCCGGGGCCAGTCGCTTCAGCCGCCAGAGCCAGCGGGCCTGGCGGCCGAGCACCGCATACCGGCGGCCGGCAAAGGTGGCGGCCAGCACCCGCTCGGCGACCTTCGCCGAGGTCCATCCGGTCACCTCCATGCGGCGGATCGCCTCCCGCTGTTCTCGGCCATCGCTGAAGTGCCAGGAGCTGAGCAGTCCCGACTGAAAGAAGCCAGGGCAGGCGACCGTCACCGTGGGCTGGCCGCGGCACTCTCCCGCAATCGCCTCCGAAAGGGCGATCACGCCTGCCTTGCTGGCCGAATAGGCCGCCATCGACGGCGGTGCGAGGATGCCGGCAATCGAGGCGACGTTGAGCAGCCGGCCGGGGCCCGGGTTCCGCCGCAGCTGCGGCAGTAGGGTCTCGCAGCCAATCGCCGTTCCCAACAGATTGGTATCGATGATGCGTCGCCATTGCTCCAGCGGCAGCTGGCCCACCTCACCCGTTGCACCAACACCAGCAGCATTGACGAGCAGATCGACCGCCGACCAGCGAGCCGCCAGCTCCTGCCAGCCGGCAGCTTCGCGAACGTCAAACAGACAGGGCAGCCAACTCCCCCCGCGGAAGACAACGGCTTCGCCGAGGGCACCCCAGTCGGCCGGATCGGCCGAGGCCAGATCGACCGCGGCAATCTGCCAGCCGCGGTCGGCAAGCTGCAGGCAGACCTCGCGGCCGAACCCGCTCGCCGCTCCGGTGACAACGGCTCGGCCAGCGGGGGGAATTGGCATTGGGAAACGGAAGTGGCGTGCGGGCAACTGCAATCGATCGACAGCAGCGGAGAAAGCGAGGGTGACGGGACTCGAACCCGCGGCCTCCAGCGTGACAGGCTGGCGCTCTAACCAACTGAGCTACACCCCCTGATTGCCATGTTAGCAGCCGGGGCGGTGACGCCTCGCGAACGAGCAGTATAGCAGACGCCCGGCAGCCAGAAGAGGGCTGCTCCGAAAGCCGCCGCGGCGGTCGGAATTCCTGCAAATTTAGCCGCGGCAGCCAACGTCGCCAGACTTCCGCAACGGCTGTCAACGACACCTCGCAAGGATTTTGAGACGCCGCCATCAGGGGCTCCCAGCAGCCGCCGAAGACCTGTCGGACCGGCCGCTAGAGGATGCCGCGGCTGGGATCGAAGCCCTTGTCCCGAGCCAGTTGCTCGTCCTGATCGGCTTGCCCCTCGAGTCCGGCTGCCCGGCAGGCAAGGCTGCGGTGGTGGTGCATCACGGCGAGCGATTGATCGATTTCCCGCAGCCGGACCGCTGCCGCCGTCGAGCCGGAGCGGCCAAATCGCCGGGTGAACGATCGCCGCTCCTCCTGCATACCGGCAATCGCCCGGTTGAGTTGGTCGATCGCCTCCTGATGCCGACCGACCAGGTGCAAGAGAAAGCCGTGGGTGTCGACGAATGCCGGAGGCGGCTCGTCCTCGCCGGCAACAACCTGCTCGATATCCGCAAGCGCGGCGTCGAGATCCCGCGACACCAGCCCGCGGATGTAGGCCCGGTGATTCAATCCGGCGGCGGCATCGGCTCCAGCCAGTTCGGCTGCCCGGTCGGCGGCAGCCAATGCTTTGTCGGGCTGTCCTAGCACGACATAAACGACCGCGCGAATCCGCAGCGGCTGGCTCGCCAGTGGTGCCAGAGCCGCTGCCTCACGGATATCTTCCAGGGCGCCCCGCGGATCACGGTTCTCCAGCCGCACCAACGCCCGCATGCAGAACAAATCGGGATGGTCTCCATGCCAGCTGATCGCCCGGCTGAGGTGGCCCGCGGCGCCAGCGACATCGTCGGCGGCCTGGCAGGCATAGGCTTGCTCCAGCGACCAGTTCACAACGGCGGCCCGAACGGTGGGCATGATCTGCGGCCCGATCAGTCCCGGTGCGACTACCCCCACCAGCACCACCAGCACCATGATTCGCTTCCGCCAGCCCGCCCGTCCAGATCGTCGCCGGGATGACCCAGTGGCTTCCAGCGCCGGCAGGTCTGCCTCGGCCGCTGCAGCATCGGGCAGCTCAAACTCGGGTGGAATCGGAAAGCCGTCGCGGTCGTAACGCATGGTCGTCCCTACCGGCAGAGGTGGCGGTACCGAACCGATCGTTCAAACATGATTCCATGGTAACACGGACGGCAGGGAACCGGGCGGCCGGACGATTGCCGGGGTTTGACCCTCCCGGCGGCCCGGCGTAGGCTCCACCGGCCGATGGCGATAGCCGTTCAGCCATTGCAGCGTTGTTCCCACCCGATCGGAGGAAACGCGACCGATGCCGTTGTTTGAAATCGAAACAGAAGCCCACATCATCATTTCCTGGGCGGACAACGAGACGACGGCAACAGCGGTCGTTTCGGATGCCTACCCGCAGGAAAAAATCCTGCGGCTCACCCGTCGGCCACGCGATACCTGGGTGATCTCGAAGTCGGCCCTTGGCCTCCTTCCGACCGCCCTCGTCCAGGAACCGCAACGTCCCTGCGACACCGCCCGCGAATGTCTCGCCCGGGCGTCAGGCGACAAACTCCATGCAATCCGCCTCTACATGCACGAGACGGGGGATGATCTCGACCGGGCCCGCAAGGTGATCGAGTCGAACATGGTCATGGGCTGGTAGCAGGCGGACCCGAGATAACCGGAAGCCCGGCAGGCGTTGCCTGCGGCAACATGCCGGCGGGACGTACTTGAGCCTCGAAGGAGGCTGGGGCCACCCCGGCGGGGGCGTTCAGCCCTGAAACAGATGGTCCGTTGTTCGGGCCATGACCGGCGTAAATCGGCTCAGCAGCCCGATAGCTCGATGTTCCGCCCGGCCGGTACCCAGGATCGTTGCGGCGAGACGACGGGGGCGGGGCCGGTAACTGCAGTGACTGCGGCTGGCGGTCAACTGGCTCGAACGTCGGCTCTGAAAAACGTCCGGTGCCCGGAAATGCAGCGGGCTGTGAGCGGTCACGGGCATCCTCTGCGGCGGCCGTTGGCGGTTCGGCCCGCGGATCATTTGCAAATGTCGAGTTCGAGGCTTGACCGTAGCGGCTTTGGGTCGCCGCCGGACCGGCGTTTTCGCGCTGGGGCAGCATGGGTGCAACTGGAGCGGTGGCGGTTGGAGGACTGCTGAATCGGCTGCGGCCACCCGTGTAGCCAGCAGCAGGAGCCTCAGCCACCCGCTGGTTGGCGACCGACGAAAACCGGCCGCCCGAGGGCGGCGACTGCGGCTGCTCGCCAGCGAAGCCGGCCGGGGCCGACGGGCTGCTGAACCGACTGGATGGCTGCGGCAGGGCAGGCTCGGTCTCAGCCCGATTGGCCAGTCCGGCGAGCGGCCCTGTCGCTGCGGTGGCAGCGGGCGACGCGGTTGCCGGCGCCGGAATCGACTGGTAGGGCCCGACCTGGGGGGCAACGCCCGTGTCGGGTGCAGTGGCGGCAATCCCGGCGGTTCCACCACCGGGCGGTGCCATGACCGGCTGGGCAGATGCCATGGGGGTGGGCTGCTGAGTCGTGCCATACGTGACCGGAGGTTGCATTGTTTTTGCCACTGTTCCTGTTGCGGCAGGCTGTGGCCCGGCCGCGGGCGACTCGCCATCGGCCAACGCGTAGCTCTCGGGAGTCGAGGTGGTCGGGTAGGGCGTGGCGGTGGCTGAGGGCTTGGTCAGGTCGCCCTCAAACGGCGGTGCTTCGGCAAGGGTCGCCGGATCAGGGCCGCCCATGCCAAACGCCCACCAGGAATTGCCCATCGATGAGCCGCTTTTGCAGCCGGTGGTGGCGACCACCAGCATGAACGGCAGGGCGAGCCATGCCGTAGCGAATGGACGGCTGGAATGGCTCCGGTAACCATTGGAGGGGCGGTCTGCGGTGGTGGTGATCCCGGCTGGCATCTGCATCGATTCCTCTCCCGGTCATTGCGGTCAGGCACTTGGTGCGGGGAATAGGGATTCTTTCGGCAGAATGTCAACGCCAGCCTTTGCTCAATCCGCCCGAACGGCAAAAAAAAAGCCGGGCCACCGTCAGGCGGTGACCCGGCAAAATGCTGGTGACGTTCCAAGCGAATTTGTTTCGGCCTATTTCTTCGCGGCGGCGAACCGACTGCCGATCACGTCCCAGTCGACTACGTTGTAAAAGGCGGTGACGTAGTCGGCCCGGCGGTTCTGGTAAAGCAGGTAATAGGCATGTTCCCAGACATCAACCCCCAGCAGTGGCGTATTGCCGTGCATCAGCGGGCTGTCCTGGTTGGCAGTGCTCTCGATTGAGAGTTTGCCCTGGGGGTCGAGCGACAGCCAAGCCCAGCCACTCCCAAAACGGCCCATCGCCGCCTTCGTGAAGGCCTCCTGGAAATTGGCATAGCTACTGAAGACCGACCCGATCGCGGCAGCAAGTTCACCGGTCGGCTCCCCCCCCTTGCCACCACCGAGCGACTCCCAGAAGAGCGAGTGATTGGCATGACCGCCGCCGTTGTTCCGAACGGCGGTGCGGATCGCCTCGGGGACCTGTTCAAGGTCTCCGATGAGTTTGTCGACCGGCAGGTCAGCCAGCGGGCTGCCCTCGAGGGCCTTGTTGACATTGGCGACATAGGCGGCGTGATGCTTGTCGTGATGGATTTCCATCGTCCGGGCATCGATATGCGGCTCGAGGGCGTCAAAGGAGTAGGGCAGGGGGGGAAGGGTGAAAGCCATGAATCGACGTCTCCGCTTGGGGGGCGAGCAGCGAACAGCGGTCCGGCGCCTGCCGCCAGAACCGTTGCGGATCGTACCCCAGCCCAGAGTGACGGGCAAACCCGCGGCCTTTTCCACTGCGGCCCACCGGGGCGAGGGTCGTACCGACTGGGCCGGTCGCACCGGATTGGTGGTGACAGCAGAGGCTCTGCCGCCTGGTTGCCGATGAGTCAAAAAGGGTAACGATCTCTGGAAAAAGCTCTCCATGGTCTTTTTCCGCTTGGGCAACACCGGAAAGCGCCAGGGTTTTCTGGATTGCCAGTCGCCGCATCCTGCGGCAGCAGGACGAATCCCACAGTCTGCTCGGGATGGTTGAAGGGATGCAGCAGCGATGGCAATGAATAGGATCTTCGGTCGCAGTCAGCGGCGGCGGCTGGCCGCTGCGATGGCCGCCGACGAGGAATCACCCTTGGCAGCCGTCGCGGAGCATTGCTGCGAGAACGAGCCGGCGGCCGGCCGCGGTGACCGACTGCCGGCCGCCCAACGGCAGTTGGCGGCACTCGTGCCCACCCGGGGACTGTCTCTGGCCGGCTGCTTTCTGGCGATCAGCCTGCTGGTCGGACTGGCTGTCGGCACCGATTTTTCACGGGTAATCCTCAGTCACGAACTCATCCCTGAGGTTGGGCGATTCGCCGCCAGCCTCACGCTGGTTCGCGACAGCGTCGGGTTGCGGGGGCAGGCCACCCTGGCTGGCTGGCTGACGCAGGTGTTCCTGCTGCTTGCTGCAGCCGCGGCTCTGGTTGTGCGATCCGTGCAACGCCACCGCCGGGACGAGTTCAAGGGCCGGTTCCGGGCCTGGGGCTGGCTGGCGGTGATCTGGATCGTGGCAGCCGCAGCCACGGCGATGCCGCTCGGCCCGGCCGTCGCCGCAGCCCTTGTCGTACTGACCGAGACGCCGTTCGGACCGCAGGGCCTCGGCTGGTGGCTCGCCTGCGGAGTTGCCGGCCTGCTGGTGACGGTCGTCTGGGCGTTGCTCCGGATGCGGGAACGGCTGCCGACCGGCGGCACGCTCGGCCTCGGCCTGCTGGCCTGGGCGGCCGCAGTCGGCTGCCTCTGGTTTTCTGCTGCCGACCCCCGGCTGCCGCTGCTGGCGACAGCCAGTTGGCTGGTCGGCAGTGGGCTGATACTCATGGCGATGATGTTGGCGGTTCGCAGCAGCCTGCGGGAGATCGACGGGCTCTGCCCCCAGTCGCGGACTCGCCAGCCGAGGCAGCGAACCAAGAAGTGGCCGACCCGGTCGGCGGCAGCCCCGGCCCAGCCACCCGGCGAGACTTCCGACGACTCGTCGGCAGGGACATCTGACTCCATCCCGGCCACCGAGCCCGAGGGTGCGGTCGAAGATGCGGCCCCTGACGAATCCTTCGACGACGAGACCGCACCGCAACGCCGATTGTCAAAGGCCGAACGCCGCCGCCTCCGCAAGCAGCTCGCCCGCAGCGGCCGGGCGGCCTAACTGTTTGTGGAAGCAGCCATCCGCGACCTTTTTCGGTTTCGGGCGTTGCCGGTCACCGCAACCAAGCGGCGGCAGACTTTTTCCAAAACCCGACGGACGAATCGATTTTCGACAGGCCGCGAGCCACCCACTTTGACGCCGGGCTGTCTCTTCCCGATAGTGCTGGCGGAGGTGCCCCGTGACCGTCAGAACCAGATTCGCCCCAAGCCCGACCGGCTACCTGCATATCGGTGGTGTCCGCACCGCGCTGTTTAACTGGCTGTTCGCCCGCCGGCACGGCGGCCAGTTCATCCTGCGGATCGACGACACCGATGAGGTTCGCAACCTCGAGGCTGCCCTCGACCCAATCCTCGCGGGGCTGACCTGGCTGGGCATCGACTGGGACGAGGGGCCGCAGGCCGGGGGCGACTTCGGCCCGTACTTTCAGTCCCAGCGGGCCGACCGGTATGCCGCAGCCGCCGACCAGTTGCTGGCCTCGGGGCACGCCTACCGTGACTTTGCGACCCCTGCGGAACTCGACGCCGAGCGGAAAGAAGCTCAGGCCGCCGGCCGGCCGTTCCTCTACAGCCGCCGCTTTGCGGCCTTTGATGAGGCGACCGCCGAGCGGTTCACCGCTGCGGGTCGGCGGGCCGTTGTCCGGCTGAAGATGCCCCGCGAGGGGAGCCTGGTAATCGACGATGCGGTCCGGGGCCGGGTGGAGTTTGCCTGGCAGCGGGAACAGGACCATGTCATTCAGCGGGCCGATGGTTCTTGCCTCTACCATCTGGCGACAGTGGTCGATGACCACCAGATGCAGATTAGCCACGTGATCCGGGCGGAGGAGCATCTCTCCAACACGCCCCGGCAGGCCTTCATCGCCCAGAGCCTCGGCTATCCGCTGCCAGTTTACGCCCACCTGCCGCTGGTGGCCGAGCCGGGCAGTCGCACCAAGCTGAGCAAGCGGAAGCTGGCCCAGTACCTCAAGAATCGCGACTTCGCCCAGGTGGCCGAGCATGGGCTGCTGATCGCCGAGCGGATTGGCCTCAAGCCCGAGGCCGACACCTTCAATCCCGTCATTGTCGACTTCTATCGCGACGTCGGCTACCTGCCCTGGGCGATCGACAATTACCTGACGCTGCTGGGTTGGTCGCTCGACGATCACACCGAGTTCTTCTCACGCCAGCAACTGATCGACAACTTCTCGTTGGAGCGGGTCAACTCTTCGCCGGCCGGCTTCGACCCCAAGAAGCTCTGGGCTGTGCAGGACCATTACATGCAGCAGCTTTCGACCGCCGCGAAGCTCGAACTGATGCTGCCATTTTTGATCAAGGCGGGGCTCACGCCCGATCCGGTGCCGGAGCATGTCCGCCAGACGGTCGCGGCGGTGATCGAGGTGTCGGGCGACCGGCTGAAGGTGGCGGGCGACATCCTGACGTATGCCGACTTCTTTTTGGTTGCCGAGCCAACACTCGATTCGGCCGCCGTGGCCAAGCGGCTGGCCAAGGCCGGCACGCGGCCGCTGGTTGAGGCGTTTATTGAACGGCTCGCTGCCGCCGAGCCCTACACCGCCGAGAATCTGGAAGCAGCCCTCAAGGAGGTGGTTGAGGCAGCCGGCAAGAAGGTCGGTGACCTGATCCATGCCATTCGGGTTGGAGCCACCGGCAAGACGGTCGGCCCGGGGCTTTACGACTGCCTGGTAATTCTCGGCCGTGAGCGATCGCTCGAACGACTCCGGCGGGCGGTGCCACTGTGCGGCTGACTGCCGGGGACTGGTGGACGCTCGGACCGGCCAACGGGTAGAGTCGGCAATATTCATGAGCCTGGCGGTCGAGTGCTCGCCGTGTTCATCCCCCTAATTCACAGAGGAGCGTACGGATGCCGCTGTTAGTCGTCGGAAGTGTAGCCTTGGATTGCGTGGAAACCCCGACTGACAAGCGGGATGACGTCCTCGGTGGCTCAGCAGTTTTTTTCTCGTATGCGGCCAGTTTCTTCTCTCCGGTGCGGATGATCGGAGCGGTCGGCGAGGACTGGCCGGCCAGGCATACGGCGTTGCTTGAAGGCAAAGGAATCGACACCTCCGGCCTGCAGACAATTCCCGGCGGCAAGACCTTCCGCTGGCGGGGACGCTATCTGCCCAACATGAATGATCGCGAGACGATCGAGGTGCACCTGAATGTGCTCGACACGTTCCAGCCCAAGCTTGGCAACAACCACCGTGACTGCCGCTTCCTGTTTCTGGGCAACGCCTCGCCAGCGGTCCAGCTCGATGTGCTCAATCAGGCCCAAAAGGCTGAACTGACGGTGGCCGACACAATGGACCTCTGGATCAACATCCAGCGGGACGAACTCGGCGAACTGCTCAAGCGAATCGACGGCCTGGTGCTCAACGACGCCGAGGCCAAGCTGCTGGCCGAGGACGAGAATCTGGTTCGGGCGGGGCATGCGGTGCGGGCGATGGGCCCGAAGTTCGTCGTAATCAAGAAAGGCGAGCACGGCGCGATGTTCTTCAGCGAGCACGAGATGTACGTGATGCCCGCCTTCCCAACTTCAGACGTGCTCGACCCGACCGGGGCCGGTGACAGCTTTGCCGGCGGCATGATGGGCCATCTGGCCGCACTCGGCCGGTTCGACCCCCAGGCCCTCAAGGAAGCGCTGGCCTACGGCGTGGTCACCGCGAGCTTCACGGTGGAGGATTTCAGCCTCGACCGGCTGGAACAGCTCAACCGGCAGATGGTCGATCAACGGCTGGCCGATTACCGCCAAATGCTGTCTTTTTAAAGCCGTTTTTCTGCTTGCAGGCCGGCCCGAAAGCAGATACTATACAAGGGTTCACCTTCCGCGATTGTGGCAGGTTGGCGAACGGCCTAGGTCGATTTCCAGCCCCCACGTAGCCGGTTTGTTTGGATTTCATCACACTCACGGAGTGTGACCGCCAGCCGGCCAAAAGCGGAAACAGCCTGTAAGGAGTCGGCCGATGATCACCGTAGCAAAACCAGCCCTCGTCAAGACCTCACCCCCAGCCACCAAGGCAAAATCAACCAGCAAGGAAGGAACCGACAGCCGTATGGCCAAAGCCAAACAGACAACCGCCAAGGCAGCCGCCAAGGCAGCCGCCCCCCGCGGCGGTGCCAACAAGGGGGCCGAAGCGGCCGCCGCGTCCTTCATCGACAACAATCCGTTGCTCAAAAATACCCTCGCCCAGATCGAAAAGGAGTTTGGCCTGGGCTCGATCATGCCGCTCGGCTCCGATGCGAAGGCGGCGGCCGACGGCATTCCCAGCGGCAGCCTGTCGGTCGATCTCGCCCTCGGCGGCAAGGGCTTTCCGCGGGGCCGCATCATCGAGGTCTTTGGCCCCGAGTCGAGCGGCAAGACCACTCTGGCCCTGCATGCCGTGGCGTCCGCCCAGCAGGCCGGCGGTGTCGCCGCCTTCATCGATGCCGAGCACGCGCTCGACCCGAGTTGGGCGAAGAAACTCGGCATCGCGTTGGAGACGCTCCTGGTCAGTCAGCCAACCAGTGGCGAGGAGGCGATGCAGATCGCCGAGTTGCTGATCAAGTCGAACGCCGTCGACATCATCGTGATCGACTCGGTTGCGGCACTTGTTCCCCAGAAGGAACTCGATGGCGAGATCGGCGACTCCTTCGTCGGGCTCCAGGCCCGACTGATGAGCCAGGCGATGCGGAAGCTGACCGGAGCGATCGCCAAGAGCAAGACCTGCGTCATCTTCATCAACCAGATCCGCGAGAAGATCGGCGTGATGTTCGGTAGCCCCGAGACGACCCCAGGCGGCCGGGCCCTAAAATTCTACTCCTCCTGCCGCATCGATGTCCGGCGGATCGGCGGGCTGAAGGATGGCGAGGAAGTGGTCGGCCAGCGGGTGCGGGTGAAGGTGGTCAAGAACAAGGTTGCTCCACCGTTCCGGGTGGCCGAGTTCGATATGATGCATGCCGACGGGATCAGTGCGGAGGGCGACCTGATCGACCTCGGCCTGGCGGCCAAGCTGATTGAAAAGTCGGGCACCTGGATTCGCTACGGTGACGCCCACCTCGGCCAAGGTAGGGAAAAAGCCAGGGTCTTTCTCAAGGAAAACCCAGAGGTCGCCGAAGACATCCGGCAGAAAATCATCGCCAGCCGTGAGCCACTGCTCGAGGTCGAAAAAGAGACCAAGGCCGATGGCGACAGCGAGGAGTGAGGTCACCCAGTTTTCCGGTCACGAGCGACGGCCGTCGGCCTGTTTTCCGCCAGGAAAGCAGGTATAGTGCGGCCGCGTTCGTGTTTGGCTGTGACGTTTTGGAGTCGACGAGTTCATGAAGGCAGATGACCTCCGGGAGGCCTACCTCACCTTTTTCGAGTCGAAGGGCTGCGTCCGGCGGCCGAGCGATGTGCTGGTGCCGCGGTGGGATCCATCGGTGCTGTTCACGCCGGCCGGCATGAATCAGTTCAAGGATCACTTCCTAGGCAAGTGCAAGCTTGAATTCACCCGGGCAACAAGCTGCCAGAAGTGCCTCCGAACCGGCGACATCGACAACGTCGGCCGCACCCCCCGGCATCACACGTTCTTCGAGATGCTGGGTAACTTCAGTTTCGGGGACTATTTCAAACGCGAGGCGATTCTCTGGGCTTGGGAATTTCTCACCAGCCGCGACTGGCTCAACATCGATCCAGAAAAGCTGTCGGTCACGGTCTACGAGGACGACAACGAGGCCTACTGCATCTGGTCGGACGAGGTCGGCGTGCCGGCCACCCGGATCACCCGGATGGGCGAGGATGACAACTTTTGGCCAGCCAGTGCACCCTCGCAGGGGCCGGACGGCGTCTGCGGGCCCTGCAGCGAAATCTTTTACCGAATGCCCGATGGCAGTGACGTCGAGATCTGGAACCTCGTCTTCACCCAGTTCAACCGGGTCGGCGATCCCCCCGACAATCTCAAGGCCCTCCCCAGCCGCAACATCGATACCGGCATGGGCCTGGAGCGAACCGCGGCGGTGCTGCAGGGTGTCGATAGTAATTTCCATATCGACATCCTGATGCCGCTGGTCGAGGCGGTGGCTGAGACCTGCCAGCGGCGGTATCTGCCCGAGGATGACGACGGCCGCCGGATTCGCCGCATTGCCGACCACGTCCGGGCCTGCAGCTTTGCAATCCACGAGAATGTGCTGCCTGGCAACAACGAAGAGAAATATGTCGTCAAACGACTGCTGCGTCGGGCGGTACTCGACGGCTGGCAGATGGGCATGCGGGAACCGTTCCTGCACAGCCTGCCCGCTGCGGTGGCAGCCCAGATGACCCGCGGCTATCCCGAACTGGCCGACACCGTCGAACGGGTCAGCGAGGTGATCAAGCGGGAAGAGGAGTCATTCCTGGCAACGATCGACGGCGGCCTGACCCGGATCGAAAAGCTGTTCGCCTCGATCGAGTCGGCCGGGGGCGGGCTGGTTGGCGGTGAGGATGCCTGCGAACTCTACACCACCTACGGCTTCCCGCCGGAACTGCTCGAAACCCTGGCCGCGGAACGGAACTGTGCCTTCGACTGGAATGGGTTCCGGGAGGCGATGGAGGCCCACGGCCAGCGTTCGGGCGCCGGCTCGCGGGCAGAAGTCTTCACCTCAGGGCCGCTCGATGCGCTGAAGAAGGCGATGCACGGGTCGGAGTTCGTCGGCTACGAGACGCTCGAGACGGATGGCAAGATCGTCGGCATCATCGCCCAGGACCGGCTCTGTGAGTCCCTTGAGGAACTCGGGCCACCCGCCGCCGACATCCGCAGCGAGCCACACCGGCTGGTGACGATCGTGCTTGACCGAACCAGCTTCTACGGCGAATCGGGTGGGCAGGTCGGCGACACCGGCTGGCTGGAAGGTCCGGCCGGCCGTTTCGAGGTGCTCGACACCCAGCGGGAAGGTGACTTCATGCTGCACATCGGCCACTTGCGGGAGGGTTCACTTGAACTGGGGCAGAGTGTCCGAACGATGGTCGACTGCGAGCGGCGGACCGCCATTCGCCGGGCCCACTCGGCCACCCATCTGGTGCATGCCGCTCTGCAGCACTATCTCGGGCCGCATGCCGTCCAGCAGGGATCGAAAGTCGATGCCGACCACCTGCGGTTCGATTTCAGCCACAGTAGTTCCGTCGGTGACGAAACCCTCGGGCAGATCGAGGCGATGGTCAACGACAGCACGCTGGCGGCGGCGCCGGTGACGGCAGCGCTGTTGCCGCTGGCCGAGGCCCGGCATGCCGGCGCAATGATGTTGTTCGGCGAAAAATACCCCGATGTTGTCCGGATGGTGACCATGGACGGGCTCAGCCGGGAACTCTGCGGCGGCACCCATGTGACCAACACGGGCGAGATCGGCCTGGTGAAGCTCATCGGTGAAGAGAGTGTCTCGGCTGGCACCAGGCGGGTGGTGGCCGTAACCGGCCGCCGGGCGATGGAACGGTTCTGCCAGGCGGAAGCGACGCTACGCACGGCAGCGGCAACACTGAAAGTGCCGGTGGCCGACCTGCCCACCCGGCTGGCTGCCCTGACAAAGGAACTGAAGGAACTGAAGAAGCGGCGGAGCGGAGCAGCGGCCGGGCTTTCCGTCGAGACCCTGCTTGAGCAGGCTGCTGAGCAGGATGGCATTCGAATCGTGGTTGCCGACGCCTCGAACTGTGATGCCGCCGCCATGCGGCAGTGCATCGACCAACTGCGGCAAAAGGCCAGCCCGATCGCCGTCCTGTTCGGGGCGGTGGAGGGTGACAAGGTGACGCTGGTTGCTGGTATCAGTCGAGAACTCGAGGCGCGGGGCATCTCTGCCGGCAGCTGGATCAAGGAACCGGCCGCGATGGTGGGCGGCCGGGGCGGCGGCCGTCCAGACCTGGCCCAGGCTGGCGGCAAGCTGGTCGAGAAACTTCCCGAAGCCCTCGCCACCGCCATCACCACCATGCAGGCCTTGCTCAAAGGCTAGCCCACCAGCTTTTCGAGTTCGCTGATCGCGGCGTCGTAGTCGGGCTCGTCGGCCACTTCCTTCACCACTTCGGCGTAGCGGACGACGCCCTCGGCATCGAGCACGAAGACGGCCCGGGCAAGAATTTTCAGTTCGTCGATGAGTACACCCCAGTGCTCACCGAAGCTCCGATCCATGTAGTCACTGCCGGTCTTCATGCCGGTGATCGACTCCGCCCCGCAGAACCGATTCATCGCAAACGGCAGATCGAGGCTGACCGTGAGAGCCGTCACCTTGTCACCGAGAGCCGCCAGCCGCCCGGTGAAGGTTTTGGTCTGAACCTGGCAGACCGGTGTGTCGAGCGATGGCACCACGCTGATGAGTGCCGGCTTACCAAGGAGGTCGGCCTTGGTGATGTGCTGCATGCCCCCCGACTCATAGGCGACGACGTCAAATGCCGGGGCGGCTGAGCCGATGGCAACGGCGTCACCGACCAGCGTAAGGGGGTTGCCTTTGAAAGTTACAGCACCGGGGTGTGAGGTCGCCATGAAGTTCTCCTGCATATGTCGGAAACGGGTTGCCGCTGCATTCTCCTGCCAGGAGTATTGCTGACTCCCCCGAACTGGCAACCCCCGGCTGCCGACCTCCCAGTGAAGCGGTATGCTACGGGCCCAAGGAGCCCCCGGAACCTGCCGCATGCGGATGATCGGACAACTCGGCCAACGACTGGGACTGGTGATTCCGGCGATCGCGATCGTCCTTGAACTCAACCATGCCATTTCGCTGGGGCAGATGCTGATGCTGTTGGTCGCTGCAGTCTGCCTGTTCGGAATCGGCCGCATCATGGAGGGCTACAGCTCGTCTTGACGGTGCAGGGACCGGGGGCCGATGCTGCCAGCATCAGGACCGAGCCTTCCGCCTTCAGCCGCGAGCCGTCCATGCTGCCGCCACTGATCTTCTCGCCCGTTTACCGCCATTACCTGTGGGGGGGGAGACGCTTCGAGAGCTTTCTTGGCCGGCAACTCGATCAGGCCGGCCCCTACGCCGAATCCTGGGAACTGGTCGATCGCGGTGCCGACCAGAGCGTGGTCCGGGCCGGCCCGCTGGCCGGACAACAACTGGGGGTTTTACTCCGCGAGCACCCGGTGGAACTGCTCGGCACCGGCACCCCGCCACCGGCATTTCCTCTGCTGTTTAAGTTTCTCGACGCCCACAAGGTGCTCTCGGTGCAGGTCCATCCCGATGACGAGGCGGCAGCAAACCGGACGCCACCGGACCGCGGCAAGACCGAGGCGTGGTATGTGGTTGAGGCCGAGCCGGGCAGTCGGATCTATGCGGGCTTGCAGCCGGGCGTCGACCGGCGGGCCCTGAGCGAGGCGATCGGGGCAGGGGAGTGCGAGAACCTGCTGCACGCGATTGAACCAGCTGCGGGTGACTGCATTTTTATTCCCGCGGGGACGGTCCATGCCATCGGGGCTGGCCTGGTTGTCGCCGAGATTCAGCAGTCGAGCGACGTCACCTTTCGGCTGTTCGACTGGAACCGTGTCGATGCCGACGGACAGCCGCGGCCACTGCATCTGAAGGAGGGGCTCGCCGCCGCCCGCTGTAACGGTCCGGTCGAACCAGTTCGGAAGCAACCGACCGACGATCCGGCTGTGAAGCGGTTGGTCGACTGTGCGTACTTCCGCTTTGAAGAGGTGCTTCCCGCCGCCAACTGGTGGACCGCCGGCGGAGCCTGTGAATTCCTGGCAATCCTCGCCGGTGAAATCAGGCTGCCAGACCGCTGGAATCTGCCACCGCTGCGGCGGGGCGACTGCCTGCTGCTGCCGGCGTCAATTGAGCCCCAGATGCTGACCTGTCAGGCCGATCCACGAGGTGGCAGTCGGCTGCTGCGGGTGACGGTTCCCGCCGCCTGACCGCTGCGGAAACAGTCCTCCGTGGCAAAGCTGTTCGGCACGAGCATGTTTTTGGTTTTTGCTCCGTTGAGAATCATTTGAAATCCCAAACGCAAGTCGGGGGATAGACGCCGCTGATGCCCTGGCTCACGCCGGGACTTTCTGAGGAAGCGGTTGGCTCCCAGGGGGCGACGGGATAGGCGGTGAAGCCGATTCGAGTTTTCGTGGCGTGTTTGGGGCTGAAGCGGGGCACGATAGCGACCCTTGCCGGTAATTTCGGCCTTGGGTGTGCCTCGCGGAAGGCCTACCATCCCGCCTCCTCGCGCCGGCCCTCCCGGCGGCCGTCCTGCCGGAGCACCTCTGATGCCATCAACCCGCTGCCTGATTGTGGCTTTCTGCCTCGCGACAGCCGGCTGCTCGTCACTCGGCCGGCCCGATTGGCTTGAACCGGGTCCGGCGATGTCCCAGCGCCGCCGGGCAGTCCGGTTCGACCCCTACCTACAGGACGATATCGCACCGGCAGCCCTGCGGATGCCGCTGATGGATGGGGCCCGCCCGCGGGATTTCGCTGATCCGGTTCCCGAGGTGACCCGGTCACGCTGGTGGGCCAAAGGACGCTGAGCCGAGGGCTGGCTACCTTTTTCTGGTGTTCATGCGAGAATGCAGTTCGCGGTCGGCCAGCTCCGGCCGCTCCGCGCCGCTCACCACCTCTGCAGAATCACGCCCGTGCCACCCCGCCCCCGCCGCCAACCACCCGCCAGTCGTCCCCGTCCACCTCGTAAACCGGCCGCCCGGCCGGCGGCGGCGAGGCCTCCGCGACCAGCCGGCCGGACGGCAACTGACGACGATGGACTTGAGCGGCTGCAGAAGGTCCTCGCTGCCGCCGGTATCGGCAGCCGACGGTCCTGCGAAGAGCTGATCACCGCCGGACGGGTTGAGGTAGACCGGGAGGTCGTCTCCTCGCTGGGGACGCGAGTCGATCCGCTCCGGCAGCAGATCCGGGTCGATGGCGAGCGGCTCCCGAATCCTCAGCGGGTGGTCTATCTACTGCACAAGCCGGTCGGTGTCGTCAGCACCAATTACGACCCGACCGGGCGGCCCCGGGTGATTGATCTAGTGCCCCCCGACCGACGCCTGTTCCCGGTCGGTCGGCTCGACCGTACGAGCGAGGGACTGATCCTCGTCACCAACGACGGCGAACTGGCCAATCTCCTGACCCATCCCCGGTACGGTGTCGAAAAGCGGTATCTGGTGCAGGTCGCGGGCGTCCCGACTATTGAAACACTCGACAGCCTACGGCAGGGAATCGCCCTCTCCGAGGCGACCGTCCATGCGAAGCGGGTCACGGTCCGCTCGCAGCATAAGCAGAGCACGGTGCTCGAAATGGTGCTCGACGAGGGCCGTAACCGGGAAATCAGGAGGATGCTTGCCAGCCTGGGGCACAAGGTCCAGCAACTGAAGCGGATTGCGGTCGGTGATCTCAGCCTGGGAACCCTGCTGCCAGGCCAGTGGCGACGGCTGAGCTGGGAAGAAATCGAACGACTCCGCCGCGAGGCGACGGCGGCCGGTGCCACCGGGGGACCGCGGCCTGCCCCGCGGGGCCGTCGGCCAGCTCATCGCGGCGGCCGCCAGCCGGTACAGCGGGGCACCCCCGCCGGTCCCAAACCACCGCAAGGCCGACAGACGGCCAGCCCCCGCAAACGTCCCGGCAAGGCCTCGACTTGGCGGAAGGCAGGGCGTCGCCGCCCGGGCTGAGATTTCATCGTTTGCAGTCACCCCACAAATTCAAGGGACAACAATATGGGAGTGGAAGCCGCCACGATCGTCGCCCACGAGCCGATTGCCGAGGCGACCTGGCGGCTGCGGCTTGACTGTCCATCCCTGGCGGCAAACGCCCGCCCCGGACAGTTCGCCATGGTGCGAATCCCCGACCGGCAGGACCCGCTTCTGGCCCGGCCCCTGGCGGTCTACGACACCTTTGGGGCTCTCGCGGACCCGACCTGCTGGCTGCCGGCGCGAGCGGCGGCTACCGCCAAAGCGCTGCGATACGCCGATTTCGTCTACGCAGTCGCTGGGAAGTTCACAACAGCCGCCACTCGCCTCAAGCCGGGTGAACAGCTCACTCTTTGGGGACCTTTGGGCAACGGCTTCACTCTGCCGAAGGCCGAGCACCTGCTGCTGGTTGCCGGCGGGATCGGCCAGACGGCCCTGCTGATGCTCGGCCGGGCATGGCTGGCCGCCAATCCGGCGGGACGAGTCAGTTTTTGCTGGGGTGCCCGCGAGGCTGGGCTTTTCGGCCATGTTGAAGACTTCCGCAACGCCGGGATGGCGGTCGAACTGGCGACCCTCGACGGCACGGTGGGCACACGGGGCAGTGTGATCGATCTACTCGACTCGCTCGCAGGGCAGAACAAAATCGCCGGCGGCAGCCGAACCGCTATCGCCTGCTGTGGTCCCGAGGGAATGATGGCTGCGGTTTCCAACTGGGCCGCAAATCGTGGTATCGATTGCCAGGTATCGCTGGAGACCCCGATGGCCTGCGGCATCGGCATCTGCTTCAGCTGCGTCGCCCCGGTTCGGGATCGTGAGGGGGGCTGGGACTATCGTCGAACCTGCGTGGAGGGGCCGATCTTCGACGGACAGTCAATCGCCTGGGAGGCGACCGTCTGAAGGAACGCCGGCCGGCTTTCAGCCAGCCGATGACTGAGCAGCCTTCAGAATCCGAGCTGACAGCCGCGACTTGATCCGGGCAGCTTTGTTGCGGTGAATCGTGCTCGCAGATGCAGCCCGATCCGCCTTCTTGGCAACCACGCGAAAATGCTCACGAGCTGCCGGAATGTCCTGCTGGGAGATGGCCTCGAGCACCTTGCGGATCGAGGATTTGATGGCCGACTTGGTGGCCCGATTCCGGTCCCGGCTGCGGATGTTCTGCCGCAGACGCTTTTTGGCACTGGCCGAGTGGGGCATGTTGCTTGATTCCTGTCGTTGAGAGCCGGTGTGTGGTCATCCCCGGACGCGGCCGGCAGTTGCCGTCTCTCGTCGCGGGAAGTCCTGCACTATACCCCACCCTGGGCGATTCTGCCAGCGGCAGGCGAGCTGCTCTCAGATCGCGTCGGCGGCCAATTTTCCGAGCCGGGACGCTACGTCCCGATAGCCGAAATCGAGCTCCGCCAGGGCAGAAAGGTATTTCTGGGCCGCATCGCGATCTTTCAGGCCGGCCGCCAGCACCCCGGCTCGATAGAGCGCCCGCTTCCGCAGGTCGATTTCGCGGTCGCTCAGATGCTCAAGAGCGGTCTGATAATTTCGCATTGCCAAGGGGTATTGCTTGATTTTCTGGAAGCACTCGCCCAGTTCCAGGGCGACGACGCCCTTGCGGCGGGCATCGAGCAGGACATCCTGAAACTGCTTGATCGCTTCAGCAAAACTGCCGGCCGCCTTCAGCCGCAGGGCCAGCTCATACTTCCAAGAGGCATTTTCCGGGTACCGATCGGTCCGTGCGGCATAGACCTCAATTTCCTGTTTCAGTAACGCCCGCTGCAGCAGGGAGAGGCTCTCGCGGCGATCCGGCGAGTCCTCCGCCTCAAGCTGCTTCTCAGCCAACATGACCCTTCGCTTGGCCCAGCGGAGCTGCCGATCCTCGAGATGCTCCCGTACCTTGAGGTCGTTGCCCGATGCCGCCAGCACGTCACAGAGCACCTTTTCCGCCTCTTCAACCGAAGCCTCCCGCTCAAGCAGATCGGCCAACTCGAAGGCTGCCTCGGTATCGGTTGGGGTTTCAGCCAAGCGGCGACGGAGTGTTTCAAGCGGTGATGCCCCGGTGGGCTGCGAAGACTTCCTGCCGCGGTTGTCGAGGTCGTAACGAGTTTTCTCAACGCTCAGCCGGGCAATCTCGCGCTGGGCCTCCTCCTTGACCGTCTTGAGTTCCGCAATCCGCTGCCAGCAGGCGATTGCCTGATTGAACTGGCCAAGCCGCTCCATGAAGGCGGCGCACTGTTTGTTGACGGTCGGATCGAGCGGGGCGACATCGAGCGCCCGCCGCAGGAACAGGCCCTCCGTCTCAACACAGCCCAGTGCCTCGCAGGCGTCGGCCAGCCCGAGCAGACAGGACGTGTCGGCGGGATTTTTCTTGAGCACCCCGATGCCGGTCTTGATCGCCTCAGCAGGCTTCCCGGAGGCAATGAGCCGTTTGAGCCCCCCCCGGCTGCCTGCTGCCAGCAACGACGTCAGGCCGCCAGCCTTCTTCCCTCCCTGTTTTTTGGTCAGTGCATCAAGCAGATTCTGGAGATAGACATGACTCCCAGGATCACCACTGACGCAGCTGGCAAACAACTCGACCGCATAGTCGTAGTTGCCCTTCCGCAGGTTATCCGCCCCACTGGCGAAGCATTTCGAGAGCCGGCTCCGCTCAGCGGGGCTCAGTGGCTTTCTCCCCGAGGGGTGGGTTGCCGTAGAAGAACGGTTGTCTGCTGGATTGTCTGCCATGCTTCCCCGGATGACCGGACTGGGAAAATGCGGATCGCCTGCTTCCACCGCTGTTCATGCTAGCAAAATCGCCCCGGGGTCTGCCCCCGATCTTCGGCCCTTGTGGTGGCCGAGGGGGGCGTGAGAATGTGGGAGTTTCTAGGATATTTGATCCGGACCACGGCCCAGCAGTGCCATGAACGAATCGCAGCCCGAGAATCCTGCCGCCCCCCTCGCTTCCCCGACGTTGCCGGCCGGCCGCTGCCCGCCGCCCGGGAGGGTGGTCTTTGTCGGCGCCGGCCCGGGAGAACCGGACCTGCTGACAACCCGGGCGATCGACCGTCTCAAGACGGCTGATGTCATCGTGCATGATCAGCTGGTGCCACCGGCCGTCTTGGAGTTGACGACCGCCGCCTGCCTGCCAGTCGCACGGCTCCTCGGCGATGATCGCGCTGGCAATGATCCCGGTCGTCAGATTGGCCGCTGGCTGGCTGACCTTGCCAGCCCGGGTCGCGTCGTGGTCAGGCTCAAGGGCGGAGACCCGACCGTCTTCGCCCGACTGCGGGAGGAACTTGAACCTGTCAGTGACCAACAGATTCCTTTTGAAATCGTTCCCGGAGTGACGGCGGCGACGGCGGCAGCAGCGGCAGCAGCAGTGCCCCTCACCTCACGGGAGACCGCCTCCAGCCTGACGATTGTGACCGGGCACGAGGCGGTCGCGAAGGCCGAAGCAATCGACTACCGCAGCCTGGCCGTAACCACGGGCACGATCGTGATCTACATGGGCGTCGAGCAATCGGCCCACTGGTCCGAAGCCCTGCTCCGGGCCGGCCGGCCGGCCGACACACCGGTCACGCTGGTCAGCCGCTGCAGTTGGGCCGATCAGCAGATTACCAAGACCACCCTGGCTGAATGCGCTGCTGTCATCCGCCGCGTGGCCCTTCCCCCGCCGGCCATCGCCATCGTTGGCGGCCATCCCGCCGGAGCGCCAGCGGCCACTCGCGGGCCGCTGGCCGGCTGCCGGCTGCTGATCACGCGGCCGGCGGGTCAGGCCGATGACCTGGTTGCGGAAATCGGCCGGCAGGGAGGAAATCTGGTTCACATTCCATTGATCAAAATCGGCCCCGCCCCCGACCCTGAGGCGGTCGAGGCGGCCGTCGCGGCAGCTTGGTCGTTCGACTGGATCATCTTCGCCAGCGGCAACGGCGTGCGGGCCTTCAATGCCTGCCTGCGGGCTGCCGGCCGGGACGCCAGGGCACTCGGGACAGCCCGGCTCGCCGCGATTGGACCGGCCACCCGCGCTGCCCTTGAGGCCTGCGGTCTCGCCTGCGACCTCCTCCCAAGCTGCTATCGGTCGGAAGGGGTGATCGAAGCGCTCGCCGAATCAGTACCCCGCGGACGCTTTCTGTTGGTGCGGGCAGATAAGGGGCGTGACCTGCTCCGGCGGGAACTTGAGGCGCGGGGACACCAGGTCGAACAGGTGGCGGCCTACTCCAGCCGACCGATTGCAACAATCGACACCGGGACTGACCTGACGCTGCGGCAATTCCCCTGTGACTGGATCGTGCTGACCAGTTCCTCCATCGCCAGCACAGCGGTCCGCCTCTTCGGTGACCAGCTCCGGACCTGGAAAATTGCGAGCATTTCACCAGTCACCTCGGCGACCTTGAGGAGGGCGGGCTTTCCGCCAACTGTGGAGGCGGCTGAAGCCACCACAGCCGCCCTGCTCGAAGCGATCGCAGCCCATCAGCGGCGGCTGGTGGCCGATGAGGGTGAGGCAAACCGGAGCGATCGGGGGAAGGCTGCGGCGGCCAGACCGCCGGAATCGGGAACAGGCTGAAGCATCACCGCCCGACCGCCGATACCGATAAGTGCCGGAGTCGCCGGGGGAGATGGTTCCCGAGAGGATGCGTGGCAGGCTGGCCCCGGCACCCACCGGAATATTCGCGGCCAAGACCACGACAGCCGTGGGAATCACCACGCCGATGCTCATTAGGGGGCCGGGCCAACCGGAGGAATTCAGTGCGATCACCCAACCGGCTGGCCACCTGTGTCATTTGTGCCCCGCTGCCGACCATCGGCGACGTCCCACCAGCGGAGATGACCAGCTCTGACCGTCCAGCATTCACCGTCACCTGGTACGGCACGCCTGCTCAGTTCGAACGGTTTCCTCCTGCCGAGCGGCCACCGGCAATCGCGATCCCCTCGACAACAGCCGAGTCACGGCGGGACCTCCGCGATCTGCTCCAGGCGGGACGACGGGCCGTCCCGGAATTGCGGGCCGCCGTCTTCCTGGGAGCCGGTGGAGTCCGTCAGCCCGACCTGCTGGTGGAAGAGGGCATCACCGTCGTATTGACCTCGCAATTCAGCATGGCCGGGCGGCCACGGCGGCCGGCACCAGCAGGCTGGCCCTGCCGCAGCGTGGAATGGGGGCTCTGGGAACTGCTCCGGCACGATCTGTCCGCCAGTTCATGGAAAAGAATGTTCTTCGGCAGCGGCACGGTTCCGAGACTGAGGCCGGGATCGCTCACCGCCATCGACACCGCTACGCCGTCTGGTACCCACGATGGCCAGCGATTGAGAAGCCTGCGTTCGCGACTGAGCCCCCGGGTGGCAGCGGGCAGCCTGATCGTACCGGCCCTGGATGATCTGCCGGACCTGGTCAGCGGCGGCGATAGCCGGCAGACACGAGGCTCGATCCTGCGGGCTGCCTGAGCCACCGGCCCGCGGCCGTTTATTCCTCCTGCCGGCTCATCTGGAGCGACCAGCTGAGGTAGGCGAGTATGCAGCTGCTGAGGATAAATCCAACGTCGGCGGCAATGCTGACCCGTCGAAACGGAAAGCCTGCAACCAGATCCGCCAGAAACATGATGCCAACGATTCCCGAGACGATCATGCCGATAAATGGGACGGCCTTCGACACGATGCGGGAACTCCAACCAGAGGGATGCGGCGTTGCGAGGGAACGGATGGCCAGCGTCGGAAACGGCCTTGGCCCCGGACGGGCAACCCGTCCACAGGTTCGATACGATACTGGCCGCGGTCGGATGAGCCAACCGGTTGGCGGCCAGCCCGCCCCCCACACGCCCCATTTCGGAGATTTCACCCGTGTCAGACCAGCCTGCTGGCCGGATCGCCGTCTACACCGGTTCGTTTGACCCGATCACCCTTGGGCACCTCGATGTAATCGAGCGGGCCAGCCGGATTTTTGACCGCATTGTGGTTGGCGTCGGCATCAACCCCGACAAGCATCCCCTGTTCGATCAGGACGAGCGGGTGCGACTGGTCGAGGCAGCCGTGGCCCCGCTCAGCAACGTGCAGGTGCGGCGATTCGACGGGCTTTCCGTGACTTTCGTCCGCGACCAGCAGGCGCATGTGGTGCTGCGGGGCGTCCGCTCACTCACCGACATCGAGGCGGAGTTCACCATGACGCTCGCCAACCGGATGCTCGACCCGGAAATCGAGACCGTGTTCCTGATGGCTGACGCCCAGTACTCACACATCTCTTCATCGCTGTTGAAGCAGATTACTCCGCTGGCTGATGACGAGGCCCTCCTGAAGTTCGTCCCGCCACCGGTAGTTGCCGCCCTCCGGGCGAAGCTGGCACGAAGTTGAGAACACCCCGTCGGGTCAGTTGGCCTCGGCCGAACCGGTCTCAAAATACTTTCGCAAAAACCGGGCCCGTTCGATGTTGCGATCTTTGGTGTCGAGTTCGGTCCCCCGCAGTTTCTGGAGGTGGGCGGGCTGCGTCCGCACCAACAGCAGATTGATGTCTGCCACATCGACATCGTCGAGCAGGCCGAGCAGCACACCCATGCGAACCCGCGACAACAGCTGCATGGTCTCCTCAGCGGTGATCGTCTGCGCGGTCCGCAGGATGCCATAGGCCCGGCTCACCTGATCGTGAATGTTTTGCTCGGTCTCCCGCACGAGAAAGTCCCGGGCCCGCCGTTCGTAGTCGATCAGCACCGGCACCACATCGGCCACCTGGGCGATCAATTCCTGCTCCGTCTTGCCCAGCGTGGTCTGATTGGAGATCTGATAGAAATCACCGAACGCCTGAGATCCCTCGCCGTAGAGCCCGCGGACGGCCAGCGAGATCTTGTGGAGACTGCGAAAGACCTTGTCGATCTGCCGGGTGATCACCAGAGCAGGCAGATGCAGCATCACACTGACGCGAATCCCGGTGCCGACATTGGTTGGGCAGGCGGTCAGATACCCCCAGCGGGAATGGAAGGCGTAGGGTACAACCGTCTCGATCTCGTCATCGACGGCACTGATTTGCTGCCAGACAGCCTCAAGATCAAGTCCGCTATGAACGCACTGGATTCGCAGATGGTCTTCCTCGTTGACCATCAGGCTCAGTTGCTCTCGCGGGTCGATCGCCACACCCCGCGACCCGACCGCTTCGGCATGCTCACGGCTGATCAGCTGCCGCTCGACCAAAAACTGCCGGTCGAGTTCACCCAGCCCGCCAACATCGACATATTCAAGCGTCAGCCGCGACGGTAGCCTCAACAGCCGGCTGCGGAGAAACTGCTCCACCTCGCCCCGCTCATGGTCGGACGCCCTGCCAACGAACGGATACTGGGCCAGGTTCCGCGCCAGCCGCACTCGGCTGCTCATCACAATATCGGACTCAGGGCCAGTGCCTTTGAGCCATTCGCCAATTGATGTTGTCAGTGAATCCAGCTTCATCATCAGTTCGAAGGTGTCTCGGTCGGTCGCACTGAATCGCTTCCATCCGCAGCCTGCTCACCGGCGTGCCAGTTGTCGAGCACATGCTGGATTTCGTCGCGGAGCGTTCCCGCCCGCTCATATTCCTCTTGTTCCACCGCTTCTCTGATTTCTTTCCGGAGTCCGATCACCCGCGTCAGCGATTCGGTTGATTCTGGCAGGTCGCCGCCGGCCGGCCGTCGCGGCCGGCGACCGGTGTGCTCAACCGCTCCGTGGATATTGGCGATCAGCGGCTCAAGTTCCTGCTCAAACTGGGCGTAATCGTGCGGGCAGCCAAGCCGCCCCTGGTTCCGGAACTCAAAAAAAGTGATCCCACACATTTCGCAGACCTTTTGATCGAGGGCTGAAAGCTCCTCCGCCGTCTGGCCCACCCCGAGCGGACCGGCCGACTCCGCCGGCTGCTCCGTACCCTCCGACTGGTTGAGGTAGTTTCGGGCGTGGTCCTCACAGAGATGAACCTCACGCACCTCACCCGACTCGAGTTCGGTGATGTGGAACATCGCCTGTTTGTCACACTGCTGACACCGCATGAACCGCCTCGTCAAACCGAATCGGGGAACAGACTGGGGACCGGCCCGGAGCCGCTGCCCGGCAGCTTTCATCATAGCAGTTGGTTTCCCTCCGCAGCACGCCGCCCCCGGCCAGGATCGGAGGCGGGTAGTGGCCCCGCCGGTTCCCGCCCGCTCCGGACAGCTATTTTTCCGGGGCAG
>Ga0209986_10000471_pt1 | contig 38425 bp, 44 predicted proteins | sample BlataG_FD_183168 | JGI IMG/M metagenome (GOLD analysis project Ga0209986, IMG submission 183168) | Deep subsurface microbial communities from Black Sea to uncover new lineages of life (NeLLi) - Black_00105 metaG (SPAdes) (version 2) | ecosystem: Environmental > Aquatic > Marine > Oceanic >... | reverse complement strand
GATGCCATTAGGTCTGTCCCAAGTTCCCTCAAAGCCAGGGCCAGTGCCGGTGCTGTTATTCGAAACGATCGTGCGGTTACCACTGACCGGGTCCACACGTACCACCGCCTTGAGAATACGATCTGCCACCACCAGACTGCCATCAGCCTCTACGGCGATGCCATTAGGTCTGTCCCAAGTTCCCTCAAAGCCAGGGCCAGTGCCGGTGCTGTTATTCGAAACGATCGTGCGGTTACCACTGACCGGGTCCACACGCACCACCGCCTTGAGAATACGATCTGCCACCACCAGACTGCCATCGGCCTCCACTGCTATGTCCCAGGGTATCTTGAAGCCAGGGCCGCTGCCGGTGCTGGCATCGGAAACGATAGTGCGGTCTCCAGTAACTGGATCCACACGCACCACCGCCTCAAGACCGTTATCCACCACCACCAGACTGCCATTTGCCTCCACAGCGATTGCGAAAGGTCCTTGACCAAAGGCCGTGCCACTGCCAGTGTGGTTGTCAGAAACAATAGTGCGGTTGCCGCTCACGGGGTCTACACGCACCGTTGCATTGAGCGCATCGATACCACAATCTACTACTACCAGACTGCCATCGGCCTCCACGGCGATGCCCAAAGGGGCCTTGAATCCGGGGCCGCTGCCGACACTGGCCTCCTCGTCTCCACTTGGTACGCTACATGCAAGCGTAAGAAACAACATACTCAACAGTAGTAGGCTGACCATAGTGCGAACCACCCTTCTCATTTCAAGAATCTCCTTCCACGGTCTCGCATAATCTCAGCATGAGACATCGCTAATGCTTCACGAGGCCATGACGTGTCTCATGTTGGTTCTAATAACCAGAATACGCCTTCAACCGCCACAAAGCAATAGGAACTTGGTCCTAACACGAGATGGCGTATCGGTAAGTCCTACTGCTTCCCGGTACTTTGCTCTCCTGATGGACAGCAGCTCTTCCTTTGCCATGACAGACATGCCTATATCTGAGTCGGCATGGAAATGTCCCCTTGCCATGCAGCCGAAAAGGCGTATGCACAGGATTCCTTCTCCTAATTTGTCTGTCAGCTCATTAACAAGGGATCTCATCAGGCGCGTTTCTGTGTTGTTCAAGTAGTCTAACCTTTCCTTCATGAGTGCCTCTTGCCCTTCAGGCTCAAGAAGTCCAGGTTATATTCTTCAATCAGTCCTTCGTCGGCAAAGCTGAAGTGCCTGTTGTCGCCTATGATAATGTGGTCCAGGACCTTAATTTGTATAGTATTCGCGGCGGAGACCAAATCCTGGGTTACTTGTTTGTCATTGTCGCTGGGTTCAGGACTTCCTGAAGGGTGATTATGGGCGAAGATTAGAGCAGCGGCATTATGCTTAAGAGCCTTTTCTATGATTTCTCTGGGATAGACAGCACTGGCATTCAAGGTGCCTTCAAAGAGATCCTCCACCTCAATAATCTGGTTCTGGGCATTCAGGAACATGACCTTGAACGTCTCTTTCTTGCGGTCCCGCATGGAGAGATAGAGATAGTCAAATACTTCCTTGGAGGACTTGGAAAAGGGCTTATGGAGAATCTGCTCTTTGAGGAACTTTTGCGACACCTCCCGTATAAGCTTGATGGCGAAGGCACTGGCAGGACCAATACCTTCAATTTCCTGCAGTTCTTCAGTAGAAGCAGCTAAAACTCCCCGCAACGTTTTGAACCTTTTTATCGCTTCTTTGGCCTGCGGTTTACAATCCCCACGCGTACCCCCCAAAGTGAGCAGCAGTTCAACAATCTCATAATCATGGGATCCTGCAAGCCCAGACTTAAGGAATTTCTCTCGTAACCTTCTCCTATGTCCTTCCCAAAGTGCCTGAGATTTGCTCGTCTTGGGTGCTTCCTGAGGTTCTCGCTGCACAACGCCCTCTTTTTGTTTTCCAGCCTGTAAGTCAGATTTTCCGATTTATTGCTTTCGGCAAAAACAGGGAAGAGCTACTGTACTCATTCGGGCAAGTCTCGTTGCACTTGAGCCTGAGTTCTTACTGGTAGCCCCCAGATATGAATGAAGCCCGGGGAGGCGCTCTGGTCGAAGGCATCACCTTTATCATAAGTAGCCAGACCATAATCGTACAGGGAGTAAGGCGATTTCCTGCCTGCTATGTAGCAGTTGCCTTTGAGAAGCTTGACTTTTACCTCGCCGGTAACATATCTTTGGGAGCTCCGTACATAAGCGGCTAAGTCCTGACGAAGACCTGAAAACCACAACCCATTGTAAATAAGGTCGGCATATTCACTGGCCACCTTGCTTTTGAAATGGAGTTGGTCCTTTGACAGCACCAGATCCTCCAAAGCCTGGTGAGCTTTAAGCAACACCACGGCCGCTGGCGCCTCATAAATCTCCCTCGATTTTATCCCCACCAATCTATTTTCCACATGGTCGATCCGGCCTACGCCGTGCTTGCCTGCCAGTTCATGAATCTGCTGGACAATCATGACCCCATCCAATCTTTCGCCATCAAGGCTTACTGGCAAGCCTTTATCAAAGCCAATCGTCATATAGCCAGGTTCGTCGGGTGCTTCCTCGGGAGACCTTGTCCAGGAAAAGACTTCCTCTGGGGGTTCAGCCCAGGGATCCTCCAGCACACCGCATTCTATGCTTCTGCCCCACAAGTTTTCATCAATGGAATAGGGGCTGGACACGGTAACAGGGATAGGGATATCGTACCTTTCCGCATAGGCAATCGTCTCCTCACGTGTCATCTTCCATTCTCGAGCTGGAGCTATCACTTTGAGTTCAGGAGCTAAGGCTGCCACTGATACATCAAACCTTACCTGGTCATTCCCCTTTCCGGTGCAGCCGTGGGCTACCGCCGTGGCTCTCTCCTTCCTGGCTGTGTCTACCAGAAGCTGAGCAATGAGGGGACGTCCCAGCGCTGTAGCCAGGGGGTATTGCCCCTCGTAGATAGCGCCAGCTTGAAGAGCTGGAAAAACGAAAGCGTTGATAAAGGATTCCTTAGCATCGACTACCAAGGCTTTTCTAGCTCCTATGTTGAGCGCCTTCTGCCGAATGGCAGAAAGGTCGGTCACGTTGCCGATGTCCACGGTAAGGGTTACTACCTCCATCTTATAGGTCTCTTTTAGCCATCCTATTGCGACCGAAGTATCCAGACCACCGCTGTAGGCCAACACCACTTTGCGAGCCATTGTTACAACCTCCGGCTTTCTCTTTCCTTGAAGACGCTGTGCAAAATGCCCGCCGCTTCATCGACCTCATTTTCGGTAATAATGAGAGGAGGCATAAGGCGAATGGCATTTGGCTTTACTTTGTTAACCAGCAAACCTTTGTTAACGCAAGCCATAACCACATCCTGTGCAATCTCATCACTGAATTCTAAAGCTATCAGGAGTCCTCGGCCTCTCACATCAGTAATGAAGTCAAACTGCTGTTTTAGGTTTTCGAGTTTGGTCAAACAATATTTTCCTACTTGCTTAATCTTTCCTACTATGTCATTGTCAATTATGTATTTCACGGTAGCGTAAGCGGCGGCGCAAACCAATGGATTGCCACCAAAGGTAGAGCCGTGTTCACCCGGAGAAAAAAGGGAAACATTTTCTTTAGCCAGAAGTGCGCCAATTGGCACACCGCTGCCCAATCCCTTGGCCAAAGTCATTATATCTGGCTCAACATCATATTGCTCATAGGCAAAAAGCGTTCCCGTTCGCCCGATGCCCGTTTGCACTTCGTCCAGAATAAAGAGCACAGCCCTTTCACGACACCAGCTCTCCACCTCCTTAAGATAGCTATCGTGAGGCACATTAACCCCACCTTCGCCCTGGATTGGCTCCAGCATTACGCCGCAGGTTTGAGCTGTAGTCGCTGCCTTAATTGCCTCGACATTGTTGTATTCCACATTGGTGAAACCGTTAGGCAAAGGCTCATATGGCTCCTGGAACTTGCTTTGACCAGTCGCAGCGGTCATCGCCAGAGTTCTCCCGTGGAAAGAGCCATACGTGGTGATAATCTCATAAGCTCCATTGAGGCGAGTTTTTCCGTAGCGGCGGGCTAGCTTGACTGCGCCCTCAGCCGCCTCTGCGCCACTGTTACAGAAGAATACCCTGTCAAGACAGCTATTCTGAACCAGAAGCTGCGCCAGCTCTATTTGAGGAATGGTGTAAAACTGGTTGGATACTTGGATAAGGGTTCTAGCCTGTCTTTCCAAAGCTTCAACTACCACTGGAGGGCAATGCCCCAGAGTGTCAACCGCCCAGCCACCAACAAAATCAAGATATCTTTTGTCCTGGTCGTCCCAAACCCAAGCACCCTGTCCCCGAACCAGAGTCAAGGGGACCCTGCTGAACGTTCTAAGAAATAGCTTCTGCTCTAATTCTTGCCAGTTATTCTGGGACAATCGTTGTTCCTCCAATTTGAGATTGCGGAGCCTGTTCCGAGCTTAAGCGAGGAATCTCGCTACTCGCAATGACACTGAGCAGGGCATGAGGTATTCTGCCGTCAATGATGCGCACGGTGGGTACTGTAGCCAGAGCTTTGATACTAGCTTCTACTTTCGGAATCATTCCCCCGGAAGCTACGCCAGAGGAAAGCATCCTTTTTGCCTCATTAAGATTGAGCATGGGTATCACTTTCCCCGACTCGTCGTGGATGCCATGAACATCGGTTAAGAAGATGAGTCTCTCGGCAAGCAAGGCCGCAGCAATTTCCCCGGCAGCGGCATCCCCATTGATATTGAGCAGCGTTGTTGTCTCCCCCTCAGCCAAGCCAATGCTTATCGGCGCTACCACTGGCATGTATCCTGCCTGCAATAGTAATCTTAGAGGCTCAGGGTCAACCTTCACAATCTCGCCAGTATAACCTAGCTCAACGTTTTTTGGGCTTGCCCAGAGCAAACCGCCATCAGCGCCACTTAAACCTATAGCTTTCCCTCCCAGAGCCTGGATATCCACCACCAATTCTTTGTTGACTAATCCGCCAAGCACCGCTGCTACCACTTTCAAAGTCTCACCATCGGTAACTCTTAAGCCATCTACAAAGCTGGTGGAGATACCGAGCCTGGCAAGCCAGTTAGAAACCTCTTGGCCACCGCCATGAACCACCACCACGGCCATTCCTTGCTGCTGCAGCGCTACCAAATCTTCTAAGGTGGTGTCATGGTTGCCCAGTGTGCTGCCACCAATTTTGACTACTATCGGCTTCATCTTCTAGTCTTTCTAAACGGTAAAAATGGATCTAACCGCTTGAATATTTCCCCCTCGGAATAAGGAGCAAAGCTTGATCATATCATCAGCTCTTAAGGGATAAATTTGGCTTTCCTGGGCTAACTTCTTCTGTGCTACTTGGAAATCTGATTCTTCGAAAATCACAAGGATGCTCTTAGCGCCCCAGTTCCTCGCTGCAAAGATAAGGGAGGCGATATCCTTATCCAGGTTCCCTTTGTCGCAAACCTCCCATACCACTTTTGGGTTGGCATAGGGGTTGTCCCTCCAAACACAATCGTGTTTAAAAACTGGTCCGCATTCAACCTCTGCTATTTTACCAAGCGTTTCTCCCATTTCTTTTATTCTGTCACGCAACTCGTCATGGGTCAGCCGGGGTGTTTCTGTTTCACCTTTCGGAGGTGGCGGGGATTCGCCTGCACTCCAGATACCTCTTTTGACATTAGAAATTCTTCCCTCGCGTTTCAATTTGTTAATTGCCCGGTACATCTGTTTAATGTACAATCTCGGAGCCCATGAGTCAGGTTGGCTCTTCTCTTCCTCAGTTAGGCGCCATTTTTCAAGCAGGCTCTCGGTGATTTGCTTGCTGCTAGCCTGCCCGCCAGCTTCCTTAAGCACTGCCACCACATCGGACATAGCCTGTTTCACATTCGGGATCGGCATTGTTTTCCCTCAAGTCGTATACTCGCTATTTATAGTAACATACTCCTCAGATAGGTCGCAGCCCCAGGCAGTGGCTGTGCCACTTCCTAAATTGATATATAGGGTGCTTTACGCGTAAGGTATATCGTGGTCAGGGAGGTCGGTGCAGAATTCACGGAAAGACTTCATAAATGTCACCCCTACTTTTCACTCTATAGAAGATGACCCGATGCTCTTTTTCTACTTTGCATCCTACTCGATAGTCGCCTATCCTTATTCGATAATAGTCTTGATATCCCTTCATCTTCTTTATATGTGGTATTTCGGAGATATTATTCAGTATGGGTATTTCCTCAAAAACCAGCTTTTCAACTTGCTCTCGATAATCAGACGGTAGCTTTGCCAGATCTTTTAGGAAGGTCTTTTTATAGAGGCAGGTTATCATGCTAATCTTTTCTTAAGCTACTGTAATATGCTCTGGCTTCATCTAGAGGTAGAGTTTCCTCCCTTTCAATTTCCTCCATGTATTTCCCAAGCCCGTAGCTTTCGAGGATTTCTTCCATCTTTTCAAATGTTTCTATATCTATTAAAACTGCTTTTTTCTTATTGTCCTCAGTGACAACATATTCTTTTCTAATATCAAACACTTGATGATACCTCCTGTTCATCCATTTGTACCAAGTTTCATCTTCGCACTCAAGTGGTATACTCGCTATTTATAGTAACATACTCCTCAGATAGGTCACAGCCCCAAGCGGTCGCTTGGCCACTTCCCAAGTTGAGGCATACTCGAATCAGCACTTTATCAGCTATTGCTAAGCTTGCTCGTATCTCCTCTTTGTCACAGGGTGTGGGGCAACCTTGCTTCATGACGCAGATGTTATTCAAATAGACATCCAGTCTCTCTTGCACTAACTCTACGCGGCTCCCTCCCAGGGCAGCAACAATGCGACCCCAGTTAGGATCATTGCCGTGCATTGCTGTTTTTACCGATGAGGAGCTGGCAATGGTTCGAGCTGCGTGGCAAGCCTCAGCCTGGTCTTTTGCTCCCTCTACAGCAACTTCGATAAGTTTGGTTGCTCCCTCGCCATCCCGGGCTATGGACCTGGCCAAATGGACGCAAATCCTATCCAAAGCCTCTTGGAAAGCCTCGCCATTATTGAAGCTGATCGCCTCGTTGCCAGCCAGGCCATTGGCCAACAGGAATACGGAATCGCTAGGGCTGGTGTCACCGTCAATGCTAATCATGTTAAAAGAAATTGCTACTGCCTTCTGCAGCGATGATTGCAGAAAGCCGGCATCTAACAGGGCATCGGTGGTAATAAAGCAAAGCATGGTAGCCAGATGGGGATGTATCATGCCGGCACCTTTTGCCGCTCCACCAATAATGAACTCTCCTGTGTCAATCTTAACAGCCATCTCCTTGGGTCTGGTATCTGTGGTCATGATTGCCCTGGCAAAATGATAGCCTCCCTCTCGGCTGAGCTGTATTCCTCTGATTCCAGATGTCACACGGTCCATAGGTAATGGCACGCCGATTACGCCGGTGCTAGCTACGAGCACATGTTCCAAAGGTATTCCCAGTTTCGCTGCTGCTAACCCCGCCATTTCCAGGGCATCAACTAAGCCTTGTTGACCAACACAGGCGTTAGCACAACCCGAATTTGCCACGATTGCTTGTGCTCGCCCGCCAGCTAGATGTCTCTGAGATGTAATAACTGGAGCCGACTTGATTTGGTTAGTGGTGAAAACACCGGCGGCAGCACACGGTGCTTCGGAGTGAAGAATCGCTAAATCAAGCTCGTCTGCGCTTTTTATTCCAGCATGAACTGCACCAGCGAGAAAACCCTTAGCTGAAGTGACCCCACCCGAATGAATTATTCTGTATGCAGAACTCATGAAACGAGGAGAAATATAGCATGGCCCAACAGCCTAGTAAACCTCCACTGTGTGCTTTGTCCTGAATTGAGATACTGAGTGCACGGCGTTGACATTGCTGTACACGCAACTTATTATATGGTTAAGGAGGTAGAGAGTGATGAATATCGTTCTTATGGGCCAGGGCGACTTTGGAGCAGCTTGCCTTCAAGCCTTAGTGGACAAGGGGAAAACGGTGGTGGGGGTCTTTGCTCCTCCACAGGTCCCTGGTAAGAAAGCAGAGGCGCTTGGAGCGGCCGCAGAAAAACTGGGAATACGCGTTTTCCCACTGGAAAGGATGCGGGAGCAAAAGGCCTATGAGGATTTCATCTCTTTATCCCCGGACCTCTCCATAATGGCCTACGTGAATGACATAATCCCAGGAAGGATCATAGACTATCCCCGAATTGGGACTATTCATTATCACCCCTCGCTTCTCCCTAAGCATCGTGGAAGGAGCAGCATCAATTGGGCAGTCATCAATGGAGACACTAAGGGTGGGCTTTCCATCATCTGGGCTGATGAGGGCATAGACACCGGCCCAATCCTTCTACAAAGGGAGGTGGAGATTTCACCCGACGATACCACTGGCTCCATCTATTTTAATAAGCTATTCCCTATGGGAGTGGATGCAGTAGTAGAAGCGGTAGAGCTAACAGAGAAGGGTGTTGTCCCCCGCATCCCTCAGGATGATTCCCAGGCCACCTATGAACCCCCGTGCACTGAAGAGAAGGTCATAATAGACTGGTCTCAGCCTGCACAGAAGGTATATAACCTAATCCGGGGAGCCAATCCTCAACCGGGAGCTGTTGCTTACCTTAAGGGAAGCAAGGTCAAAATCTTCGATTGCGAGCCTCGCCTTGAGCTAAAGGGACAAACCCCTGGGGAAATAGTGGAGACTTCCGATCAAGAATTCACAATATCCGCCGGCGAAGGTTCCATTTTGGTCAAAAGGGTGCAGCCGGAAGGCAGCCCTAAGATCTCAGCGCCTGAATATGTTCAATCGGCAAGCCTCGAAGTTGGTGACAGGTTCGACTTAACTTAGTCCTCTGGCTTTCTGCCTCAAAAAGTACCCAAGACAAACCAGGATACGCAAGGGGGAAAGATGTCTCTAAAAACGAAACAGGAATACTTTGACACTATTAAGCGCTTGAATACCGAAATATATGCCTTTGGGGAAAGAGTGAGGGATGTCACAGAGCACCCTTGCCTCAGGCCGCCAATGGAGTCCATTGGGTTAGTCTACGAGTTATCCCGAATGGAAGAATATGAAGACCTTCTCACTGCTTATTCCCCTTTTACCAACGAGAGGGTGAACCGCTTTGTTCATATTCACCAAGAACAGGAAGACTTGAGAAAGCGGCTTATGATATCGATATTCTACGTGCATAAGCATGGTGCTTGCATTGGGGGAAGGTGCGTAAGTAGTGGTGCGCTCAACTCCCTTTTCGCCGTGACCTATGAAATGGATCAGGAACTGGACACAGAGTACCACAGTCGCTTCCTGGAGTACCTGAAGTGCGTTCAGGAGAATGATTTCACAGTCGCTGGTGCCATGATGGACGTCAAGGGGGATAGAAGCCTGAGCCCCCACCAGCAGCGTGATCCCGATATGTACCTCAGGGTGGTGGAAAGGGGAAAGGATGGGATTGTTGTGAGAGGGGCTAAGGCGAGTATATCAGGGGCTTCCATTGCCCACGAAATTGTGATTCTTCCTTGCACCTCTATGGGGTCTGAGGGGGAAGCTTACGCCGTATCCTTCGCCACCCCCAGTGATGCGCCGGGGCTAATCCATGTGGCTGAAGCGCCTGTATCAAACCTCGGCCGATTTATTGGAGAGGAGACGGACTTCGGCAACGTCAAATACGGTGTTCATGGCTCCGCCCATGTCATTTTTGACGACGTCTTTATCCCCTGGGAGAGAGTATTCATGTGCGGGGAATACCACTTCACAGCAAAGCTGGTAGATTATTTTACCAGGCTCCAGAGGTTGGCTACCACGAGCTGCAAATGCGGACATAGGGACCTGCTCATCGGAGCTTCTGCTGTGATAGCTGATTACAATGGAGTGGGCGATGCCAGGCATATTCGTGAGAAATTGACTGATTTGTATTTTCAGAGTGAGTTGTCTGCTGGGTGTGCCTTAGCTTCTGTCTATAATGGAGAAGAGACTGCCTCGGGCGTCTATTTGCCCGATCCCTTCTACATCAACATTGCCAAGCTTCAAGGCGTAAATGCTATTTGGGATGGGAATTACAAAATGGCTGATATTGCTGGGGGACTTGTCTGTACTATGCCCAGCTCGAAAGACATGAGGCATGAAAAGATTGGCAAGCTCTTGACGAGATACCTCAGAGGAAAGGCGGACGTTCCCACGGAATACCGCATCAGGATAATGAGGTTAATAGAATATCTGTCTGGCCAGGGCTCTGTTATTCCCATCGAATCGATCCATGGCGCTGGTTCTCCACAAGCCCAGCGTATTCTCATCCAAGGGTCTCTCATGAAGAATATGGAACGTTTTAAGAAGGCTGCTAAGGTCTTAGCCGGCGTAGAAGAGCAGGATGGTGACACTGCAGGGCGTTGAATTCTAGCGCGAGCTAAGGGGGGAAAATGCTAGGCAAATAGAGGAGACTTCGGATCGAGGGTTTATGATATGGACCGGCCAGGGTTCGATCCTATTTGAAAGGGCACAGCCGGAAGGCAGCCCAAGAATTTCAACTCCTAACTATATTCAGTCGATAAGCGTTAAAGCCGGTGACAGATTCGATTTCACTTGTCAAAAACCTTTAGCTTGTCGGAGACTTAGATCTCTGAAGCTGATCCAACAACCTCAAAAACCTGAAGAAGAAGGTATGTAAAGATGAAAGAAGAAATATTGAAGAAGATATACAGGAGACATGCAGGGAAGCCGGGTTTTATCATGGAATGGGAGGAATGGAGCTATTTTGTAAGGCAAGCTTATCCAATACTCGTAGATGTAGCAAAAAGGAAAAGACTTATCACTCATGGAGACTTTGCAAGAGAAGGGTTTGTTACTTATGGAAGCGTAGGTGGAGAAATTGCTCTTTTTTCTCCTGAATGGTTCGATGTCAAAATTGGGATAATTGTAGGTGGTTGTAGTGAGTATGAATATGAGGAAGGGCGTCCATTAATCTCCTCAATCGTCGTCAATAAGGACACGAGATATCCCGGCCCAGGTTATTGGGGTCTACTAGGAATACCACATGAACTCCGCAAAAAGATAAGGTATTGGCAGATAGGTTTAGAGGATTGCATGGATGAGGGGAGGTTAATGTTTTGGGGATCTGAAGTAGAAAAAGTTCATAAATATTGGCAAGCTCACGATTGCTGAGCCTTTCTTCTTGAGAGGATTCTTGAAATTTCTTTGCCAAGCTAAACCTTTTCAACCTCAATCTACTTCACTGGCTTCTTGCTTCAACTGGCAAAGCTTGGTGATGGCTTCTGATGGGGTCAGGGAATCCAGGCCATTTTCTACCATCTCCCCTGCGGCAATTTGGGAGACTACCTCTGGAAGCAAGACTTTAATGGGCATATTATGCCCCGCTTTAGCGAACCATTGAATCAAACAGCGTGTGGCTTTTTTTCTTGCCCCTCGGTCTCCTCATGCGTTAAATGGTACTCTTGCAGGTATGTATTCTTTATTTGCACAAGCTCTGCTTCTATTCCTTTTAGTTCGTCTGCCAAATCGTCCGCGTCTTTCGCCATGTGTTCCGCTTTCTCCTTGATATTTCTGCTAATTAGCTCCTCCATGACAGAATCCCCGTACTTGCCCCATAAATCCCTGTAGTATCCATTTCTTATTTGGTCACGCGAGAATTCCTCTGAAGCACCGAGCAATTTATTGAAAGTTAAGCATGCTGTCGATAAAGTAAGTTCTCGTAGTGTGCCGCTGCTTTCTATTCCCCACCACGTTTCCACTTTCTGCCTAAGGCCCGAGCAAAGTATATCCTTTGCCAAATCCAGCAGTAGATGCCTCAAACCCTCTGCTTTTTTGTCGTATTCCTGTATCGTGCCTATCAGCGAAGAGTGCTTTCTCCCCAGGTCTCTGTAAAGTGTCTCATTAAATGCGTAAATGTTGCTTGCTAACTCCTCCAGTTTCACCTGGGGATGCGGCAAAAAGGCACCATCAGCTCGACTCTGAAATAGCGTCGCATCCTGATCATCACCAAGAAGTTCCTTTGCCACTCCCAAATTTGCGGTAGTCCACATGTATTCCCGCCTTTCGTGATGGCCTCTGATTTTCTCCACAGATTCTAGAAGCGGGTTGAGGGCTTGAATTATCAATTCCCTAATGCGTGGAGCGTCGGCTAGTCTACGGTTCTCCTCGATGAGCGTTTCAGTCAACTTGCGTGATGCTCTGGCTTCACGTGCCATCAGAGCTGTCCCGAGCCCTAACAGCAGCGTCGCGAGAGCAGTACCAAACATGGCATATGCTGCCAGCCCTTCTACCTGACCCCCTCCCCGAATAAAAACTAGCCATACAACTAAAAGCCATAAGGCCGCGACCATAACCGCCAGCATCACAAAATTGTCCCTGAAAACCCCCCATGCGCTCACCGCAACACGACGAAACTTACCGACCGATTTCATTTCTCCTTTGCCATCCTTTGCAGCTCGTAAAGCTTAGTGATGGCTTCTAATGGAGACAGAGAATCAATATCAAGCTCCAAAAGTTCATTGACCAGCGCTGAGTCACCGCTAACAAGAGGAAGCTGCTGGGGGGGTGCTGCTTTGTGCCCGGAAGCTTTGCCCTTCCTGAGGGCATGACTGCTTTCCAGCCCGACCAAAACCTCATTCGCACGGGTTAGCACCGATTTTGGTAAGCCGGCTAGCTGAGCCACATGGATGCCATAGCTTTTGTCGGCGCCTCCGGGAACGATTTTGTGCAGAAAGATGACCTTGCCTCTTTCTTCTGCCACCGCCACATTGAAGTTCTTTACCCTGGGCAAGGTGTTGGCCAGGCCAACCAGTTCATGGTAGTGAGTGGCAAAGAGGGTCTTCGCCCCAAGCCTCGAATAATTGTGGATAAACTCGACCACTGCCCAAGCAATGGAAAGCCCGTCATAGGTGCTTGTTCCCCGTCCAATTTCATCCAGGATGATCAGAGAGTGGGGCGTGGCGTTATGCAAGATATTTGCCGTCTCGGTCATTTCCACCATGAAGGTGGATTGACCGGCAGCCAAATCTTCTTGAGCACCAATGCGAGTAAAGATGCGATCAACAATGCCAATGTTCGCTGACTCCGCGGGAACGAAGCTGCCCACCTGAGCTAGTAGAACAATCAATGCTATCTGCCTGAGATAGGTGGATTTCCCCGACATGTTTGGACCGGTGAGTATGATGAGTTGAGTATCTTTGTTGCATAAGTAACAGTCATTAGGGATGAAGCTATCGCTGCCTATGCTTCTCTCCACTATAGGGTGGCGTCCCCCTCTGATATCTATGACATCGTCGGTGGTCAATCTTGGCCTGACCCAGGCATAGCGCGCTGCCGCCTCAGCAAGGCTGACAAAAACATCAATTTGGGCAATAGCTTTAGCAGTAGCCAAAATTTGCTCGCCAGCGGCGCCGATTTGTTGACAGACTTGTCGGAAAATGCCAGCTTCCAATTCAGCAATCTTCTCCTGGGAAGTGAGAATCAGCGATTCATATTCCTTAAGTTCAGGGGTGAAGAACCTTTCTGCTTCCGCCAGCGTCTGCTTACGAATGTAGTCGATAGGCACCAGATTGAGATTAGCCCGAGATACCTCAATGTAGTAGCCAAAAACCCTGTTATAGCCTACTCTTAAGGACCTGATCCCTGTGCGCTGCCTCTCCCTTTGCTCCAGGCCGGCCAGGTATTGTTTAGCTTCGTCTGAGCTATGGCGAAGCTTATCCAGCTCGGGGGAGAAACCCTCCCTTATCACGCCGCCTTGCTCCAGATAGCCAGGCTCATCAGCGATAGCCCGAGCGATCAAATCCACGATATCAGGGCAAGCTCTTAGTGTAACCACCAGGGAAGCCAGAGACTCCCCTGCCTCCATCGTTTCCTTCAGTTCAGGTATCCTCCCTAGGCTATCACGAAGCGCTATCAGCTCTCTGGGGATCACTTTGCCACTCCGTACCCGGTTAACCAGTCTTTCCAGGTCGGCGATGTTTCCCAGGAGAGACATGGCCTTTTGGCGAGCCAGGGTATTCTGGTAAAACCAGGCGACTGCTTCCTGCCGCCGATTCAGCCCGTCTATGTCGAGAAGCGGCTGCGCCAGGCAATTTCTTAGCAGCCTGCCACCCATAGCTGTCTTGGTCAGGTCGAGGATGGAAAGAAGGAAATCGCGGCTTTCCCCCCACCTACCACCTCGAAAAAGCTCGAGGTTACGAAGAGTCTGGCTATCCAGAATCATGAACGAATCTGTAGAGTAGGTAGCCAGGCTGCCTAGCTGTACCAAAGCCCCCTTTTGAGTCTCTGTCACGTAGTGGATTAGCGAGCCGGCAGCCCTTGTAGCTAGGGGCAAATGAGCGCAACCGTAGCCTTCAAGACTAGCCACGCCAAAATGCTCCAGCAAAGTCCCTTGAGCCACTTCCAAATCAAACCAATAATCATCGAGCCGGGTTATGGAGGCTGATAGTGATTCCGGGGTGTCATTGCTCTGACAAATGAGAAGCTCGCTGGGCTGAAGCCGCTCCAATTCTGAGGAGACCATAGCAGCGGGAAGCTGAGTGGTGGCAAATTCACTTGTGGTAATATCAACATAGGCAATTCCTGCCTCACCATTTTCCATGACCAGACTGGCTAGATAGTTATTGCTCTTGCTCTCAAGCAAATTGGGCTCAACTACCGTTCCCGGTGTAACTACACGGATGACATCTCTTTCCACCAACCCCTTGCCTGGAGGGCTAAGCTGCTCGCAAATAGCCACCTTGTAGCCTCGGGTGATGAGCTTGGCCAGATAGTTATCCAGAGCATGATGAGGTATCCCCGCCATGGGCACTTTGTGCCCTTTGCCCATCTCACGGGCGGTTAAGACGATATCCAGCTCTCGTGAAGCGACTTTGGCATCCTCGTCAAACGTCTCATAGAAATCGCCCAGCCGGAAGAAGACGATAGCTTCGGGATACCTCTGCTTAACCCTGAGATATTGCCCCCTCAGCGGAGTTACTGTCATCGAATGCTATTTTACTAGCTATTCAGGAACATATAAAGTCGAATTGTTTAGCACCCCAACAGTCATTGCGAGCAAGGCGAAGCAATCCAGAGACTTTTCACTGCGCTTCAGGGTGACAATCAAACGCCTGCTATGAAGGCTTGAACAAAAGCGGCCAAATCACCGTGGTGGAGATGCAACTATGATAGGGGAGTGGAAAGTAGGTGCTGCTTGATATGGGAGTGAAAGCCTATTTCGTATATACTATATTAGGGCCGGTCTGCTCTTTGGCCGTGTCTAGATTGAACGTATGAGAGGATAATCTGTATGACAGATGGGCGGTTCAGGGGGCTGTATTACATTACCCATATAGACAATATACCTTCCATACTTGCGAGGGGAATTCTAGCTCACGAGTGCGTGGAAACCGAACATATCGAATATACCCCTATATATGATAAGCAGATTGTCGAGAATCGGCGTATCAAAAAGGCCCCCAATGGGAGAAGCCTCTTGAGTTTTGCCAATCTTTATTTCCAGCCTCGAAATCCAATGCTCTATCGAGTAGTATGTGAGAAATCGGAAGATAACATTGCCATTCTCGCTGTCCAAGCGCGCGAGATCGTGAAGCGCGAGGATGTTTTTATTTCTACAGGCAACGCTGCGAGTGCCCTCTCAGACATCTGTTCGGCCTCCCAACACAAAAAGACTGTTGCTCACATAGCCAAGGGGATTACCAACATGGAGTGGTGGACAGATACTGACGGGTCTAAGAGAAAAATCATGGCCGAGTGTCTCGTCCCAGAAGTAATATCACCAAGATATATCCAGGAAATCTATGTCGCCAACCACCAAGCAGCCAGCAAAGTAAACGAAATGCTCGGACAATCAAGCCTTCAAGTGATCCCCGAACCGCACATGTTTTTTCAGCCTTACAAAAAGAGCGATCTTACTCCGCATCTTTCCGTGGTGCAAGGGGATATGTTCTTTTCGAGAATGCATACACTCACAGTAAGCGTGAATTGCGTCGGGGTCATGGGGAAAGGACTTGCCTCAAGAGCGAAATACCAATTCCCAGATGTCTACGTCTACTATCAGGATTTGTGTCGCAAACGCCAACTTGAAATGGGGAAGCCGTATCTGTACAAACGTGAATCCTCCTTCGATTATCAATTGGCAGATGAGCCATCAATCTTGTCAAATGCCAACTCCGAGACATGGTTTCTTCTCTTCCCAACGAAACATCACTGGAGGGAACGTGCTGATATACACGGAATCGAGAGAGGCTTGCAATGGCTCCAGGACAACTACAGCAAGAAGGGCGTAAGATCGCTAGCTCTTCCAGCGCTGGGGTGTGGGCTCGGGAAGCTGGAGTGGCGAGACGTTGGACCTCTACTCTGTAAATATCTATTTACTTTGAATATTCCTGTGTGGGTCTATTTGCCTGCTGAGAGGGAAATCCCTGAGGGGTTGCTTTCAAGAGATTTTTTGCTGAAAGAAGTTTCTCCTAGTCCAATGGAGTTGGAAGAGCACGGGATGTAGCACTGCACCTGGGAATAGTAGCTTAACGCAACGTGGAGCAAAAGTCTATCCAGTTCTGCAAGCATCTATCCACAAAAAGCGAAGTGGACTACGTCTGGGCGTTGAGATAGAGTCTCTGCCATGTTAGAAGAGATTCAAATCTCTGTTAAGGAAGAATTCCGCGGTTCAGTTGATGAAGACTGGGCGGGGAGAATAGCTCAACAGACCCTTAAGGCCGAAGGTGTAGCACCCCCTTATGAAGTCAGCCTACTCTTCACCGATTCCGAGACGGTGCAAAGGCTCAATCGAGACTACCGGGGCGTAGATGAAGCTACAGACGTGCTTGCCTTCAGTATGCTTCCCCCAGAGGAAGGTGATTCTTCCTTCGTCCTGCCTCCCGACGGCGTAACCCATCTGGGAGAGGTGATCGTCTGCTACCCCCGGGCAGTGGAGCAAGCCCAGGAAGAAGGGCATTCCGTTGACAAAGAACTGGCATTGCTAATTATCCACGGGATACTTCATCTTCTAGGCTATGACCATACACAGCCAGAAGAGGAAGCCAAAATGAGAGCCAGAGAAAAGGAGCTTCTCGAGCAAATCGCTTGACGAGCGGAACTATGAGTAAGCCTTTTCGCATCTACCAGGATATATACATCATCGGCAGCAGTGAGATATCGCATCCCTATGATTGCTGTGTTTACCTGGTTGACGTGGGCGAGCTAATCCTCATTGACAGCGGTGCCGGAGAGAGTTTTGACAGACTGGTGGATAATATTCTTACTTCAGGATTGGCTCCGGAGAAGATAAGCACGGTGGTTGTTACACATTGCCACATTGATCACATCGGCAGCCTGGCTGAGTTCAAGCAGAAATATGGTGCCAAGATAATAGCCCATGAATTAGATGCCAAATCAATCGAGACGGGAAAAGGCACTGGCGCCGAACTGTACGGAGTGAGCTATGAGCCCTGCCAGGTGGATATCAAGCTGCGAGAGGCAGAACAAAAGCTGATTTTCGGTGGACAGGAGTTCATTACCCTTCATATCCCCGGTCATACCAGGGGAAGCATCGCCATATATACAGACATGGGTGGCAAGAGGATTCTCTTTGGCCAGGACATACATGGACCTTATGAGGCTATGTGGGGAGGAGAACCAGAGAAGGCAATTATCTCCTTACAAAAGCTGATTGACCTTAAGGCTGACATACTGTGTGAGGGGCACTTTGGCATTTACCAGCCAGCAAGTGAGGTCAAGGATTACATAGAAGGTCATCTCCGCCAGCTACAAAGAACGGCCAAGGTTGACTGAGTAGAAGGCATTGGAATTGGTGGTGTTGGATCTAGGAGGAGCGCCTATGCTTGACTTTGACAGGTTTGAGGTTCTGAGCTTTGATTGTTACGGCACCCTTATTGATTGGGAAAAAGGTATCCTGGGAGCATTGCAGCCTGTTTTTAAGGCCCATAATGTAGATTTGACCGATGCACAAACCCTTGAGCTTTATGCTGAACTGGAGCCGGAAGCCCAAAGGGAAGGCCAATATGTAGAATACAAACAGGTTCTCCGAAAGGTGATGCAGGAATTTGGCAATAGACTTGGGTTCACGCCCTCGGAATCTGAATTGGATTGCCTCGCCAGCTCGTTGAAGGACTGGTTGCCCTTTCCCGATACCGTTCCAGCACTGAAGACATTGAAGAAAAACTTCAAGCTCGCCGTGATTTCTAACATAGATGATGGCCTCTTTGCTTTTTCTGCAAAACGCCTGCAAGTCGAGTTTTGCTGGATAATTACGGCGGGCCAGGCAAAGTCCTACAAGCCATCACAACGTATCTTTGAATACGCCATCGAAAAGATTGGTCATCCTCCCGAAAGAATATTGCACATTGCACAGAGCGTCTATCATGACATAATTCCGGCAAAAGCCATGGGGCTGTCAGCTATCTGGGTCAATAGAAGGAAGGGTCAACAGGATTTCGGAGCAACACGACCAGCAGGTTGTGACTGCGACTTAGAGGTACTCGATCTGAAGTCGTTGATCTCCTACATGGGCCTGGAGCCACGATAACCCATGTTAAGGCTCAATCCAAGCCAGTAGAGGAAAATCAAAGTTGAATAGCCCTTGGCTTCACCCGGCATTTCTCAGCGGCGACAATAGCCTCGATCTGAGAAATAACGTCGTCAATTCTATCCTGGTGGCTCGTGATCACATAGTCGAAGAGTGGCAGGCATTCTATCTCCTCTTCGGCCTTCTCTAACCTTAGGGCTACACCTTGGGCAGGTTCACTATGGCGTTGCTTCAGCCTCCTTTCCAACTCGCCCATGGAAGGGGGCATAACAAAGATGAATAGCGCTTGGGGGAGGATTTTCTTGATAGTAGCAGCGCCTTGAACATCCACCTTCACTATCACATCCTGCCCTTTAGACAAGGCCTGGTTTATTTCATCCTTGGGTACACCATAGTAGTTGTCATACACCTTAGCGCATTCCAAAAGCTGACCTTTGTCTATCATGCCCTGGAACTCTTCTTGAGACAAAAAATGGTAATCTACCCCGTCTTTCTCCCCGGTACGCTCAGGCCGTGTGGTGGCGGTAACAACATAATGGAATGACTGCTCCAGTTCCTTCATTCTTTTGAGTAGAGCGTCCTTGCCTACCCCTGAAGGACCGGAAAGGACAATGAGCAGAGGTCTTGCTTCCGCTCTCGCTGAGGCAGTCAATTCATAGTTCAACTCTCTCCTCAACTGGCAGGGATGGTGTGGCCAATCTGTGAATAATAGTCTCCGGTGACACAGCAGCCAGAGTTATGTGACCGGTGTCAAAGAGAATGGCAGATTTCGCTTTTCTACCGTGAGTGGCATCAACTAAAAGCCCTTTGTCTCTTGCTTCTTGAATGAGACGCCTAATTGGCTGTTGATTTACAGAAAGGAAGGCAATTGCTCTATTTGCAGCTATGACACTGCCAAAACCTATGTGAACTAGTTCCGTGCGCATGTCACCCCCCAAAAGACTTAGTCTGAGAAATCTATGAGACTGCTTCGCTGTTCCTTCGCCGCCGCCTCGCTTCGCTCGGAGCTTCGGCTCAGGACTTCGGCTCGCAACGACAACAAATCCTGCCAGAAGCTAGGATATGAAACCTGCGCTATCTGAGCATGTTTGATTGTTGTTTCGCCCTCAGCTATCAACCCGGCAATAGCCAGGCTCATAGCCAGGCGGTGATCGGAATGAGTGTCAACCTCGGTGCCCAGGAAGAGTCTACCCCCGTGAATCACCATGCCATCGGGCAACTCCTCAACCTCGACGCCCATCTTGGAAAGCTCCTGTGACACCGAGGCAATCCTATCCGACTCTTTTACTCGCAGCTCAGCAGCGCCCCTGATAACGGTTTTGCCCTTAGCCACAGAACCAGCTACAGCCAATATCGGAATCTCGTCGATGAGCCGCGGGATCATGTCGCCTGCAACCTCAATTCCCCTTAGCTCACTGGATTCCACCACGATATCAGCCAACGGCTCATCAGCTTCCAGGCGTTCGTTCTCTATCCTTAGTCTAGCTCCCATGGCGAGAAGGGCGTCAATGATTCCGGTCCTCGTAGGGTTAATGCCACAATTCCTTATGATTACCCTTGCATTGGGATGAATTGCTCCAGCAACTAGGAAGTAAGCTGCGGAACTGATGTCACCCGGAATACAGAGACTAAGGGGAGACAAAGGGGAAGTCAAGGGACTCAAGGAAATTGAAGCGCCGTTGCTTTCTAACTGAGCTCCCATCCGCTTAAGCAATCTCTCACTGTGGTCTCTTGAAGGGACCGGCTGATGCAATACAGTCTTGCCTTGAGCAGACAGCCCGGCTAGTAGGATTGCCGACTTGATTTGAGCACTGGGGAGGGGCAGGACGAATTCTATGCCACGGAGCTTTCCACCCCTTATGACTAGAGGAGCGAAGGAATCCTTCCCCCTTCCATAGATTTCGCCACCCATAGACTGCAAGGGCTTGATTAATCTTCCCATGGGACGAGAGCGAAGGGAGGCGTCACCGGTAACAACGGAGAGAAAAGGCTGACTGGAAAGAAGACCGCTGAGGAGACGCATAGTCGTGGCACTGTTGTGGGCATCAAGCACGTCCGAAGCTTCCCTCAGCCCCTCGCTGCCGGTCCCCGAGATTAGCAAGTTTCCAGGCCCTTTCCTGCTGATTTGCACCCCCAGGGCTTTCAGGCAGCTAACGGTAGCAAGACAATCCTTGCCTGGAGCAAAGTTCCTTACCTCAGCTTTGCCCTCAGCTAGACTGTTGAATATAGCCGCTCGGTGAGAGATAGACTTGTCCCCAGGCAAAGCGATTTCCCCTTCTAAGCGGGGGCAAGGCTTTACTGTTATTGTTGTGTCCTGCTTAGCCATTCTTTCCTTGCTTCATTAGCCTCGGCTAGAGCTTCCTCTAGGCGCTTATCCTTCGTAGTCACAAGCTGGCGATATCTCTCCAACTCACTACCGAATGCATCAATCCAATGTAGTAGCGCCGCTGTATTGGTAAGGCAGATATGAGCGTTGACCTCAGGGTTTCCACAAGCGAGGCGAGTGACGTCCCGATAGCCGGAGGCAGCTAGCTTAGACATCTTGTCCCAGGAAGGATCCTTGGTGGTCGCGGATACCAAAGCTGCTGATAGCAACATGGGAAGATGACTGATGCCAGCCACCAGGTAGTCGTGCTCCTGAGCGTCAATGAAAAAGGGCGTAGCCCCCAATTTCTTTACCATGTTTGCCACTTTGTCTATTGCTTGGGTTGAGGCTTTCTTTGCCGGGCTGAGACAATAGATGCAATCTTGAAATAGCCTGGCATCGGCGGCTTGGATTCCCTGGGTTTCTTTGCCCGCCATGGGATGTCCACCAATGAAATTCACCGTCGGCGGGAGTAGCTCTTCTGCCCAGCTCATAACATCAAGCTTTGTGCTCGCTGTATCGGTAACTACGCAGCCACTGCGAAGGTGAGCGGCTATCTCGGATAGAATCTCCTTCACAGTGAGAACCGGAGTAGCAATAACAACAGTCCCGGCTTCCTTTACTGCTTCCCTAAGCTTCGTTTCAACCCTGTCAACTACGCCCAAGCTCAACGCAGTAGAGGCAACCTCAGGGCGGCGAACATAACCAACTATCTCACACTCGGGCTGACTGCTTTGCTTTAAGGCAAGTCCTATGGAGCCGCCCACAAGCCCTAGGCCGATGATAGCGACCTGCACCTTTTCATTATAGCATTAATTTGAGCCATAATGGTTTCCAGCTCAGCCTGTGATAAAAATAAGACCCGTAACTATCTCCGGGGAGCAAGGCCTAGTTGACATAATGCGGTTAGCATATGGGTACTGGCTTTATCAGGTGCTTTACCTAGGTAATCTGCCGGTGATTCACGGAGATTTCAATAGCCTCGTCGTTATGGCGAAGTTCTAAACCTTGCTCAGTACCTTTTCTTGCTGGTCAGCCAGCTTACCCCGAAAAGCAGAACAACACTCGCAGCGAACCCTATGAGGCCCAGGTCTTGTTTCAAGGGAATATCGAGAGCTGGGATTCTGCCCAGCAATCCTATCACTCCGCCACCAATCAGGGCGGCCAGTGCCCCTTGTGAAGTCAGTCTGAGCTTTTCCTTATAGAATCCGGCAATTACGGGAACAACCAGGCCACAGGTGAAGATGGTATAGGCAAAAAGAAGAGATGAAATCACGCCTTTTACGGCTAGAGCCAAACCGAGTGCTATGAGGCCTAGAATGACTACACTCAGCCTCGTTAGTAAAACGGTTTTTGCTTCACCCAGCGAGGGGTGAAACCGCTTAAGAACATCCTGAGTCAGAATGACACTTTGACTGAGGAGACAGGTATCTGCCGAGGACATAAGGGCAGCGACCAAAGCAGCAAGGATTAGCCCGCTTAAAGCGGGAGAGAGTATTCCATTTATTACTTGTGGGAATGCTTGCTCAGGGGAAATTCCAGGATAGAGTACGCTGGCGCTCATTCCGATTAGGACGATGGCAAAGGCTAGAGGGATGAAGAGGAATGCGGACAAGAGAGCTGACCGTTGGGCTGTTCTTTCGTCTTTGGCGCAGAAAAGCCGCGTGTAAATGTCAGGGCCCACAACGTAAGTGGCTCCAACGAGAATCAGAAACGACAGGAGCATCTTCCAGTCGAATTCGGCACTCACTGGAAAGGAAAAGTAAGTCGGGGGCAAAGAAGCTTCTAATCCGCTGAGTCCTCCCACATTCATAAAAACCAGAGCTAGAGCCACGAAAATCCCGACAAAAAGAATCGCCGATTGGAAAACGTCAGTGCGGATGACGGAGAATTGCCCTCCCAGGACGGCATAGGTTATGAAGACTATGGTAAAAATAATCATCCAAAGAACGAGAGAGCCAATTCCTAGAATAGACAGGACTTGCCCCGCAGCAACAATCTGCCCTGCCACCACCCCTGTCCAGGCAACGACAATAAGAATTGAGGCTGCTAAACCGACACGGCTGTCATACTGCTTCCCGGCAAGCTCTGGAAGAGTATAGAGTGCGGCGGCTCTCACTCTCTTAGCGAACAAAAACCCTAGAATTAGGAGGCCAACCGATCCAGCAAGAAGCCACCACGCACCGGTCAGTCCTTGCGCGAATCCCAAGCCGGCCATTCCCACGGTGGACGAACCCCCAAGAGCAGTGGCTAGAAGGGATCCGGTGACAAGGAGCAATGTCCCTTTGCGGTGGGCAACGAAGAAGCCTTCTTGACTTCCCGCCTTCCTTCTGCTCCATACCCCTATGCCGATTATGGCCAGAAAATAAGCGACGATTATGAGCAGTTGGAGCATCTTATCTTCGAGCTGTTCTACGTCAGGTGGATGCAGTCTCCGGCGATGGCGGTTCTCAACGAGCCGTCCTTGTCTTTTATTATTAGTGCCCCGCCGCTGTCGATGTCTACAGCTTGTCCTATTATTTCCTCACCTGGTGCCACTATTCTCACGTCCCTATTCAAAGTGGCAGAGAGGCTTTTCCACTCTTCAACCAGATCTGCTTCAGTTAGCAGAGCTTGTCGCTCCTTTAATTCCATCAGCACCGACCTGAAGAACTCCTTCCTGCAAACCTCTCTACCTAATTGCTCCTTGAGTGAGGTTGCCTTCTTTTCCTGTTGGGAGACATGAGTATTTGCGTTTACGCCTATCCCCAGATTTATGAAATGCACGGCATCCACTTCTGCATGCATTTCCGCCAATATGCCACATACCTTTCTTCCCTCGATTAAGACATCGTTGGGCCATTTCAACTCAGCCTTTAGACCAAAAAGCCTTCTAATCGTGGTTGCCACTGCAACCGAGGCCATCAGATTCATCCTTGGAGCATATACTGGACTTATCTTGGGCCTTAAGACGACGGTGAAATAAATCCCGCCCTCTGGGGAGAGCCACTCCTTGCTCAACCTTCCTCTCCCATGAGATTGAGACTCAGCGACTATGATTGTCCCTTGTTCTACTCCTCCTTCTGCCAGTTTTCTCGCTGCATCCATCGTCGAGCCAATTTCTCGAAAGTGATGAATTCTCTGCTCCAATCCGGGAAACTCACAAGGAATCAGTAAATCTGGCGAGGAAAGTAAGCGGTATCCCTTGGGTGACGCCTCTACCGTGTAGCCATCTTGCTCTAACCTATGGATATGTTTCCAGATGGAAACCCTTGAGGTGCCAAGCTCCTTGCTCAGGCTCTCACCTGACACATAGTCTCCGCTGTCCCGAAGAGCCCTTAGTATCTCCCCTTTCATCTTGTTAACCTCGCTTGACTTGAGGTTAACCGATTTTGGCCATTCCGTCAAGCTTGCCACCATAATGGAACGTTTCCTTGGCTACGGTGTCGCTTAGTTGGATGACCTGGTCGTGTGATTGGCGCTAATGCGGGCCTATTGCGTGGTGTTATAATAGCTATGACACAGGGATAGGATTCATGTGGCTTAAAGGTAGGATGTTTCCGCTGTTAGCATTGCGGTTTGGCATTCCTTATCGCGTAATTGCTGGAGCCGGGTCATGGATGCGAAGAGGCGGTAACTATCCCACATCATTTTGCTTCAGCTCTGTATGAACTTGTGTACGGCGCTGGCTGCTTTGAAGGGTGGGATGAACCGCTCCTCGCCAATGGCTTAAGGAAATATTGATAGCAGAGTGGCATCTTCTCTTGGACCAGTGTGGTGGTCTGGTGGTGAGATGTGACTCTCGGCCGGGTTAGCGAAGCAGATGGAGGTGAGAAGATACACAGCACTTGCTGTGGTGAGCAGCATCGTTGAACAGGGAGTTCTGGTGGCGGTTGTGCTCTGGCTGCTACCAAGGTTTGGGATAAATATTCCCCTTTGGGCTCTGGCCGTTATGGTGATTGCCCTGGGGGTATATGGGTATGTGGGTTATAGACTTGGCAGGACGGCGCTGGAGAGGAAGCCCATGATGGCGTCAGAAGCAATGCTTGGCAGCCAATGCACGGTGATGACGCCGCTTGCACCTAGAGGTTATGTTAAAGTTGGCAGCGAGATGTGGCGGGCATCATCACGAGGTTTGGTTATTGAGAAGGGTCAAGAGGTTGTTATTGTTGGCATAGAGGAGCTGACACTCCTTGTAGCCCCTCTCGACAGCGATGATCGCCAGGAAAAAGCAAAGCATGGGTAGTTTCTGGCATCCCATTGCCGGTCGGCAAAAAGAAAATAGGAATGGACAGAGCCAGGAAAAAGCGATATATTTATCCAATTATGGAAATTAGCTGGCTAGGACATTCTTGCTTTGTTATCAAGGGAAAAGAAAAGACTATCATCACCGATCCGTACCATCCCAATCTGGGCTACTCTTTGGGCGAACCTAAAGCAGACATAGTAACTCTGAGCCACCTCCACCCTGGTCACAGCTATGTTGAGGGCGTGGCCAATAACCCAAAACAGATAAAGCTCCCCGGGGAATGTGAAATAGGAGGCGTATTCATCACTGGAATTGCTACCTTTCATGACAATGAAAGGGGAACAATAAGAGGTAAAAACACCGTTTACAACATCGAAATGGATGGCATGGCGTTGTGCCATCTAGGCGACTTGGGACATCCGCTGATGCCAGGAATGGTAGATGAACTGGGTGTTATCGATATTCTATTTTTGCCTGTGGGGGAAGTGTCAACAATACCTGTGAGTACGGCCGTGGAAACCGTAAAACAACTAAACCCCCATATAGTCATCCCGATGCACTACAAAACAGATGTGATATCCAGAAGCCTGGAACCTGTGGACAAGTTCCTGAAGGAAATGGGTATTCGAGATGCAGAGCCGAGAAACAGACTTTCAATTACTGAGTCTTCCTTGCCCTCAGGCACGCAAGTTGTGCTTCTCAGCTACATTTCAAATTGAAGTGAAACTGACGAGTCAGGTCAGGACGTCTTCTCGCAGAGGCGTTCTCTTTGACAGAACTTCAATCGGTCACTACAATAAGTCCTGACATGAGCTTGCCTGGCCAACTTTACAGGCTGCAGCAACTTGATCTAGAACTTCAAAGGCAACAAAAGCTTATAAACGATAGCAATGAGCAACTAAACAAAGATGAAGGTCTAATCGAAGCAGAAGCAGAATTGACGTCACGGAAACAAAGACTAGCAGAGGTGGAGAAAAGGCAGAAGGTGGTTGAATGGGCATTAGAAGACCTTCAAGAGAAGACAAATCACCTTAGCAAGAAGCTTTACGGCGGCGCGATCAAGAATCCCAAAGAACTCGTCAACCTCGAGCAGGAAGCTAAGGACCTCAGAAGCAAGCTTGGCAGTAAAGAAAATGACTTATTGGAGCTAATGACACAGGTAGAGACTATGCAGGGCGAGGTGAAAGCTAGTGCTGAAGAACTCGAACAGCTAAGTCAGGAGTGGCACCAGAAACAAGAAAACCTCAAGCAGAGGAAATCCGGTGCGGAGAGTAAGCTTGCTAAGCTCAGTCCAGACCGTCAAGAGTTGGCCCAGCAAATCAGCCGTGAGGCGCTCCAGCTATATGAACAAATCAGATTGACGAAACAGGAACCTGTAGCTAAAGTAGAGCAGGGGAGGTGCCAGGGATGTCGCATCACCTTGCCCACAAGCCAGTGGCAAAGAGCTAAGGCTGGTGACCTAGTTCAATGCAGCAGTTGCAATAGAGTATTGTATTTAGAGTAGACCCAAAGGGCCAAGGAAGAGCAAAAGGCAGAAAATGCTGGGGGGATTTGACTTCCCAATTCACCAACTATAAACTATCTTGGGCGCAAGTAAATCGGGTGACCGCTGCATACTGAATGTATGGAGAGGAAAGTCCGAGCTCCGCCGAGCAAGGTGCTGGGTAACACCCAGGAGGGGCGACCCTACGGAAAGTGCCACAGAAACATACCGCTCCAGTCTCTGGAGTAAGGGTGAAATGGTGAGGTAAGAGCTCACCAGCAACTAGGTGACTGGTTGGCTGGGTAAACCCCACCCGGAGCAAGACCGAATAGAAGGGCGCTTGAGGTGCTCGGCCGATGCCCTCGGGTTGGTCGCTTGACCCCGATGGTAACATCGGGGCTAGATGGATGGTCACCACCCTGAGAGCCGCCCACCGAAATCACCGATTTCGGTGGGAACCTGCGACAGGGTACAGAACTCGGCTTACAGATTTACTTGCCCCCTGCAATTTGGTACTCGAAAGATAGGACAAAAATTTTTGCCAGATTCTGTTTCTGCCCAAGGACAGGGATGAGATTGAAGCCTTTAACAGGGGATTGTTTAAGGCAAAAACAAGGGAAAAGATGCTGCCTTAACTGCTGTAAGAGAGTTTGCCTCAATGTCGATTCTGGGTGTATATTGCTACTGGATGGACAATCTAGCCCCTGAGCTCCGTGACTTCATTCTCTTCTGCGCTCAGCGTAGAGGTGCGGAATGGCCGGGCATCTACGATGAAATGACAAGGGTGGCGGGGCAAAGACTGTTCCGCGGGATGAGTTACCGCGAGTTGAAGCAACTAGGGCTTTCCTTCTCACTCTCAGGAATAGATAGGACTATCCAACTGGTGCGGAAGGTTACCTCACAAAACTAAACAGCGGCTATGCTTTATGGCCGCCGGCCTCGGGTGCTACAATCCTTAAGCGTGGGAAAGTGTGTTTTGAAGATAGGCGTGCTCTCCGATACCGACGCGTATTCGATTGAAGATATTCCTCGGAAAGTGGTTGATTCATTGTCCAAGGTGGATTTGATAATCCATGCTGGGGACTTCACTGCTATGGGAGTGCTTGATGGGCTCAAGAAGCTTGGGGAGGTAAAGGCGGTTCAGGGTAATATGGACTCAATGGAGATAAGAAGCAAGCTGCCAATTAAGGAGACAATTGAGGTAGGAGGCAAGAGGATCGGCGTCACTCATGGTTCAGGCGCTCCCTGGGGAATGGAGCAAAGAGTAAGGAGAATGTTTGACCAGTTGGACGTCATTGTCTATGGGCATTCCCATGAAGCTCAGAACAAAGTGATCGATGGCATCCTTTTCTTCAACCCAGGAAGGGCATCAGATTCCTTCGGCGTCCTTATGATTGGGGAAGATGTTGAAGGCGAGATAATAAGCTCTGGATAGGAGCAGGAGCTTTACATCATTTTAGGACAATGGAGGCGTAACCAACCACTCTGGAGAAATCCCCCGTTGTATCGCCACTGGTGGCGTATTTCAGCAAAGTTGCCCCTTTAGCTTTCATTTCCTTAGCTGCCACGATTGCTGACGCTATAGGCCCAAAACCACACATTGTGCTATCGAGGGATTGACGCCTTCTATATAGCTCTTCCTCGTCCAGATTGATTATTGCCTCTATCACTGACCTGTCCTTATCCACGGCCACGGGGCCAGGTTCGTAATGGCTGAAATCACTACTGGCTATGATTACGATGTTGCCGCCAATCTTGGAAATGGCTTCGCCGATTGTTCTGGCCGTTTCTATGTCCTGAGCCATCATAGCTATGGGAACTATCTTCAGTTCCCCATAGAGATGCTGAAGCCACGGTAGTTGCACCTCTATGCTATGCTCATGCATGTGGGCTTTCTCATCCGCTTCAATCATACCCCGCCCCTCTTTCAGCAAGTTAGCAGCGAAACCTTCATCTATCTCTACCTTGCCTAACGGCGTCTCCCACTCCCCCCTTGCCCACAAGGAGACCAAGGGGCCATAGCCAGTGTGGTTAGGACCGAGTATTATGGCAGCATCAAATATGCCATCGTTAGCAAGCTCCTTGTAGGCATGAGCTGCCACCGGGCCGGAATAATAGTAGCCTGCATGGGGGACAACAACGGCAATGATTTCTCTTGATCCTTGGCTATTTACTTGGGGCATAGTCCCCGGGCCAAGCTTACTCTTGTAGCACGATTCAATCTGCTCTGTGAGCTCTCTGGGGCTCCCGGCGTAAAACATACCGGCAACAGCGGGCTTTCTTAGCTGCATCACTCGTCCTTAGTTTCCTCTTCCTTCTTGGGCTCGGCTTCTTGTTCTTTTCTAACCTGGTCACGTAACCAGCGATGAATCTCGTCAAGTGCCGGCGGGAAAACGCTAAACACCTCTATGTCGTTGGGGAACTGCAAGCTATGTCCTTGGCTAATAAAGAGAATGCCGGTTTCATCGCCTTGAAGCGTTTCATCTATTCTTTTGGCCATGAATTCGTACCTTTTCTTTGAGGCCTCGGTGTGAAATTCAGAAACCTTGTTGGCTACCTTCAGGCTTAGCAAGCCGATCAAGAGGCATTTCCCCCAATCTATATTCTCGGCAACCAACTCCTCATTCTCGATTACTTCAAATACGGCTCCATTGTCACATTTGCTTTTGCCGATTTGATAGCTCTCCGGGTTGAGCCTCTCCATAACCTTCATGCCCTCCTCGTCAGCCAGGGAGATCATCTCGTGGTAGATGCGGTTAACCTTTCCAATCTTTGCCTCCAGGTTAGATAACTGCTCCTTCACCTGTTGCCAATAGCGGCTGGACCTTTCGTCATATCCCGGAGGGGTGTCCTTACTGGAATACACCAGGGGAACGAGATAAAGCTTTCTCCCTCTGGCGAAGCGTTCCGCTGGTGGCTTCTCTATTCTCCCTAACTCCTCTGACATGTCTAACCCCTTTCCAAAGGTAGCAGCGCTATTTCTCGCCTGATTCTGCCTCTTCCTTCCCCCAGTTTTGCATCATTTCCTTGATTCTCTGAGCAAGCCTGGGATTGTGTTTGAGGCGTTGAGAAAATATGGGGCAACTTTGCAGGATCATATCTTGAGTAGTAGAGGCCATGCTTTCTATAACCTTCTCCATTTCGCTTCTGACCGAATCAGGAAGATTTGCGCCTTGCATCAACAATCTGAACTGCCCGATATCGTCCGCGCTGACTTGCAACGGCGTCACACAGTTCTTATACCATGGGCATTCCTTGCAACTTATAACTGCCGCAGCTTGTTCTAGGATATCACCCATAGTCCTACACCTCCGTTCTTTCTAAAGGCCTACCACGATGACACTGGTGACGATCATGCCGGGTATGCCACCCATGTTATGGGTAACGCCGAGCTTGGTGTTCTTTATCTGCCTGGCACCAGCCTTTCCTTGAAGCTGCTTGTACATTTCATACATCATCCTAAGCCCGGAGGCACCAATAGGATGTCCAAAGCACTTCAAGCCTCCATCAGGCTGAACGGGTTGCTCTCCATCCAAATTGAAACGGCCGGCATCAACATCCTCCTTAGCTCTCCCGCGTGGCGACAACTGCATATCTTCGTATTCAGCTTCTGAGATATCTAAGTGATTGCCTCAACCCTTCATACGATATGACTTCCCCAGCCTGATGTCAACTAACGGTACTCGTTCTTGCAATTAGTGGGCGATCACCTTTCACAGCTTGATGCCACTGTTCTGCTATGAATATAGAGGCCGACCTACGGGTGTGGCTTTGGATCCATGCTCCCGATTGAGCTTCGTTCGGCGATTGCATAGGCCTGAAGGCCAGTGTCCACGGCACCGTATCTACAGCCTCGGTGCTACAAACAAAGCTTGGGCATTGTCAATAACCCTAAGGATAGTCAGCATTCGGTTCAGTGGTCTACGCAGATGATATGTCATCTATCTATTGGAACGAGATCACTGTCTCATCTTGATTCTAAGTAATCATAGTTTGCCAGGTGAGTCACGCCCTTTTCTTGTGGTCCGTTGGCCCTAGATACCATGGGAAACACAAGCGCGTAGATGAGGATTCTGAGCAGGACGGTTCACGCCCACCATTCCTTGGATATTGGCATGGCAATTATCTCCTTTATTTCCAGCCTCTTGTTTGCCTCCTTGGTGAACATGGTAGCGGGATACGTTGCTCGCAATACGATTGCCGTGTCTGCCCCCTTTCCTGAACCCCCAACACCTATAACGTCTTCGTACGGAGCAATATAACCACAAGAAACCGTTATTAATGCCACTTCTACTGCTACTTTAAGTCCCTGCCCAAAGCTATAGAGCGTCTCCTTAACTAGCTGCTCCGGGGAAAGTGATCCCCATAGGCTTCTTTCCAGAACTGAGCTGTGAAAAACGTATGGAGCTTGGTCAACGACGACAGCGCCGAGCTTCTTAAGCTCCTCCTTGTATTCCTCTTGGAGGCAAGGCCATTTCTCGCCCCACGCTTCATGCCTGTAAGGTGCTTCAGAGACACTAACTAGCTCACCCTTACCTTGCAAGGAGTGAGCGAACTTAAGGGCAGTTTCACCAGATGTGCTGGCGACAATGACCTTTCTAACGCCGCCAGCTTCCAATCGCCTGACAACAGCCTCAATTACTAGCTCCGTATTCTGCTCACCCGGCTCATCAAAGTAATAGACTTCCCTCTTAACAAATTTGCTCATTGACTTCCTGTGCTAAGTTATCACATCACAGTTGTTCAGTCAATTCGCTGGAAATCCTGAAGGATAGCCGGAAACCAAAGCAAGGTCACAAAGTCACAGGCCGAAACTTGTGCAAAGTAAACTCTGGAGTAACGTCTTCGAAGCTAAGCTCTACACGCATGCCAATCGCTACCTGCTCAGGCTTGCAACCCACGATGTTGGTAACCAGGCGAACACCCTCTTCAAGTTCAACGATAGCTACGACATAAGGCAACGCGCTTTCATACGCTGGGGTGTAGGCGCGGTGCACAACAGTAAAGGAATAGACTGTGCCCCTGCCCTCTACCTCCACCCATTCGCTCTCCAGTGCCATGCAGTAGGGGCAGATTATACGAGGGGGAAAGCGGAAGTGCCCACACTGGGAGCACTTCTGAATCCTTAGCTTGTGCTCCTTGAGGCCGTCCCAGAAGGGCTTGGTATCCTCATTAGGGATTGGCAATGGTTTTTGATACTCACCCATCTAGCTCCTCTCCTTGCCCAGAATCAGCATTCCTGTGGTGCCGAAAGGAGCCTGTCTTATACCTAACCCGGTGACTAAGGCGAGCTCTGCGTCCTTCACCTGCCTTTCGCCGCTTTCGCCCCGGAGTTGGTGAACGGCCTCAGTGATGTGTAGTATCCCACAAAGGTGAGCTTGGGAAAGCAAGCCGCCATGAGTGTTTACCGGCAGTTCTCCTCCGAGCTCGATGCGTCCCCCCTCAACAAAAGGGCCACCTTCACCCTTCTTGCAGAAGCCCAAATCTTCCAGTTGGACTAGCACTGAGTAGGTGAAGCAATCGTATATCTCGGCAACATTGATATCGTGTGGACTTACGCCAGCCATGTGGTACGCCTTATCACCTGCTTCTTTCAAAGGCTTGATTACTTCCAGGGGGCCGAAATAACTATGAGCGGAATTATGCTGACCCAGGCCCAGTATGTAAACGGGAGCTTTGCGCAAAGCCCCGGCCATCTCTGCTGAGCTAACCACAACTGCTCCCCCTCCATCGGAGACTAGAGAGCAGTCCAATAGCCTGAAGGGCTCGGCCAGAAGAGGGGAGGCAAAGTAATCCTCTAGAGTTATCGGGTTGTGCATTTGAGCATTAGGGTTCATGCAGGCATGTTTCCTCATAGCGACTGCAATAGCGCCTAGTTGCTGAGAACTAGTCCCATACAAATGCATATGTCGACGAGCAGCCATAGCAAAGGCCACAGGAGCCTCTATGAAGCCCCAAGGGTATTCAAAATCTTCACTGCCCCAGTTGGGCTTGCCATGGACGGGTGTATGCTGTTTGATGGCCCAGTTCTTGTCCTGGCCCCAGGTACACAGCACCGCCCGACATAAACCGCAGGATATCGCCATAACGGCGGTGATGACCATAGTCATTGGCGTGGCGCCACAAGTGTCAAGGTCAGTGGTGTAACTAGGACTTATGCCCAGGTTTTCTGCCACCAGCAAGCTATAGCATAAAGTAGGATCACAGAAAGGTGTGCGGGTCAACACTCCGTCGATATCCTTATTGCTCAGTCCAGCATCCTCAATAGCCTTCTTGGCTGCCTGTAGAGCATGGGACATGCCGGTTACCCCGGGTACGCGACCCACTTCGGTTTCAGCGGCACCTACAATGGCGCATTTGCTCCTTAGAGTGTCCATCGCTTTTTCGTGTGGATAAACGGTTGCAATTCTAACTCATTTGATTTGCCGCCTCAAGAGGACCTGACCGACAAAGCGAGCTTGGGGGCACCCCAGTAACAATACAGAAGGTCCGGAACCAAGAAGGAGGATACCATGGCAAAAGCGTACTTCATGAAGTGCGGAGAGAAGGTGGAGATAAAGAACCCCAAGCAGGTCACACTCAAGAACAGGAAACCGGCGGTCCAGAGCGTCTGCCTGGCCTGCGGCACGAGGGTGTTTCAGATACGGAAAGCCTAGGTGCAACGCTGAGATACTCTGGGGTGGTGAAGTTTGTGGCTAACTCGAGGCTTTGTTCGGGGCTGCTCAAACGTTGCTATGTTTCAGATAGGACTTCAGCTTTCACCCGCACTCCCGCCTCCCCTCCCCTTTGGACCTCAATTCCGCCTGTTCTGTATATCTCTGAAGCTCTATTGGCACTACATGAATATGGACGGCGCTCTTCTGTGACAGTCCTGAAGCATACCACCTTATTGTTGAACCCACTTTCACCCCCAACTGGATATCTGCTCAAGTCACAGCTTTTGAGTCGCTCAGCATGCTTGATCCCGTCTGGGCCTTCCCCTTGCAGCTTCTTCCGGCTAGTTTCGAATAGGTACTGTTTGCCCTTCCCATCCCATGCTATAATCCAATAAACCCCACCAAGCCTTTCCGCCTCTTTTTCAAATTCTTGTTCTTCCATCATACACCGCACTGATTTGTTTAGCTAGCCCCAACTGGCATAATTCATCGTCAGGCCAAGATGCAGCAGTCACTGTGAGCCCAATCATAGCAGTCGCTAATGAACTACAGATCTCCCGGCCGGTCAGGTTTGAGTATAGCTCGAGGCTTCGTCGCAGGATTGGGTCTCCTGCCAAGGGGTGACAGTGCCATTGTTAACCACCTCGCATTCCTGCTGATACAGATTCCGAGCCTTCATCAACTCCTCGCCTTCTCTAGGAACCGCTCTATTTTTGACCTCTCGGCCTTATTAAGCAGGTTATTCTCATATGCCACTGAGTCAAGAAAAAATTGAACATGCTCAGAGACTTGCCAAAGTTCCCTTTCATCGTATAGGTAGCCATAGCGAGTAGAGCTGGCTAATTTCTCCTGAGTCACTTCAGCGCTGTCGTATCCTGCATGCGCCACTAAACCAGGAGTAAACCCATTCCTGCGCGCTACTGTATCAAGGGTATCGTGGATTCCGCTGCCGTGCTGAGCAGCATCCTTACACCTCTCAGCATATTGCATTGGCAGCCCAAACCTTTTGGCTGCTTCTCGGTGAGGACGCTTGCCAAGGCTATCTTCACCAGAGCTTATCATTAAGCGAGGCGAGACGCTCATTGCGAGCTTGATTACTTTGGTGTCAAGGTAGGGAAAAACCAATTCTGCCCCTTGAGCCAAGGCGATCCTATTCTCCCTATCCAGTGTCTCTATATCTGCCCTTTCCAAATCACGCCACATCCTCAGCCTGAGGCCTTGATAGCCTTCTCTGGCAACAACCTGCGGATACCAGCTATACCCACCCCACAGCTCGTCTGCACCCTGACCAGAGAAAATGACCTTGAAGCCCTCCTGACGTGCCATCTCCACTGCAGCATAAACTCCGATACCAGCTTCAATTTGAACCAGGTCTCTTTCCTCAACAGCAGTGGCAACCTGAGGTATATAAGACTCAACCTCATCCGGGCTGAGCCTTCTTACTTCATGGCTCATACCCAGTTCACGGGCGAAGCGCTCGGCATACCCTATATCGGGGGCATCATCCACGCCGGCGGTATAGGCCGTTACTTCAATACCCCTTTGGGCTGCAATATCTAAGACAAGCTTGGCTATCAGACAACTGTCCACCCCTCCAGAGACGAGCACACCCACCCTTTCTAACTTGTGCAGCCTCTTAGCAACAGCTCCTTTGAGTAAGCTGCAATAGCTATCAACAACGGCTGGCAGGTCATCCATGCTGATTTCCGTCCTGCCTAGTGCAAACGACTCTTCGACAGTAATACCGCCTTTCTTGAAACAGGCCAGCGTCCCTGCGCGTAGCCGTTTTACATCGCGCAGTCCTGCCGCCCATAGGGCTTTCTTTTCCGAGGCAAAGGCAGTGAATCCACTACCCGTGCCGTAGAAAACTGGTCTTCTGCCCACACAATCACGCATGACGACGGTTTCGCTGCCGTCACTGGCTGCCAGGCAGTAGACCCCATCCAGCATACCCGTAACCTCCCTCAATGCTGTTCGTAGATCGCCTCGATAATTCTCTTCCAGCAGATGGGCAATTGTATCAGCAGCACCTCGAGCAAGAAGCCGGTGAACTGGGTCAAGCTTTGACCTCAGCTCGTCAATATTGTAGAGGTTCCCTTCGTAGAGCAGAGCCAGGCTGCCACTGCAATCAAGAGCCGGTTGTTCTGGATATTGTTCTCTAGTGATAAATGAAACCTGCCCCAGAGCTTGCCGAACTGCAGAGCTTCGTGTCACCCCATGTGTCCCCCTCTCCCACTCCCGAGACATCCCCTTGGAGACCAACCAAGCCTCGGTAGGATTCTTGTGATGCAGACTAGCCATCACAGAGGCTATCTGCGCAGCCACATCTTCACCATCGCGACTGAAAACGCCGCCTATGGGACACATGATCACCTCCTCTGTCTGTAGTCTATCTTGATGCCCGCTATTGCTGGCGGATTCAGCTAGAAAGACACGGTATTTGGCTCCAGATCCCTGTTGGGCCAAATCCTGGCATGCTGTGCGAGTGTGTTTGGCGCCCATGCACAATTACGCTATTGCCCGAGACACAGTGGCTCAGCTCGTGAACAACTGAGCTATTTTCGCATCTATTCTCAGAACCTCGATATAGTCATGAGTTTATCCTATCGACCCTGGCGCTTCTTGGGTCCTTTCCTAACGTAGGCGGAACTCTCTTTATGAGTCTTCTTGGCTGTTTTCTTACTTCCCTTCTTCCCCATTGCCTGCAGTTCAACGCAATCGGTTTGTTATTCCGACTGCTCCTTAGATACCACCAACCTGGGGCCTTCACTTGTGTCTTCAGTGTCAACTGTAATCCCCTCCAGCTTCGTGGCCAGTTGTGGTGCTACTAGTAGCACCTTCATCCCGTCTTGCTCTACAACCTGGTCGCCCTCCGATTCGCTGTCTAGTACCAAACCAAGCTCTCCCGATGGCTCTGATTTAAGCCTGATGCCAACGTCAGGCTCGCTCGTAGAAGCCAGCAGCTTCTCCTTCAACACCTGCTTAGCTCCTTCAGTTACTGTCACCATTTCTAACCTCCTTTAATTTTTCTACCTGACCAGCCTGTCGTGCAACCAGAACAGGTGCACCCTTCGCATATTGACATTCCGCTGTTCTCGCGTCGACGATTCTGTGTCACCCGATCCCTAAAAGAAGCACCTTGAAATCCTCATACTCCACGACTTGATCACGTAGTAGCTCAGAATCTAGGGCCACTATGAATACAGCATCTGGGCGTCCCACGTCTAAGCCCTTCCTCAGGGTCTGCCCCATTTGCAATCAGGGCTGTCTTAAACTCCTCCTTGGCACGCTCCCTTATTGCTCTCCTATCCCACCCCCACACTCCCCTTTAGCTGTTTGGCATAGCTCCATCACGCTAATTCTACCCGCCCTTGGCTTCCTGCATTGTCCTAAGGAAGAATCTACGATTAGGCTCATCTTGATAATCAAGCTGGTACTTGCTGATTCCAGCCGCACTAGCTGGATCCAAAAATACTTTGACACCGTTTGACTCCATGACTTCATCTCGTCCGCGCTGTGTGTCGAGCTTGATACTGAAGCTTGTCCTGCCAGACTCAGTGGTGTCAACAACCATCCTGAATCCTATGCCAGCATTAAAACACTTGCGTGTGAGTTCCTCTCGTAGTCGCATTGCTGCTCCGTTACTTATGTTGACCAAACTGCACATCCTCCTTCTGAATCATCATTCTTGTTGGAGTCTCTTGCTCCTTGCTAAGTTGCATGAACTCTTTTGGCCACGCTTGAAGTCAAGGACGGCCTTCCAAAACTCCGTCTCATCATTGGTTGGTTCCCGACCCATTATGGTCGAGAAATTGTCAAACGTATCCTCAATCTCCTTGAGTGGCAACTCTAGAACCCGTCTAAGCCTGTCAGCTTCCGGAAGTAATGCTACTTGACGCCCGTTACGGATGACGGCTATTGCGTCCTGCCGCTTCCACCTGTGTTTTCTATCTGGGCCATCAAGTGTTACCTCTTTGAACACTATGTCCCCCGACATTTATGACCTCCAAATATCGGTCATTTGGGTGGATGAGAATCCTGACCGCTGCGAAGCGCCTTCTTGCGTAGCTCACAGACACAAACTCACTCCCATACACTCGATAGCGATTCTATCCTGCGGTGAACCACATGTCCATATTGCATTCGGGTTATTTCGGCGTACAAAAAGGGTTATCCTGCGATAACCCTTTCGGAAATGCCTTTACTTATTGACCTACGAACCTAGCCCGTCTTCTCTTTCGTATCTGATATTTCGGTCACTAGGCCTTCCTGCACCGCGTAGGCCGCTATCTGTTGCCGATTACGTAGTCCTAACTTCTCCAAAATGTTCTTAACATGAACCTTGCAGGTATTCTCACTAATAAACAGTGTCTCAGCTACCTCTTTATTGGTAGCCCCTGTAGCCAAAAGCTTTACAATTTCTACCTCCCTCCCCGTAAGACCGGCTTGCCCCTCAGCCTCCTTTCGCCTCAAGGAAGTGAATTTGCCAATAAGCTTCTCGGCAAGGCGCGAAGATACGACAAGCTCACCTTTCCCAATCAAGTCAATAGACTTAACGAGGTCATCGACATCGATATCTTTCAAGAGATATCCCGTAGCGCCTGACTCTATGGCTAAGAAAAGTTCTTGTTCACTCTCAGAATCGGTGAGCAAAGCTACCTTTACCCCTGGGACTGATTGCGTTATCTGGCGTGCGGCTTCATTGCCGCTACACTGCGAGATGTTACTACCAATCAGGACAACGTGGGGCTTTGTTTCCTTGACTTTCTCGACAGCTTGCTTACCGTTATAGCATTGAGATACAACCTGAATGTGTTCCTGTTCCTCTAACAACCTAGCCAGCCCTTCGCGGAATATCTCTTTGTCGTCTGCCAAGAGCACCTTTACCTGGTGCATCATGCATCACCCTCGCATCGGGGAGACCACTTGTTTCGACACTTGTCTAACACAGTTATCACTGTAACACCTTGACATCGAGACGTCAAAGTCCTTATCCTCAAGGAAGTTGAATCGGGAGTGGAAGTGGTTAACGCGGCTCGGGAGCACGGGGTTTCCCCGGCTACCATCCATCGCTGGAAAAGCAAGTATGCAGGGATGAGCCTATCTGAGCTCAAACGACTCAAGGTACTGGAGGAGGAAAACGCCAGGCTAAAGCGGATAGTAGCCCAGCAAGCGCTGGATAATGAGCTATTGAG